>Ga0190319_1000001_pt1 | contig 137797 bp, 150 predicted proteins | sample 48701145_MG_FD_165040 | JGI IMG/M metagenome (GOLD analysis project Ga0190319, IMG submission 165040) | Hydrothermal vent sediment bacterial communities from Southern Trench, Guaymas Basin, Mexico - 4870-11-4-5_MG | ecosystem: Environmental > Aquatic > Marine > Hydrothermal vents > Sediment ...
GCCCAAGCCCACCCTCCTCTTCCCAGCGAACCAAAACATAAACGACAACACGCCCCTCTTCCGCTGGACCTCAGTCCCGGAGAATTCCCTGCCCCTTAGCTACTGGATAGAGATCGACAACGAGCCGGCCTTCAATCCGCCAAAGCTCCTGTCAACTGGCTGGCTCTGGGACAACTACTACCAGCTCACCACCGAGCTGTCAGACGGCGAGTACTACTGGAGGGTAAAAGTGAGGGACAATGCGGGGAACTTGGGGGACTGGTCGAGCGAGAACTTCAGAGTGGACACCGTGAGGCCTTCCGCACCCGCCCCCATTTCACCCACTTCAAACGCCTGGGCATCCGTAACTCCCACCTTCACTTGGCAGAGGGTCAGTGAGAACTCGTTCCCGGTCAAATACCGCGTGTTCGTGTGCGAGGACTCCGGCTTCGATACAAGCGTCTACAAGGTTTACGTCTCGCCCTGGCTGACGGAAAACGAGTGGACCTCCCCCGTGCTGGTGGAGGGGCTCGGGGTGGAAGGGAAGCTCTTCTACTGGAGGGTATGCGCCCTAGACAATGCGGGTAACCTCAGCGAGAATTCTCCCATTCAGGTCTTCCGGACCGACAACGTTCCACCCTCAGTTCCAGACATCCTAGCTCCCGAGAACTGCGCTTACGTCTCGGAGGTCTTCACTCTGGCATACACGGCATCGGACGGGGGCTCCGGTGTAGCTAGCTACTGGGTCCAGGTCATGGACGAGAACGGTGAAATAGTTTACGAGAACCAAGAGGCTGAGAACAGAGTAGTCTTGCGACTCAGTGAGGGCACCTACCAGTGGAGGGTCAGGGCGAGGGACGCGATCGGGAACCTGAGTGATTGGTCGGCCCTCTACACCTTCACGGTCAGCATCTGGAGATTCATCGAGAGCTGGAGCCTAGCGCTGGGTACCCCGAGGAGATGGCACCCCATCGAGAGTTTCTCCGCCTCCTCAGAAGGCCGGGTCTCCTGGAGGGAACTAGACACTTGGGTAGCATCCGCCCTCTGCCCGGCCGGATGGGTGCTTTCAGAGGGAGTTTCCTCGGCTGTGGGCACACGCGCCAGGTACCTCCAGCTGGCCTCATTGACCGCCACCGTTGCGCCGAAGGCGGGATGGGCCTCGGTTGCCACATTCTCGAGCTCTCTTTCATCCCCCGGCTCCTGGGAGCTCCTCGATAGCAGGAGCGCGGAGTCCTCTGCACCGAGCTCTTGGGTGCGGGTGGAGCAAATGATTTCCTCCCTCGCGTACCCAACCGCCTGGCGGAAGCTGGAGACCTACTCCTGCATCCTGACAAACATGCCTGGCTGGAGATCAGTGGAGGACATCACGGTCCTCCTCTGGAGCCCCTCCTTCTTCCGCTTCTTGGACTCGTACTGCGGTAAGCTTGCAGGCCCCGTCCGCTGGTGGGTGCTCTCCGCTCAAACATCCGGAGCACGGACGGTTGTCGGATGGGCACCCGTTGAGCTCGTGAGTGCGACGTGCAACACCAAGAGGGCATGGACGCTCGTCGGTAGCTATGCTGCACGGACCTCTGCTCCGGCTGTATGGAAAGGGCTTGCCAGCCTGAGCGCCGCAATCAGCGCCCCGATTCCCACCCCAACGCTGGTCTCCCCCGCGGACGGGACAAACATAAATCCCAATCTTTCCACCCTGACGCTCCGGTGGGAAAACTCCCTGTCGGCAGACAACTTCGATCTCCAGATCGACAACAATGCCGATTTCTCCTCTCCTGAGGTCTCCGTGACCGTCACCGGCAACAAGTACTCGCCCGCGGATCTCCCGGATAATCTGTACTGGTGGAGGGTCAGGCAGAGGAGGACGGGGAGTGTCTCAGGCTGGTCCGGAGCCTGGAAATTCAGGGTAGACACCCTTGAGCCCTCGCCTCCCGAACCCCTCAGCCCGATCGAGGGCGAGAACCTGAATGATCCCATCCCCGTGCTTGAGTGGTCAGAACCGCCCGAAAACTCCCTCCCGCTCACCTACAAGGTGCAGGTCGCCACTTCCAGGTTCTTCGAGTCCGGCACCATCCTCAGGGAAACTTGGGTCTCGGAGCCGAGGTGGGAGGTCTCCCCCGCCCTGCCGGACAACGTCTACTACTGGAGGGTGCTCGCGAGGGACAACGCGGGGAACAACAGCCTGTATTCCGAAGTCAGGAGCTTCAGGGTGGACACCCTGAGCCCGCCCGCTCCAACACTGGTAGAACCGGAGAACGACAGCTGGGCACCCGGAGACTTCCGCTTCTCTTGGACCTCCATCCCCGAAAACTCCCTGCCCGTGGTCTACAACCTCGTCATCGCCTACGACTCGGACTTCAGCGAAATGGTAGAGAACGTGTTCCTCCTAGAAAACACTTACTCAACCTCCCTAGCAGAGGGTTCCTACTGGTGGAAAGTCAGGGCGAGGGACAATGCTGGTAATTGGAGTGAGTGGTCGGATGCCTGGACCTTCACCCTGGACAACACCCCACCCAGCCAGGTCGTCCTGACGAGACCCGAGAACTCCTCCTTCGTCCAGAGCGGACCTGTGACCTTCGGCTGGCAATCCGCCTCGGATGAGGGTTCGGGTGTGGGGAGGTACTGGATTCAGATCTGGCGCAACGGTTCCTTAGTGTACGAGAACTGCTCGGTGCCCGATAATTCGCTCACGGTGGAGGTGCCGACCGGGCTGTACTGGTGGAGGGTGAGGGCGGTGGATGTCGCCGGAAATGCGGGCGGGTGGTCGGAGCCATTTGTCTTCACTTCCTCCGACTGGCACCAGCTCGAATCTTGGCAGCTGCCGCTCGTTGCCCCGGCTAGCTGGAAGGGGGACGAGAGCTGGACCGTCTCCGCTCTCGGAGCTGCCCTCTGGAGAAAGCTCGAAATCTCGTCGGCTCGCACTAGCTCGCCCGGTCGCTGGGAGCTATCTGACAGTTGGGTCACGTCCATGTGCTCTCCATCGGCTTGGTACAGTCTGGATGGTAGGAGCATCTCCATCGTCTCCCCCGTTGCCTGGAAGAAGCTCGAAAACTGGATTGGCAGCTGCGCGCTCCCCGCCCTCTGGCACCTAACAGAAATCCTTCCGGCTTCTCTGAAGACAGTTGCCCACTGGCTGGAACTGGAAGCTCAAACTGGAACCTGCCACGGCTTGCTCGGGAAGTGGAGGCTGATTGATCAACTGCAGGGCACGGTGCTCGCACCAGCGTTTTGGCTGCCTCTCATGTCCATTCAGAGCCAGGCAGGAGCCGTGTCCAACTGGCAAAAAGTGAGCACGTGGCCGGCAACGATCGGTGGCCCCATCCACCCACCGGTCCTGATCGCCCCTGAAAACACCAACACCAATGACAACACGCCCACCTTCCAATGGGACAACCTCCAGCCTGTCGACAACTTCGAGTTCATGCTCGACAACGATGCGGACTTCAGCTCGCCTGAGGTCCACCTGACAACCTCAGACAAGTCCTACACTTCGGGTGAGCTGCCCGACGGGGTTTACTGGTGGAGAGTCAGATGCTGGAGGACTGGTACCGCCGGTGGCTGGTCGGAGGTCAGATACTTGAGGGTGGACACCGTCAGTCCCTCCTCCCCCGACCTGCTGAGCCCGTCCGATGGTGAGGACGTCAGCGATTCAACTCCCGTCCTCAGCTGGAGTTCCCCACCTGAGAACTCCCTGCCCCTCACCTACAACCTCAAGATCTCAACCTCACCTTACTTCGAGCCCGAGAACATCGTGATTGATGTCTGGGTGGAGGAGAACTCCTACGAGGTATCTGGTCTCGACGAAAATGGGGTTTACTACTGGAAGGTATGTGCCAGGGACAATGCGGGAAACACCGGGCCCTTCACACCCTATGCCTGGAGATTCCACATAGATACTACGCCGCCCGCCTCACCCTCCCTGCTATCACCGGAAAACCGGGGGTGGGCAAAACCCGAGGCTGAGCTATCCTGGCAGGAGGTACCCGAGAACTCCCCACCCGTGCTCTACCTGGTCCAGATCTCCGACTTCCCGGACTTCCTGAACACGGTTAGGGAGGTAAAGACTTATGATAATTCGTGGACGGTCTCCCCACCGCTGCCCGTCAGCTCCTACTACTGGAGAGTAAAGGCGAGGGACAACGCGGGGAACTGGAGCGAGTGGTCGGAGGTTTGGTGGTTCAAAGTAGATAACGAAGCACCCTCCAAGCCCAGTTTGATCACACCAGAGAACGGGAGTCATGTCCAGGCGAACGCCCCTTTCACCCTCACCTTCACGGCCTCCGACGGAACGGGTTCGGGCGTGGCCTACTATCAAGTGCAGATCGACAATGACCCAGCCTTCCCCGCCCCCCTCATCGATGTCACAGTGTCCGATAACAGCTGTCAGGTGTCAGGGCTGGCTTGGGGGACTTACTACTGGCGCGTGAGAGCCATAGACAACGTGAGTAACGTGGGGCCTTGGTCGGATCCATACATCCTTTATTCGAGTGACTGGAAACTCTGTGATCGGTTCTCAGTGACTGCCCGAGGAAGGGTGTCTTGGGTGCTCAACGAGCGACTGGCTGGTAGGGTGGGTTCCCCCGCCAACTGGTTCTTCTGCGAATCGAGATCTGGAGGCATAGAGAACGTCGCTAGAGGATGGTTCTTCTTGGAAAGCTGGGCGAATGAGAACGCAGTTGGGGTGCACTACTGGGCATTGGTCGAGAGATGGACTAATGCCCTTCGGGCCTATTCCACGTGGAAACACATCGATGTCCGCTCCTCGCGGCTGTTATCACCTCCAACCTACTGGCTCTTCCTTGAGCGGGTCACGGGAGAACTCGAGGCGACGTTGGGATGGTGGCTGCTTGAGGATTATGCAGGTGCCCTCACCCTTCCGGCGGGCTGGGAGTACTTGGAGAACTGGAATTCATCCCTTACAGGAGTGCACTACTGGGTACTGCTGGACGAGTGGCGGAGTCTCGCCTATCACCCCCTCTGGAGAACCCTCGACGTTACTCCTTGCAGGCTTAACACACGTGCCGAGCACTACCGGCTGGAGGACAGAAGCGGGTACCTGGGTGTGCCTTCCTCCGCGTGGAGGCACGTAGAAACTGAGGCAGGCGGATGTAGGTGGAAACCAGCTCACTGGACCCAAGTCGAGAGAATCCGATCCAGGTCGGTACCTGCCTTCTGGAGGCTACTGGAACGCTTCAGATGCGGATTCGGCCCGAAAACAGGCTGGCTGTTCATTGAGAAGAAAATCCTCGGGATACGCACTCCCGCCACGAGATTCCACACTCTAGAGAGTCTCCGATCCTCTCTATTCGCCCCACATATCTGGTCCTTGGTCGACAGAGGCAGAGGAGAGGTCTACACGTTCATCCACTGGAAGGCTTACATCAGAAGTGCGTACATTCCTAGGAAGGGCTGGTTCGTACTCGAACTCAAAAGTTGCTCTGTCTTCGCTCCGAGATATCTAGAGGAGAGAAAAGAGCGGGAGGTATCGGTAACCCAAGTGGGGGTGCAGCAGTTCAGTCATTTGAGTGCCAGTGCAGAGAGAGCCTGGTGCAGGGTGCATCCGCCTCACTCGTCTATCTCGGTTGGGGAGTCTAAGTACCTACCCCCTTGGCTCCCGTCGCTGCCGGGTGAGCTCTGCAGGTACATTGATGTCAAGCTGAAGAACTGCCAGCTACTGAAACTGAGGATCAGGGTAAGCAAGGCCTGGCTCAAAAAGATGGACAGGAACACCTTGAGGGTTTGGGGGTACAAGGGTGAGTGGGTCTCCCTGCCCTTCGAACTCGCAGCGGAGGACGAGCTTTACCTGTACCTGGAGTTCGAGTCCCAAGGTTTCAGCTGCTTCGCGGTTACTGCGAGAAGAAAACCCTTCTTCCCGTGGTGGGCTGTTCTGTGGGTATGGCTGGGGATCGTGGGAACCCTGGGATATCTGATGCTCCAGCCCTTCATCGGGGAGATACGTCTGCGCAGGCTACAGCAAAAATACGAGGAGTCCCTGAAAGGTGCTACCTATCGGAAGATAGCGAGCAGGCTCAGATCGATCGGCAGGAAGCTCAGCAAGGAGGATCGAATAGCTCTAAGAGAAATCGCTGAGGAGCTCAGGCTCCTCCCGCCTCCCACACTGGTCCCCGTGGAAGAAAAGCTCACCAAACCGGAGCTCATTGCCGTTGAGACTCTAGAGAAGTTCATCAGGGAGAGGAGAAAAAGAATACCCCTCCGCCGCGAGAAGCTGGAGGAACTGAAGAAACTTCAGAGAGAGATGCTGAGACGGCCAAAAGAAAGGCGCCGATCCAAGCGGAAACGGACCACTAGGAAATATGCCAGGAGCGAGCAGAAGAAGCCCGCTAAGAGATCTAAGAAATAATGCTCCCCAAGGTACAGGGTCGAGACCACCATTAGGGACAGGATGCACGCCCAGCCTAGCGTCCACCCCGTGCCCAGAGTGCGGATGAAGAGCAAACAGGACAGGCCGTTCCCCGCGTGCATGGACGGAAAGGAGCCCCAAGGATAGGGATTGAAGTTCTCCGTGAAGCCTGCCAGCTCGTTTCTGACAGACCTGACGCCTTCTACCGCAAGTCTGGGGGGGCTCACGGGGTAGAGGAGCCAGGTCACCTGAGCCGCTATCTGGCTTATAATGAAGACCAGCAGGTACTGCCTGAACGCCTCAGCTTTCCTGAAAGAGAGAAGGCATGCTGTCCCGTAAATCAGAATTGGATATCCTAAGAGATATACAGCCAGATTGAGGAGATCCATCAATTTCGATGACATCCTCTCCTGGATCTCCACGACTAGCTCACCGTCGAAGGAGTTGGGATTCTGAGGGACTGGGTAAAATCTGGGGAGGAAGTCGAAGATCATCACAGCAAGGGCGAAAATCATTATCCTGCTCAGATGCTTTTTAAGGTGTCTGTCCATCCAACCTTTGAAGGGCTATTTAAAGAGGATGCGCAGCAGGGCGTGAGGGAGGCATTTGACGGACCTAACGTGGTGATCGAAGTCCGCCCCCAAAACTATCGCCCGCCTAAGGCTGTCGGAACGAAGCAGGTAGTACAGCACCTTCAATCGCCTAGGCCCCAGCGAAAAGAGAGTGGAGGAAATCACCCTCCCCCACCTGAACTCCGACCCGAAGCGCCTCCGGACCTCCTCTTGGTAGGAGTCCAAGGGGGAGCCCCGCTCTAGGAAGTCGTTGATCGAGCTTGCCGCCAGCTGCGAGCAGGACAATCCAATGTAAAGCCCCCCCTTCGTTATGGGCTTGACCTGCGCTGCCGCATCCCCCACCAAGAGGATCCCATTTCTCACCAAGTGGGGCGAATCGAGGGGGATGATATCCGCGCACGGCTTCCCGCAAGATCCCCTGATCCTACCCATCCGGTGCAGCTTGGAGAGGAAGCGTTCCAGGTGAGAGAACGGGTTGTCGTAGCTACCCAGACCCACCCTCGCCCGGTCGCCCGCGGGTACCAGCCAGCTGAAGAAACCCGGAGGCGAGCCGAGGAAGACCTCCGCTACCCCCTCCGTTACTTCCGCCCTGACCTCCACCTGGGCGAAATTCATGAACCTCCTCCCCTTCACTAGACCTGAGCGCCTCCCGACTAGGCTGTTCGGCCCGTCCGCCCCCACTATCACCCTAGCCCGCCTGCAGCTGCCGTTGACCTCGATCTCCCCGCGCCTGACCTTCCTGCACCTGGACCTCAGGTTCAGCTGGGCCCCCGCATTCACCGCTAGATCCGCGATTTGCTGGTCGAACCTGGGCCTGTCCAGCACCCACGCCTGGGGCTCCGGGGCCCAGAGCTCGGCCCTCTCACCGGTTGGGAAGTGGAGCACCGCCCCCCTCAGCTCCTCCAGAATCAGGCTACGCTTGGGCCGGATGCCTATCTCCTCCATACCCCTTATCCCCACGATGCCCGCGCAGCACCAGGGGTAACCGATCCTGGGATGCTCCTCAAAAATTGCCACCTCCCAGCCTGCGCTCGCCAGCCTGCAGGCCAAAAAGCATCCAGTGGGGCCACCACCTATTACCGCAACGTCAAGCATCCGGTCACTTCACCGTGTCCGAGATCCACCTCAAGAACCCCTCGAAGCCCGCCTCCACACGGAAGCAGCAAATGCAAGGAACCTCATAGCTGTGGAGCTCCCTCACCGCCCGCTCGACCTCCTCGAACTTCTCGAACTTCGTTTTGCATATTAGGGCATGCTCGCTCTCCCGCTGGATCTCGTTCTGCCACCAGAAGAGGGATCTAATAGGGAAGATGTTGGCGCAAGCTATCAGCCTTCTCCTCAGCAACTCTTCTGCGATCTTTTGAGCCTCGGCTTCATCCCTACAAGTGATGTAGATGAAGACGCAGTCTGCCATCCATAAATCGGGTGGTAAAACAAAACAACTTTCCAGTTGTTCCCTTCGAAGGATGCCGGGGGCGGGATTTGAACCCGCGGCCTCGGGATTATGAGTCCCGCGCTATAACCAGGCTTAGCTACCCCGGCGGCTCATCCGATATTAGCCAAAAAACGCAAAAATTCATCTTCAGTCGAGATCAGCTTGGCCCCCTCCTCATAGCCCACCACCAGCTGGTCCGCCATGCCTGGAAAGATGCCGTTCTCCACCACTCCCGGGATCTGATTGATCCGCCTCTCCATGTCCGCGGGATCTCCCAGGCTCTCAAACCTCGTGTCGAAGATGTAGTTCCCGTTGTCCGTGACGAAGGGCTCCCCATGGACGAGCCTCAGCTCGGGCTTGCCTCCCAGTCCCTCTAGGCCCCGCCTGGCCACCCCGGCTGCGAAGGGGATCACCTCCACCGGGACCGGGGCACTCAGCTCCCTGACCAGCTTGGTCCGGTCCACCACGAAGACCACGCGCCTGGCGGACTTGCACAGGATCTTCTCCCGTGTCAGAGCCCCACCTCTACCTTTAACCGCGTTCAGCCGGGGATCCACCTCATCCGCCCCATCCAGGACCAGATCCAAGACAGGACATTTCTCCAAATCTGCCAGAGCAAGACCCAGTTCTCTCGCCTTCCTCTCGGTCAGCTTTGAGGCTGGGACTATCTCCACCCTAGGCTTCCTCCTTCCCAGCTCCTCTAGGATCTTCTGGACTGTAGTCCCGTGACCTATGCCTATTTTCATCCCATCCTCGACGAAGCTAGCCGCAAGGGCCGCTGCCCTCTCTTTCCACTCCCCAATTGACAAATAAATTAACTCTTTAGTGCATTTATCTTAGTCGCGGGAGCAACACAACTATAAGAGAAATGTGCCATTCTTGAAGATGAGAAGAACCATTCCAGTGCACGAGGTGATGACGAGAGAGGTCGTGACGATTTCTCCTAAAGATACCATCGCCAAGGCAGCCAAGCTCATGAGCGCCAAGCGGGTAGGGTGCCTGGTGGTGGTGCAGAGCCAAAAACCGATAGGGATCCTGACGGAGAGGGACATCCTTACGAAGGTCGTGGGTCTGGACCTGAAGGCAAGCAAGGTTCTGGTCGGGGAAATAATGTCCACACCTCCCATCACCATAACACCCGAGGTAGACGTGACTGAGGCAGCAAAGCTAATGAGCAAGCACAACATAAGGCGCCTGCCCGTTGTCAACGAAGGAAAGCTGGTGGGAATAGTTACCTCGAGCGATATCGCCTCCGTCCTTCCAGAGGTGAAGGAGCTCAACCTGATGGAGGTCCCACCGGCGGAGGAAATGGGAACCAGTGTTTGCGAGGTCTGCGGGCAGTTCACCAACGACCTGTACGAGGTAAACGGAAAGTGGGTCTGCGAGAGCTGTAGGGACAGCATGCAATGATTACAGTGAGGCAGGGGCAAACCTTAGTGTTAGAGGTATTATTAACTAGAATCCCCGATGGTAACGCCGCTCCTCATCTACCTAGCGGGTAAAGGGCAAGGTGTATTAATTCCGCGACCTAAACCTAGAAAAACTCGTACCAGATATCGAGAAAAGTTGGTGAGAGCTTCGCGACGGCTATCCAATCGGTGAACCTGATGATGTCTGAGAATCTCGTCCGAGCCGCCCGCAGGTGTGGCTGCTCCTGCAGACGGGCGGGTGGAACACGGTCGTCGATGAGAGAGGTGTGACGAGTCCCGAGTGCGATTTGTGAGGCTAATCCTTTGGGACAATGAATCTCCTCGGCTACATAACCTAATGAACAAGGGGTCATCGGGTTGGTGAGAAGACGTAGATTACGGCTGCTGAAACTCTGGTCAGTACTGGATCTCGAAATCGTCAAACTCTCCTTTTGGTCTCTCCCATTTGATCTCTACGCGCTCGACCTCCGCCCCTGGTGGGCCCTCGCGGCAGAACTCGAGCATCTTCTTAAGCGCTTCCTCCTCTCCCTCCATCACTGCCTCCACTCGGCCATCAGGCAAGTTCCTGACCCATCCTCGGACACCTAATTTCTTAGCCAGCTTCCTGGTGTGGTAACGGAAAAACACGCCTTGGACCAGGCCCGAGATCCACACATGGACACGTTTCATTCATTTGTACCTTGCCAGCTCGTCCGTGACGTCAATCGAGGTAAGAAGCGTTATCCTACAGCAGTATCTGGTCAGGCCTAGATCGTCCAGTATTTTCTTCGGATCCTCTCCTGCCTTTCTCCTCCTCTCAAACTCCTCGTACTTGTCCGCGAGAAGCTTCCCGCACGTGATGCATCTTATGGGTCGCATCTAACGATAGCTTAGCTGGTATTTTGCTCTTGCGCCCCTGCGCTCGAACTTCTTCGGCTCCTTCTTCCTAGGATCGCTCTTCAAAAGGTACTCATCGAAGTTCCTGAACACCTCCTTCACGGAAGGATCATACTCCGCCAGAGCCCTCGCGATGGAAGTCCTGACGGCGTCGGCCTGGCCGGACCACCCTCCTCCCCTAACCTTCACCTCTATGTCCACCTGCTGCGCGAGATCTGGCACCAGCATCAGGGGCTCGGAGATGCGGAGCCTAGCCAGTTCAGGCTCCCAACAACGCAGGGGAATCCCGTTTATGTAAACCCTTCCCTTGCCTTTCCGGACAACAGCTCTAGCCACAGCGGTCTTCCTTTTGCCCACACCCATGACGACTTTCGCTTTCAAAATTTCGCCCCCAGGTGCTTACTTACTTCCCCAACCGTCACAAACTTGCAGGCAAGCTTGTCAGCCATGGCATCCGGGAAGCGCACTTTTTCAACCTGCTTGAACTCGGCCGGGATACCAATATACACTCTCAATCTTCTCAGAGCAGCTCTCCCTTTGTACTTCTTCTTGGGGAGCATGCCCGCTATCGTCTGCCTCACAAGATCGTCCGGTCGCCTGTAGTGCTTCGGGCCCTTTCGCGGGTTTGCCCTGCCCCTTATCTCCATCCACTTATCAAACTCTTCAAAAACCATGTGTTTTTTTCCCGAGATCACAACCTTCTCGGCGTTCAGCACCACCACTCTTTTCCCGCTGAGCAGGAGCTTAGCCACATAACTCCCCAGCCTGCCCAAGATGTGGTTCTCCCCGTCGACCACCACAAGCTCGGTCATGTTACGATGAGAATTCTCTTCCCGTTGGGATTTTCTTCCAAGAGTTCCTGCAATCCTATCGCTCTGCCCCCTGAACCCTCGATCTTCTCCCTAGCATTTCTTGAGAAGCGAAAAGCCGAGACGGTCACCGCTTTAGTTAGATTCCCACAGCCCAGGACCACCCCGGGTACCAAGATTGTTTCTCCTTCCCGGGCGAGTCTGTTTATCTTACTCAAGTTAACCTCCACCCTCTTTCTCCTAGGCCTCGAGAGGAGTTCAGCCGCTTTAAGCCAGACCCTGACCTTCCGCTTCTTGCCCTCCTTCTCCAGCCTCTTGATGACCGCTTGCAGCCTGGGATTCGTTGGTCCGGTTGGCCTAGGCATCATGCTTCTCTTCCGTCTCGCTTATATGTTCCCGCATCGCATCCAACTTGCGCACGATGTCATACAGGGAGATGCCTATCAGCAGGTAGCCCGCCCCGAGAACAAAGCCCCTCAAGATCATCGGGTGAGTAGGGGCCAACAGCGCGATCACTAACCCTGCTACCAAGCAAACCACTAGGAGTTCCCCTTTCAACCCTTTCCCTCCTCTCGTAGGATGCCACGGGCTGCCAGGATACCTGTGGCGGCTGCGGTAACTATACCCCTGGACAGGCCCGCCCCATCTCCGGCTGCGAAGATACCAGGGACCGAGGTCTGCATCCCTTCGTCCACATCCAGCTTCACGGCATAAAGCTTGATCTCAGGGGCGTAAAGCAGAGTAGAGTCGGATGCCAGGCCTGGCATCACTCGGTCTAGACTCTCTATCGCCTCCAACAGATCTGTGACGATCCTTCCAGGCAGAGCCATAGATATGTCCCCGGGTGTGACGCTCCTGAGGGTGGGTTTCACCTCCATTATCCTATCCCATGTGGACCTTCTCCCCCTTCTCAGGTCCCCGAGCGTCTGAAGGAGGGGGTACCCTCCCCCTATGGTCGTAGCAAGCCTAGCGATAGAGATCCCGTAGGCCAGAGTGTTGGTCACGGGCTGGGTGAGGGCGACCTTGACCAACAAGGCGAAGTTGACGTTCTCCGACTTCCTTCCCCTCAGACTCTGCCCGTTTACGCCCGCGAAATCTCCGTACCTCTCCTCCATAACGAACCCTTGGTAGTTAGTGCAAAAAGTCCGGATGAAGTCCCTGAAGGTTCGAGTCAGGATGTGAAACTTGGGGTCCCAGGTCACCTCGATGACCTCCCTCATCACTTCCGCCTTCGTCTCGATCCTAGCCCCGACATCAATCGGCCCGTAGTTGAAGCGCATACCCAGACGCTTGGCCTCCTCCAGCAGCCACTCCGCACCAAAGCGTCCCGGTGCTAGCAGGATGTACTTGGCCCTCAGCCTCCTCCCGTCCGCCTTTACAAAACCAGGACCTACACGCCTCGCCCTTACCCCAGTCAGGATTCGCACCCCCTCGGATCTCAGCTCCTGTACGAGGGAACCGAATATCTTGGGCAAAAGCTCGCTGCCGATGTGCCTTTGCCTTACAGGGATAAAAGTAATGCCAGCCGATTTAGCTCTCCTCACCAGCCACTCCACTTTGGCCTCGACACCTTTCACCTCTCGGGGGGCCCCATGTTCCAGCAATATTTCATCCACCTCTCGTACGAGCTCCCACGCCCTCTTCTCACCCCCTGCTATCCTGCTTAGATCCCCGCCTACGAAGGGGCTCAGGTTCAGCGTCCCACTGGACATCCCTCCTGCCCCTCCAACGCCGCACATGACATTGCAGGGCTGGCATCGGATGCACTTTCCTCTTTCAGTTGCCGGACAATGTCGCTCCTCTATGTCCTTCCCCATGTCCAAGACCAGAACAGACAGTCCTGCTTTGGACAGAGTTCTGGCGGCGAAAAGTCCAGCTGGGCCTGCTCCAACAATTATAACGTCCCTCATCCTCCCCGCACCGTCCCCTCTAGAACTCTTATCCTTATCACTATCCACTCTTCAAGTGTGAACTTATCCCGTCAATAAATGTTAATGATATTGTGGCTAGGTAACAGCAAACAGGAATCACCGTGTTTCTTTATAGCGGCCTTCTGGCTTAAGAAAATCTCGATATTCTTCGGGAACGCACGAACTAGGGGTGCATCTACCAGCTAGTTAGGGGGCGACCACCACTAGAATCTCTACTTAACAGCTGCCCGATTCTGCCTAGGTAAGTTCCGTCGAGTAGGTAGGCCTCGAGCTCTTCCCAGTTTAGGGCACCGCTCCTGATCAGAGGGCCTATGAGCTCGTCGGGAGGTTGCAGGTTGACGGCCGACCCTCTGACGACCCGACTGAAGGAAGGAAGGATTATCACCTCAGGGCACCCAGAAAAACGCAGGTCGGGAGGCAACCGCTGCGGGTGCAGAGACCCCTTCAGCCAGGCAGGCTCGATCTTCCTCCCTCCCTGGGCATCTTTGAACTCGAATGCCGGATGCATGTGTCCCATCACGAGCACTTTGCAGTTCAGCACCTCCGAGGAGGGCCATGCATGCCCGTGGATAAAGCCTACCTCCCCTACTTTGATGCCCGAAGCAGAATGCAGTCTGACACCCCTCGGTACCATCCCCTCTAAGTCCCCGTCGTGGTTCCCGAGGATCACCTCGACTTCAGCCTTCCTAAGCAACTCCTCGAAAAACTCGGGTAGTTCTTGCCACTCCAGCCATGCGGTCCGGGGCACATTGTGCTTGACGTCACCCAAGAGCAGGACTCGCTCGAGCCTATACCTATCTAAGAGCTGATTTATCCTGCGCTTGATGTCCGGGAGCTGGCTGGGCAGGCTAACACCTGCCTCCGCGAGTTCGCTCTCAATCCCCAGATGCAAATCCGCGATGACAAGCATTTTAAAGTCTCGGTAAATCATCGCCGGGTGATTGGGTACGAGCTGTAGTCTCAACTTATCCCTTCCAAACTCCAATCGCCAGACCTATCGCGAAAGCAACAAAGCCATAAGAGGCGTTACCTATCACCCCTTGCGTCCAGGAGGCAAGTGTGGGGAGAGCCTGGGCAGCCTTCTCCCACAGATCAGGGATCTTCACCGTTGCCACGCCAGCCACCGTAAGCAACGACAACAGGGCTATGACGAGGGTCACGAGCTTAATCGCCTGCTTGACAAAAAGACCCACCAGCAGGCCGAAAATGAAGGGCAGAACCAGCGGGAATAGCCACTCATAACTCATGCCAGTTCAAGCCATCCCCTGTAGCGCGGAACCTTCCCCCTGACGGTTTCAAAGAAGATGTTCTGAATCTTCCTCGTCACAGGCCAGTTTCCCCTCCCTATTGTCTTCCCCTCTATCTCCCTCACAGGTGTGACCTCTGCCGCGGTCCCCGTGAAGAAAACCTCATCCGCCTCCAGGAGCTCCTCGACCGTTAAATCCTTCTCTTGAAAAGGTATCCCCTCATCCCGAGCTATCTGGATGACGGAGTCCCGAGTTATCCCAGGCAGTATGCCTGCCTCGATGGGTGGAGTAAGGAGCTTCCCCTCCCTGACAATGAAGAGGTTCTCACCTGGGCCCTCCGCCACTTTGTTGTCCAGATTAAGGAGAATTGCTTCATCATAGCCCGCCTGCAGTGCATCCAGCTTCGCCAAAATAGAATTCGCGTAGTTTGCCACTAGCTTCGATTGAGGAGGGAGGATGCGTTTGTCTATTCTCCGCCATCGGGAGATCTTGACTCTGACCCCTCTTCTCAGGCCTTCCTCGCCCAAGTACGTCCCCCAAGGCCAGGTAGCTATGGCCACATGGACGGGAGCCCCTGAAGGGTTTAGGCCCATGACACCGTAGCCGTGGAAGGCTATGGGCCTGATGTAGCACTCCTCCAGCCCATTCACTCTGATCAGGCGCTTGGTTGCTTGAACCAATTCCTCAACGGAGTAGGGGATTCTCATCCCTATGAGCGAAGCCGAAGCGTGCAACCTCTTCATATGATCCGTTAAGCGGAAAACTGCGGGCCCCTCCTCAGTCTTGTAACAACGTATCCCCTCGAAGACGCCGAATCCGTAGTGCAGAGTATGTGTCAGGACGTGGATTTTCGCTTCTTCCCAAGGTACAAGGTTTCCATCCATCCATATGTACTTGGTCGGAGTAATGCCGGATTTCATCCCATCCTCACACTCTTTGTTTTAAGTCCCTATACACAAGTCCCAGATGTTGCAAAATCCCGGTGATTCCGGACAGATGTCAGAGTAATCTACCATGAAAACATTGAGCACTATCATCTATTTGAAATGGGAGGCAAGACTCATCACACAATTGCCTGCTTGAGCGAAACTGCAGGGAAAAAAATCGAAACTCTGACAATGGGTTTATTCTGAGAAAACCGAATCGATTCTCGATTTGACCTCCTCGAAATGCTGTACTATATTTTCAGGCAACAGCCCGCGCTGGAGGTACTCTGAGAATCTCTTGTTCCTCTCCTCCTCAGTCAGCATCTTCGCGTAACTTGCTATGTGCTCCCCTCGAATTCTCTCCTTGGGAGGCAGGACGGATGGATCATGGGGAATTGCCATGCCGGCATCCACAGCGCCCTTCAAAGCCGCAAAAACCCTCGCACCCGGAGTGGGCTGATGGAGGCCAATGTCTAGGATGCCCTCAGTTATCCCCCTCTTCAGGCTTCGCTTGGCGCAGAGGTACCCGGCAAGGTATGCGGCAGGTGTATTGCTACCCCCTTTCCAGCCGAATTTTCTCAGCTCCTTCAAATCTGCCCAGCACAAAGTGACATCACCCCGCGAATCGTACTTGACCAGGTGGACTATCACTCTCCTGTTGCTGAGTCTCACAACCAACCTAGGCTTGCCGGACAACAATAACTTGAGCCTGCGCTTGTAATCAGTCTTGCCCTCTCTCCTCCTTCTGAAGGGAACCCTATACCTAGGACCTGACTTCACCAAGCTCCACACCCCTCTCGCGTAGGTATGCCAGCAGGTGAGAGCGATCCCTGAAGAATCCCCCCTTTACCATCCGGTAGAGTTCCCGGTAAAAGGAGCGTTCTATCGCTCCCTTCTCCCTCAACTCGGACAAAGTTTTCCTCAGGGCGCGCACCCTCCTCATCCACTTCTCTTTTTCCGATTCGATCGCTCCTTTTCTGCTACCCGGACCCCTTCGCTTGCCCTTTCTCGCCCTCTTCCTTCCTCTCGAGACGGATGCTTCGGGCTTCTTCCTGATGATTCCCCTCTTTATCAGCTTGCGCACATCATCCTTTGTTATGGCCGTCTGGACCTCATCCTTCCTGTCAGGGTCTATCCAGACTCGACTCTCCCCCACGCCCAAGATCTGAGCTGCCATCCGCCTCTGGAGCCTCGTCATGGATTAAGCACCCTTATTCCTCTTTCTCTGGCGAGTTCAAGAATCATACGTCTCTTGCGCTCTCCAACCGAGGAAGCTATCCTTATTGCTTCCGCAGCTGGGTTCACCTTTTCCACTTGTCTGGGGTTTTCGATCAGGACTTCCCTCAGGCCGCAAGGGTGGAGGCCCCTCACCTTCTTGGGTTGCCGGTATCCTATCTTGACTATTGGAGGTTTACCTTTTTTCTGAAGTCTCATCTTGCTGTCTTTCCCCTTGGGCTTCCTCCATTCCTCTCCCAGCCTGCCGTATCTCCACCACTCCTGCCTCCTAAATTCCGGAACCTCACGCTTCTTCAGCCTCATGAAATTCTATAGATTCCGTCTTGGAATACTCTCGGGTCCCTGCGCTTAATTTTGGTGGCATTCTCGATGTTCAGAGCCGTCTGACCAACCTCGTACTTGTCTATCCCTTCAACGATTACCTCATCCCCCTCCACCCTGACCTTGGCATCCCCAACTATCTCAGCCACCCTGGGGGCCTTTTCGCCCAGGAAGTTGGAAATTATCACTTTTCTCCCTTCCACCTTGACACTTATCGGGAAGTGCGCGTAGACTATTTTCATCTTGACCGTCCAGCCCTCCGTGACACCCTTTATCGCGTTCCTTATCAGTGCCTTGACTGTTCCCACCATGGCCTTGTGCTTCCTCTTCTCAAACTTACTCTTTATCACAATCGTCCTGTCCTCAGCAGAGATGGACAGCCAGTTGAGCCAGGGCTGGTCGAAGGATCTTTTGAGCTGTCCTTTCGGGCCGGAGATGATAATCGTCCTATCCTTAATGGAAAAATCTATTCCCTCGGGTATCCGAATTCTCTCCTCCAACATTACCACACGTAGGCGAGAAGTTTTCCCCCGAGCCCGCGTTCCTTAGCTTCTTTATTGGTCATCACGCCTTGAGGGGTCGAAACGATCAGGATACCGAGGTTCGCTGCAGGCAGATATCTCTTCTCCCACTTTTCGAATTCATCCTTCTTCACGGAGAAACGCGGTTTGATCACATTGCAGTCGTTTATCTTCCCTACGAGCTTTATCTTGAACTTTCCACCCCTCCCATCCTCCTCACGCTCGAAGTCACCGATGTACCCTTCCCGCTTCATCAGCTCCAAGATCCTACCTATGAGTTTTGAAGCCGGTCTGGTCACCACTTCCTTCTTCCTCGCCCTCTCGTAGTTCTTTATCATAGAGAGTGTATCAGCGAGCGGATCGTGTTGCATGGTTCTCAGTTGTACTTTTTGAATCCCATCTTAGGTGCCATCTCCCTGAAGCACCTTCTACAAAGGAAGAGGTTATACCTAGTTATGACTGGGCCTATCCTCCCGCACCTCCTGCAAGGATGAGCTCCCTTTCCCCAGCGCTTTGGTGGCATCAGACTATTTGAACCCCAAAGTTATTTTTTACCCACTCCATCGCCTCTTCCTTGGAGACCCTGAAGCTTCTTGGTAACTTCTTTCTACACCTCTTCCGCCTGGCTATCCGGTAACCCCTCCTCCTCAGCGACACGCACACATCCATGCCAAAAATACCGATATTGGGGTCGTACTTCATGCCCGGTATCTCTATGTACTCCTTGATGCCGAAGGCGAAGTTGCCCTGACCGTCGAAACATGATGCCTTCAGTTTATTGTCGACCGCCTTCAGGAGAAGTCCTAAGATCTCCATCCCCTTCTCTCCCCTGAGTGTGACCATACAGCCGATGGGCTCGCGTTTTTTCACCCCCCACTCGCGTATCGTTTTCCTCGCAATGGTGCGCTTTGGTTTTCTCCCGGTCAGCCTTATCAGAACCTGTTCCGCCCTATCTAGTTTCTCTCCACTCTCCCCAACGCCTATGTTGATAACGACTTTGTCCAGCAAAACTTCTTGCATAGGATTCCGAATCAACGGTCTCTTCATTGTTCTGGCAATGAGATAAGGGGAGTTTCCCTGCCGATTGGAAAGACATACTGCTGGATGGTTTCGAATTCTTCACTGTCGCTTCTCAATACCACACTGGTTCTCCCCATGCCTAACCTTCTCACCTCAACCACCCTCCCCACCCTGGACACATTCTTCCCTCCGGATACATAAACAAGTGCTCCTCTCTCGAGTTTGATCACATCCAGCACTTTCTGCTCCGGCAGGGAGATCTTCAGAGAATCCCCGATCTTGTGATCTACCTGACCATCGAAGATGAAGGTCCTTCCGTCGTGAGTGCAAAGTTGGATCTTTCCTCCCTTAATCATTTTCTTCCTTTCGATCCTACACAGCTTGAAAGAAGACTCCTCCTCCGGGATCTGTTTAGGGAAGGGCCTCTCGTGATTGTCCAGAAGAATCCTGTAGTATAGCCCAGCGGAGGGGAAGGAAACAACGTCCATTAGGCCGGTTGGAAACTTGTGCTCTCTCACAACTCTCCCATCCACCAGGACCCTCCCTTCCTTCAGCACCTTCTTGGCCTCCCTGAGGTTTCCCACCAGCTTCAGATAATCCCTCAATAAAACCCCTAGAGGTACGGAACGTACAGCTGAGTGTGGGCCCGGCTGGGGTTTGACCAGCCAAGTCGCAAGCTTCCTAGGTACCTTTAGCGGAGGTGCAGCATGCCTCTTCAAATGTTTGCTTTCACCCATCCGCGCCATCTCGCTCTACGGAGTACCACAAATATGCTTTTTCAATCTCTCGATTTGCTCCCTCAGCGCGATCAGTCTCCCGATGGCCGGGTGATCTTCCCCCAGCTTCCGTCTGAAATTCGCCAGCGTCTTCTCGAAAGGAACCTCCCTGTCACCTTCCACCAGCTTGTCAGCGTACGCAACTATCTTCTCCTCAAGAGTCTGAGGAAAAAAATTCCTTGCTGGTAAACCTAAGCTTCTCGCCTCGCTAGCAGGCAATCCTCCCCCAATGTGATTCTCCGCGAAGCCAGCATACTCATCGAGCCCCATCTCCCTCAGTATTCTTCCACCCTCCACGCCGTGGGATATCCCGTGGGTTCTGGCCCTCCCGATGTCATGCAGAATTGCCCCCACCTTCACTTTCTCCACATCTACTTGAAGATGACGCGAGAACTCCTCGGCTATTCTTGCAGCAACCCGGGCAACGGCCCGGCAATGCTTAATTACCTCTTCAGAGCACCCGGCCCTTCTTAGAACCTCAAGCGCCTCCTCAGTGCTCAACGCCTTCTTTCGCAAGCTCCTGCTCCAAAAGCTTTATCTTGCTTTCCAGACTCTTCACCACGGGGGTGTTGTCGTAGTAGTCTAACTTTTCCCCACAAGTTGGACAAAGAAAATTGAGTTCCATAGCTACATCCATGGGTATCTTGGGACAGTTATTGGGACACCTAAAGAAAACCGTCCCCCGCTCATACTCAAGCCTCTCCTTCAGCCTATCGAGCATCCTCTTCTTGTGTATCCGCAAGTACTCCTTGGCCCTCTGGGGCTCTATATACCAGTGGTAAACATACCAGCCCGTGCCATCGTCTCTCGTACGCCTGTAGTTCACCAAGCGCATGTCATACAGGTCGTACAGGATCCTCCTGACGACATGGGCTTTGAGCCCTGTAGCCTTCGCCAGTCCGTCGTCCGTTAGCTCCTTTCTCATCAGGGCGGAGATCACCTTAAAACCCGGATCCCCAGCAACGGTTTCGATCACCTCCTTTATCTCCTTGTCCGGCAGGTCCTCCTTTCCCACCCCTTCCCTTGTCTTCCTCGGTCGCTTCACGGCTTTTTTCTGCTTCATGGCGTCCATGTCCCATATCCCCTTTTTTTAATCTCGATTTGTATGGAAGACACTTAAATAAAGGCTTTTGGCTTCCTAACCAGCACCCATCCCTTACCCACCGCGCACCGCTCAAAACCAACTTCCCTGAGCCTTCTGATGACGCCTGAGAGCACTCGCTTCCTCCGGGACCTGCCCGGCTCGCCCACGTAGTGGTATAACCGTCCCCTCGGTTTCAGCAGCCTAAAAAGTTGCCTATAAAAACCTAAAGAATACAGCTCGCCTGCCAGCGCGAACCTAGGAGGATCGTTCAGGATGACATCAAAAGCTTCCTCATCCAGCTGGTAAACGACCTCCGCCGCATCCCCCAGCACTATCGAAATGTTAGCCGAGCACAGCTCACGAGACCAAGGGTTCTCCTCAGCCATCTCCAGCACATTCCTATCTACCTCGATCGTCAAGACCTCCCCGCCGCGCTTCATGGACCAGATGGCGGTGTAACCCAGACCCGTACCCACATCGAGAACCCGCGTACCATCCCTGACCCCGGCTTTGCCCACCTTGTCCGCCGCATCCCTCCAGGGATCCACATCCTTCACGCGATGCATGTGGATCCCTGAGATCTCGAGTGTGGGGGCTCCTTGACCCACATCCACTAGCTTGTAGAACTTGCCATTAGCAAAGCAACAAGCTTTCCTCAGTAGGTTCCCCTCAAGGATCCACACCTCTCCTGGTTTTATCTCAGGTAGGGCATGAAAGTTCAAAGCCCCGGCAGGTAGCTTGACCGTGCTCCCCTCGAGCTTCACCCTGATCGTTGACAACTCAAGGTCAAAACTGACTTCGGCCTCCCCTTTCCCCTCGGTTATCGCACGCTTTAACTTCTCCCAGGTTCTCCTCGTGAAGAGCAGGTGCCCCTTCGGGTTGAAGCTGTAGAATCTCACTGCAGCTTTTGCCTCAGGGCTTCTAGGAGTGCCTCCAGGTTGGCCCCGTACTTGGCGGAAATTGGGACTACACTGTAGGGGCTGTGATTGAGGAACACGATCCTCCGCTGGAGGTCCGCGGGACTGAGGAGGTCTGTCTTGTTCAGGGCTATTAGCATCCGCTCATGCCCCTCGAGTATCTCTAAGGCGCTTTTCATCTTCCGGCAGAGCTCGTGGATGGGGTCCGACCCGTCCAGTACCAGGACGACCAGGTCTGAGAGCTCGATCTCCTCCAGGGTGGCCTTGAAGGCTTCAATCATCCAGGGGGGCAGGTCCTCGATGAATCCAACGGTGTCGGTCAGCAGAACGTTCGGGAGCCCCCTGACCCTTCTTGTCCGCGTGGTGAGGGTCGTGAACATCATGTCGTCCACTTCTGCTTCCCCTTCCGTCAGGGCATTCAGGAGGGTTGACTTCCCGGCGTTGGTGTAACCCGCTAGGGTAACGAGCTTGAAGCCCCTCCGCTTCCGGAGCTTTCGCTTGAGGCCCCTGCTCTCGGCTATCTTGACCAGTTTTCTGCGGAGATGCTGCAGCCTGTGCTTTATGGTGTCATAGTGAACCTGCACCTCATACTCGCCCCCACCCCTCCACCCGGGCTGCTCGGCCGAGAGCTGGCGCCTAACCCTCTCCCGAACCCTAGGAAGCTCGTACTTCAACCTCGCGTACTCAACCTGCACCTTCGCCTCAGGCGTCCCGGCACGCATGGCGAAGATGTCTAGAATCAACTGGAACCTATCCAGCACCTCAACACCGAACAATTTGGAAAGTCTGAAGGCCTGCGAGGGGGAGAGCGGGTTCCCGAAGATGACCCTCTCAGCTCCAAGTTCCTTTACCTTTCTGGAGATCTCCTCGGCTTTACCCCTCCCGATACAGTAGGCTGGATCGGGGTGTCTGACCTGGGAGAAGGTGCCCACTATCTCATAACCCAGGGTCCGTGCCAAAGAAATCATCTCATCCATGCGGGAGGGCTCGCCCGCGGAGCGCCTCTCGACTATGATCGCCCTCACAAAAAAGATTAAGGGCACGCGGCAAATAATCTCGTGAGGGTGGCGATCCCTGCAGGACTGCTTGTAGGTCTCTTCCTCGTCCTGTGTGCATCCGGGACGATCCTAGCGAGAAGCGATTTCTACTACAGGTCCATCGTGGGGCACTTCGAGATAAACGCAGACAAAACGATTTCCACAACCATCCAGTTTGAGCTCGTAAATCCTAGTTACACCCAGTGGCTGACTGGCATAACATGGACGGTGCCCTGTGGGATCTCCGATGTCAGAGCCTGGGACTCTCAAGGAGATTTGCGCGTCTCGACGGAAAACCTAGGCACGAGCACCAAGATCTCGGTGAAGTTCAGATCAGCGGTCTACGGGAACATGTCCCTCCGTTTCTGGCTGTCCTACAAGATGATGGGAGTGGTGAAGGGAGGGAAGTTCGAGTACAGGTGCAACCTTGGTGCCATTAGTGCGCAAAGGGAGATCCAAGATTACGAGGTTTGGGTGAAGGGGCCCTCCAGTACTGAGCTGTTCCTAGCGAGCCCAGAGGCCGAACTCGAGGATGGCTGGCTAAAGCTCCGGACTTCACTTCAGCAGGGGGAGGCATGCGAGGGGCTGACCGCAGTCTACTTCTCGACTCCTGCCTTCTACACCGTAACCCTAACCGAAAAGATCCAGAACCAGAGTTCAAAGGAAACAACTGTGATGTTCCACTTTCTCCTCTTCAACAACTCCCAAGGACAATTCGCCGCTCTCTACAATTGCTCGCACCCTATCAGGTCACTCTGGATCGACGAGGAGAACAACTGGTACGCCGACGTGAAGCTGGACCTACCACCCTACAGCCAGACGGTGGTACAGCTCAAGTGCTTCTGGTTCACAGATATATACAAGCCAGAGGTCGATACGAGCAATGCTGGATCCATCACTCAAATAAGCGATGAGCTCGCACCCTACCTGAAGGAGCAGGAGTGGTGGGAGGTTAGCTCCCCCCAGATCCAAAGCAAGGCCTGGGAGGTCTCGGCCGGGGAGACCAACGTATACAGGCTGGCGAAGCGGATCGTTCGGGCTGTCGGGGATTTGTTGACCTACCAGCAGACCCCCGAGAGACAGGGGGCACTCCAAACCCTGCTCCGGGGGTATGGAGACTGCGATGGATACAGTGACCTCACCATCGCCCTAGCCCGTGCGTCTGGGCTCCCCGCCAGGCTCTGCTTCGGCTGGGCCTGTCAGGAAAGCGAGTACAAGGGGCACGCCTGGGTGGAGTTTTACTCCCCTACCCTAGGCTGGCTGCCCTCCGACCCCACCTGGGCCGAGGAATGGGGGAACTACTTGTTCTGTTCCGACCCCTCCCACCTGCTGAGGGGAATAAGAGGGCTGAGCTCCTCGGACTCTTCCGTCAGAATGGAGTACTTCGGCTCGGCGCCTACAATTCAGGAGGAAGTGGAAATAACGCCCACAGACAATTCTACCATCTTCGGCCTCGCCCTCCAAGCTTGCTCCCTGTACCTCGGCGTCTGCGAAAACCTGGTAGGTAGCCAGGATCCCGTCCTACAGGCGGCCAGGAGCCACTACCAGAATGCGCTGGCCCTGGGCTCTCTGCCCGAGGCACTCGACTGCATCCAATGCTGCGGCACGATCATCTCGCTGCACGGTGAGGAATCCGAGCTCAGCCCAAGATTCCTTCTCCAACTCCCCATTGAGATCAGCCTAGAGCAGCTACTGGTAATCCTCCTGATCATTCTTGTGATCGTCACGGTCGTCGCGGTAAGCAGATAAAAGATGTGACCAAAGTAATTAGGCACGGATGATGAACGCCTCAAGAGGATTCATGACTCTTGATGGGCGACCTGACGTGCCCAACCCATTTCTAGCAGGAATTTTTCCGTCCTGCGGCCCGAGCCCAAAACCCGAAGTAGGTCTGCCGGCTCATCCATGTCCCACAGGTTCGCCGACTCGTATATCGCAGGTTTCACGCCCGCACGCAGGGCCTCCTCAACGTGCCTAGCGAAGCTCCGCCCTCCGTAGTGGAGCGGAATTACGCACGGCGGCTGGAGTAGCATGGCTGCCGTCCCCCTCCCTTGAGTCGGTGATATCACTACCGCTCTGTCTCCCGCCCTCCTCCTCATCATCTCCTGCAGGTCCCAGGCGGTGAGAAGGGGTATATCCCCCACCAGCAGTAGCACGGACTCAAAGCCCAGCCGGACGGCTTCTCGCCTCCCCAACTCAAAAGCTTGGCTCACTCCCTTCCCTTCATCTCTTACCCCCATCGCTTCTCTGGATCTCGCCAGGCGCAGAACCGCCTCATCGGGGGAGATCACCATGCAGGGCAGTGGCGCACTTTCAACCGCCCTCAGCACGTCTTCCAACATACAGAGAACCAGCTTCTTCCTTTCCTCCTCAGGAAAGATGCCAGACATCTTCGATTTGGCCAGCTTCAAATCCTTCACGGCCACTATCGCCAGCGTCCTACTCATTGAAAAGCTCAATACACCCGTTGAAAATGATGATGACCGTCGTGACTTTTTCCCGCAACGTCTTTCTTCCAATCACAAACATGTGCAGGAACAGGTGCGCTTACTGTGGGTTCAGACAGGAACCTCCCTCAGCCTGGTTCATGATACCCGAGGAGGTGATGCGACTGGCTCAGAGGGGAGTACAGCTCGGGTGCTCGGAGGCTCTCCTCACGCTGGGAGAGAGACCTGAGGTTTACCCGCAGGTTAGACTTGCACTGAGGAAACTCGGGTTCAGCTCGACTGTCGACTATCTGGAATCCCTGTGCAAGCAGATCCTGAGGCTGGGCCTCCTCCCTCATACCAATGCAGGCTTGCTGGAGGAAGAAGAACTACGCAGGTTGCGGAGATACAATGCCAGCATGGGGCTGATGCTCGAGTGTGCCTCCCCTCTCTGGGTCCACTCCCAGAGCCCCGGGAAAGATCCCCAGCTCAGGTTGAAAGTCATCGAAACAGCGGGGAAGCTCAAAATACCCTTCACTACTGGGATCTTAGTGGGAATCGGGGAAACGAGGAAGGACATTAAGAAGTCCTTAGAGGTTCTCAAGGAGGTCCAGGATACGTATGGGCACATTCAGGAGATAATAATCCAGCCTTTCCAGCCCAAACCTGGAACCCCCATGCAAAGTTGTCCTCCCCCGGAACCTGAGAGAGTCCTGTACGCGGTCAAAACCGCTGCCAGGATCTTCCCCAATACCGGCATACAGATCCCACCAAACCTAGTCCCCGATGTAGTACCTTTTCTCAGAGCGGGTGCGAATGACTTGGGCGGGATCTCTCCCCTCACCCCCGATTTTATAAACCCTGAGCATCCATGGCCGAACATCGACCAGCTGAGGATGGAGCTGGAATCGAGAGGTTTCCGCCTGAGGGAGAGGTTGCCGATCTACCCGAAATTTGCCAAGCTAACCGAATACATGTCCCCCGAAGTAAGGCGCGTGGTGGAGGATCTTCGCGATGAGGAGGGGTTCAGGCGTTAGGGAGGAGTTCACTTGGGCAGTGGAGAAAGCCCTAGCATTGGAGAAGTTGGACTTAGAGGAGGCATGGTGCCTCCTCTCGGCCCGGGGAGATGAAATCGAGATTCTCGTCAGGGCTGCGGATGAGCTTAGGAGAGAGCTAGTGGGTGATTACGTCACCTTTGTCGTGAACAGGAACATAAACTTCACAAATGTCTGCGTAACCGGATGTCACTTCTGTGCATTCGGTGTTCCTCCCGGTCATAGGTCTGCCTACACTCTCACTCCACAGGAAATCAGAGAGAAGACTAGGGAAGCTGTAGAAAGAGGGGCTACTGAGATCTGCCTGCAGGGAGGGATAAATCCGCACCTCACACTCAAGGACTATTTACGGTTCTTAACCTGCATCAAGGAGGTGAACGACCGGATACACATCCACGCGTTCTCTCCCCACGAGGTGTTCTGCCTAGCCAAGAGGGAGAACCTAAGCGTCAGGAAGCTCCTCCTCGAGCTGAAAGAGCACGGACTGGACTCCATGCCGGGAACCGCTGCTGAGATCTTGGTCCAGAGGGTCAGGAAGCAGATATGCCCCTCCAAGATATCGGTTGCACAGTGGGTGGAGGTCATCGAAACCGCACATTCCTTGGGCATCCCCACAACCTGCACCATGATGTATGGCACCGTTGAAAGCCTCAAAGAGAGAGCACAGCATTTGCTCCTCTTGAGGGACCTCCAGAAGAAAACGGGTGGTTTCACGGAGCTCGTTCTGCTTCCCTTCGTCTCTGAGAACACTAGGCTGGGCAAGGGGGGGGTCAGGGGCCCCTCTCTCCTGGACAGCCTCCGCACCCACGCCGCAGCGAGGCTCATCCTCGGCTCTGCGATAAAAAACCTCCAAGCCTCTTGGGTGAAACTCGGGCCTAAAGGCGTAGCCCTCATGCTTCAAGCAGGTGTAAACGATCTAGGCGGGACCCTGATGGAGGAGAACATAACCAGATCGGCGGGGGGAAAGTGGGGTCAGGAAATGACACCAGAGCAGTTCAAGAAGCTCATCCAGTCCGTAGGAAGGATACCCGTCCAGAGGACTACCCTGTACGAGCCTGTCGACAGTAGTCCAATATCACCCTAGCCAAGCGGATCCTCGACTGAAGATCCGGCATCAGCAGAGAGGTGAGGTATGCCCTAATGCCCAGCTCTGTTATCCTCCGCACCATTCCCGCGTCAGCCTGATCTACAAAGAGGAGGTGTGCCACATCCCTGTATACCTGCGCCACCCCCACAGGGCTCACCTCGAGACCTAGTCCTCGCATCAGAACGCCGGCCGGACCGCTGACCGGTGCATGATCTATTATGGGACTTACCGCCATCACCCGATGTCTCCTCAGCTTGAGCTCCTCCCTGATCTGGGGGACGGATAAAATGGGACCTATGCTGGTGATGGGATTGCTAGGACCTATCAGAATCCAGTCCGCCTCCCTGATGGCCTCCAAGACTCCAGGTGCCGGTCTCGCGTGCTCGCTTCCAATGAACTTCACGCCCTTCACCTCAACTCTCCCTCCCCTCAGCACCCAGAACTCGTGGAAGCTCAGCTCACCCTCATCAGTCAGGATTCTAGTGGTGACACGATCGTTACTCATAGGCAGGATCTTTACCTTGACACCATACTTCTCTCGGAGTTTGTCGGTCGCCTGAGAAAGAGTCATGCCCCTGCGGAGGCAATCTGCCCTGAACCTCTTGTTCGCCCTGTCCTCATCACCTATCTTGAGGATCTCGCGGTGACCGAGTGCTCTCAATCTATCGTACTCGTGAAAGGTATCACCCCTTATCCCATACCAAGTTTCCTCGTTGATCACTCCAGCGCAGGTGTAGAGGATGGTATCCAAGTCGGGCGAGACCCACATACCGCCCACCTCGAGATCCTCCCCCGTGTTTCCCACTATTGTCAAATCCGATGGATCAAGCAGGCGCAGTAACCCTTGGATTAGCTTGGGGGTCCCCGTACCCCCTGACAACACGACCAGCTTCATCTAACGATAAAATGATAGCTATTCTCGGATATCACATGTTCGCCCCTTCTCAATTCCAGTTCCAACCTGAGATCGACCGGCTCGGTACAGCTGAAGGAGACCTCATTCGTCTTCACAGCGCAGTCGGGCAGGACCTCCACCTTGAACGAGCCCTCCCGCAACACTTCCCCCTCGGATTCACCCGGACAGACTGTGACCGGCTTGGAAAAAGTGGGGAAGTTCAGCCAGGGGACATACAACTCCCCGATGATCCAGATCCGGCTCCCTCGGATCACCCTGTTTCTCGTCTTCAGGAGCCTCCAGCGAATCTCACAGTCTCCCAAGGACGTGTGGTAATCGTTTATGACCCAGACAGGTAACTTCACCTCCTCTCCCTTTCTGAACACGCTGCGCTCCCAATCTACACAAACGAGAATTGGTGAGAAGGCTTTCCTCAGTGCATAGTAACCCAACATGGGTTGCCTCTCGTGATCAATCACCCCCCACGCTATAGACGGCCACCAGTTGACGAACTGAAAACTCAAAAGTCCGCCCGTGGGCTTATACCGCTTGATCCTAAACTGTTCAACATAGTACTTCAGCAGCTCGGCTTGGTAGAGCTGGCTCGCCATCGCAAAATCCTCAAAGGACTTGTACTTTTTCCAGCTACCCAAGTACGTGCATAGGATTGAGAGTTGCCCGTCGTGGTACCTCCATTTCTTCCAGTTCGGGGGCCAAGCGTCCTCTACCCATCTCTTGAAACCGAGGGGAACCGCCTGTGAACCGAACTCGGTCGGAAACGGGTCTTTTCTCTTCCTGACCTTTGTGAAGACATTACCATACCAGCCCAGATAGATGTGGGAGTCTCCTTTTCCGCTCGCCTTGTGGACGGGACGCGACCGGTCGATGAAGGTAGCAGTTTTGAACAGTTCGTCATCAAGGCGCTTGTTGCCTACTCTGAACCAGATCCAAAGCGGCTCGTTATGACAGCACCAAAGGACGACCGAGGGATGATTGTAGTGCAGGTATATCATCTCGGCTAACATCCGCCTGCACTTGTCGATGAATCCTGGATCCGAACGATAGCCCCATTGGAGAGTGAAGTCTTGCCACACCATTATACCTTGTTCATCTAGGACGTCGTAGAGGAGAGGTGGCTCCACGTGAGCATGTACCCTGATCATGTTCATGTTGGCCTTCTTGAGGAGTTTCACATCTCTCTCGTAGAATTCTCTCGTCACCCTCGACATCCACTCCGTTGAGATATAGTTCGTGCCCCGGATGAAGATGCGCCTCCCGTTTATGTACCAGTGATATGCGTCTGGACCCCTCCGCTCATCCCCTTTTTCGTCGAGTTCTCCGCCAAGCCTGACCGTTCGTATCCCAAATCTGTCGGTTCTCTCGTCCCAGCACTCCCCTCTACAAAGTATCTGGCTATGAAGGGTGTAAAGTGCAGGAGTGCCCAGCTCTGGATGGTCCCAAGGAAACCAGAGCTTTGGGTTTTTCAACTCGAGCTCGACAGAGGTGTGATTCGGCCCCGGGAGCGCCGTTAGCCGGTAGGTCCAGTTCTTTTCAGCTTCCTTTACCTCGAACATGAGCGACACATCGACCGGGCTTGATCTCCTGTTCGTCAGAAAAACGTCCAAGTTTATTTTCGCCCTGTCTCCCCTCAGCTCTGGTGTGATGAATACCCAGTCAAAGCGAACAGGACCCGTGACGAGGAGACGCACAGGTCTGTAGATGCCTCCGCTCCCAAGCGATTGGGAGGTCTTAGCGTCCAGCAAATCTCCCGGTCTACAGTCATGGAAATTCAAGATGCCCTTAACCAGATGCTTGGACGAAAGGAAGTTCATTAGAAGTCCTCTGCCCCTTATCCCTCTATCATAGGGATCTTGGACTTTTACCGCCAATAAGTTTTCTTCCCTCAGTTTGTCCGTGACGTCAAAATAGAAGGGGCAAAAATATCCCTCGTGCTCGCCCAGCTTTTCACCGTTGAGCCACACTTCTGCCAAGTAATCCACCCCTTCGAAGAGCAATCTGGCTTCCCCTCTGCCCCGCCATCTGAATCCCCTTCTGAACCAAACCGGTTCGTGAAAGTTCTGAAGCCCCGGGATATCCACGAAGTTGCTGGGGATCTCCACTTCCTTCCATCCTTCGTCCGACAATTCTGGCGAGAACCAACCCTCTTTCTCCCCTCGCCCGCTCGGATCTGGCTGGTACTTCCAAATGCCAATCAAATCGATTGACCTGTGGACGTGCCTACGCACCCTCTGCTTCTTCCCGGGTTTGCACTCCACTTCCTCCGCCTCTGAGAGGGAACTAAAGATAGAATGACGCATGACTGGCACAAATCGGGGAGTAAGCTCCTTCACAAAATAAAAGAGTCCCTATTATTTTTCACTATCCCAGTGCAGTACCTAAGCAGGCACCGAGGACAAAGTAGCCCGTCACATTGTATGCCTCAAGTAGGAAAACCCGTATCACGGCCGCTCGAGGAACGCTTCTAAAGAAATTCCAAGGTCTGCACCCTTTCATCATCAGGAACAGTTCTAGAGATCCTCCTAGCGAGAAAGCTATCAGCCAAATCACCAATGTCAGCTTTAACCCAAGAAAGTAACCGCTCGCCGTGCCGATCGGAAAGTACCCCACCCACCTTTCCAGAAGACCCAATTCCGCATGCCTCATGGGGATCTGGATCCCCCATCTGGAGCGGTAATAGCCTAAAATGCCATCTAAGCGTAAAACATCGACGAGGGGGAGGAGCCAGAATAGAATTTTCACTCTAAGAGTGCTAGGATCAGCAGACCAGTCGGAATAAGAATTCCCACCAGCGCTCCTATCAAGGCTTTGATGTCCTCAACTACAGCAGTGATACCCCACTTGGAAACCAGTGAAAACATCCCCCAAGTCCCGTCGATGAACAGCAGAATACCGATGACCCCTATGATGAGAGCTACCACTCCAATACCTCTCGCCTTTCCTCTTGCCTGCCAAATTATGAAGCCCCCGTCGAATAAGCCAATCAGCCCCAGCAACAGCGTGAACATGGGGAGGAACGCCATCTTTTATCAGCAACCCCTTTATAAATGTTTCACCATCTTGGGTAGCCACCCCTGCTCTTGGTACCACTCGACCGTTTTCTTCAGGCCTTCTCGGAAGTCCGGCCACATGCACTCGAAACCTGTCGCCTTCAAGGCAGAAGTGTCGTAGGCCTTGTGTCCCGCGGGTATCCACTTCCAAGTGGAAAGCTTCACTGCACCGTACGAAAATAACCAATCCAAGTCTATTCTGGGACGCAGAACGTTCTTTATCCCGTACTTCTTCACAATGTTATCCCACTTTTGCTGGACAATCTTGTTTATCAAACGAATTCCAAAGATGATGGAATTCTCGAGGACAGGTGCTAGAGGTGCTGTCATAGGTATCAGAATTCGCACAAGCTTTTGATAAAGCGGGAGAGGCACTCCCTTCTCTACCCCCAATACATCAGCAAGTGCATCAAACATCTCCGTCAAGGTCACCGGCCGATCGTCTGCAACGTTGAAAGCTCTCCCAACGGTGTCCGGTCTCTTGGCGAGGTGAATAGCTGCCCTTGCTACATCGTCCGCATGCACATGATGAGTCAGCATGTCCCCCACCACCCTAAAGGGAGCCTTCTTAGTCTCCCAGTAGCCAGCAACAATCGCAGAGAGAAAGAGACCAACACCATACTTGCTTCCGGGACCGTACACGAGTGTTGGTCTGATGGCCCTAACCGAGAGCCCTTTTTTGGCATAGCTCATTGCCACCTGCTCCCCCATCCACTTGGTTTTCTCGTAGTTGTTGGTGGGATTCTTAGGGTGATTCTCATCCATAGGGATGTATACAGTCCTGCCGTAGACACCAACCGTGCTCCAGTGAACGAACGATTCGACTTCCGCCTGAAGTGCGGCCTCGCACACGTTGCGAGTGGCCACAACATTCGCGTTGTACAGAACATCATAGGGCAGGCTGAAATCAAAGAGACCTGCTACGTGAAACACCCAATCGATGTCTTTGAATAGGTTCGGCACCTCTTTCCTGTCCAGCAGATCCACTTTCATTACCTCGGCTCCTTCTTTTTCTGCCCACTCCAAGTTTGCACGCGGGAGATCAGTAGCCCTCACCTGATATCCTTCCTTGAGCAACCAACGAACTACATGCGAACCTATGAATCCTCCGGCACCCGTGACCAAACAGCGCTTCATTTCCGATAAAGCTGCTTCCTCACCTCTTCCAGATCGAGCTCTCTTAGCTTCTCCTCCATAGGAATCCCACAGACGGGATCCCAACCCAGCTCCTCATAAAACGCATACTGTGCCTCTACTAAGTTGCACCCCTGGGCCGCCCTCTTGCTCACCCTGAAGTCTTCCGGTCTTATGCCCTCCCTGTAATTGAAGGCCTGCATGAGAGTTAAAATACGCTGTCCTACGCGGTGGAAGTCTACTATCCCGAGGTCCCAACCGGTCGCCGCATTAATGTAATCAAGAACCTTCAGCCTCGCCCCAGCCGTGAGCGGGCCAAAAAGACAGAAGCCCGCGGCAGACATGGCATGGAAGTAGACGGATGCATGAGCCGCCCTCTTGCCGTGGAACTCCCAGTTGCTGAACCTCCAAGATTTCGGGTAAAACGGAGGCGCTGGTTCGACGCCGAAGATCTTGTGCAACTCCTCTAGGTCGATGAAGGTCATTGAGTGCAAATGCTTGCCTGGCACGGGTTCTGATTGATAGGAGATGCCATATCCTGGATCTTGTCGTGGATCGTGCATGGCGAGTTCCACCCCTCCCGCATGAACTGCGAATTCTTTGGAGCCAGGTATTTTCTCCGAGGCCCTTTTCACACCGTCTGCCAACAGATCACCGATACCTTCTCTCTTTATTATTTTGTCCAGTAGCATCAAGTGAGCCTCACCATCTCCCCAGTTCAGGGGGAAACCGATGTCCTCTGCCTTGAGCAGACCTTTTTCATAGCACTCACATGCAAAAGCCACGACAGATCCTGCCGAAATCCCGTCCAAACCTGCCCGGTTACACATGTCTATGGCTTTCAGAACTGTATCAAGATCTGAGTTCAAACAGTTAGAACCAAAAGAGGCCAAGCATTCGTACTCAACCTTCACCTCCTCCAGCTGGAATCTGCCACCTTTTGCCACCAAGCTGGTACAACCCAAGGGGCATGACTCGCAAGCGTGCCTTTTCGTCCTTAATTCGAGGATTTTTTCATCCGACAGTTCCATCGCTTGTTTGGTTGAAAAGTCCGCTTGGCTCCCTGCCCAGTTCTTGATGGCCGAATCCTGAGAGGTCATCGACCAGCCGGCAAAACCGGGTGTACCATATCTCATCATAATAAGCTGGAAAAAGATAGGCTGCAAACGTACCATAAACTTACTTTGCAGGGTCAGTCTTCCAAGTATACTGGTCATTCTCCCCCACCTGCTTTTAAGCCTGTCCTCGGCCGCGAGTTTTGCGAAGGGGGACCTGTACCACTCCAAGAACTCCTTGTTCAGCTGCATGATCTTTTCCCTGGACGCAACCTCTATTTTTCCTGTTCCAAGGACCGCTACCGCTTTTAGCTTCTTGCTCCCCATCACTGCTCCCATCCCTGTACGAGCAGCTATCCTGTGACGCTCGCTAACTATGCCCGAGATCATGGACAAATTTTCCCCTGCCTGTCCTATGCAAGCCACCTTGACCCTCGGGTTGTTTGTTTCGGTCTTTATGATCTGGTCCGTCTCGTATGTATCCTTCCCCCACAGGTGCGATGCATCACGCAGCTCTGCCTTGCCATCCTCTACGTAAAGGTAAACGGGCTTCTCCGACTTGCCCACGAAGAATATCGCATCGTAACCTGCCCTTTTAAGTTCCGGGCCGAAACTTCCCCCAGCGTTTGCCATCCCAAACCCGCCGGTAACCGGAGATTTGGCAGCAACCATGTACCTCCCGCTGAACCAGGCCCCAGTTCCATTTAGCAAGCCAGAAGCAAAGCACAGTATATTCCTCTCGCCGAGCGGATCAATCTTTGGCTTAAGGTTCTCAAAGAGAAACTTGGCGGCAAGCCCGTACCCACCAAAAACCTGCTGGTATACTTTTTCCTCTACCTCCCGCTCTTTAATCTTTCCGGTGCTCAGATCCACCCAAAGTACCTTACCTCTAAAGGGTGGCATCTATACTACTTTGTAGGGTTTTGTGTCTTTATAGTATTCCCATTTGTCCCAGCGCTCCTTGGCTTCCCTTATCTTCGTCTCCATGTCCTGGACTATTCTGACCTCACCCTTTCTGAGCTTTTCAGCGAATCTCTCAGCTTCTTCCTTCCTCTTGCAGAAGTACAAAATTTTCCCATCCTTAACAACTTTGAAGTTCAGCGGCTGAGCAAACCACTCCTGATATTTCTCCCTTTCCTCAGGCGTGACCTTCTCGATCTTCACCCTCGCTGCCTCCTCTGGCGAAAGGGGATCGGCTATTTTTAGTGGTTCCTCCTCCTGCCAGCCTGCAAAAGGCTCTGTCTTGTCATCGATCGTGAGGGCCCATACTAGTCCCCCATGTCTAGGTGTCCGCCCAAAAAGGACAAAATACCAGCTTCCACCGTACCAGAACCAGAAAGGATAGGAAAGAACATAGAGAAGACCCAGCCAGAAGGGTACAGAGGCACAAGGGAGCTTCCACCAGAAAGAAAACCCTGCAAGATTCGCTAGGAGCACATTGATCCATGCCAAGGCTGTCACAATTTCCAAGATGATAATAAAGGTATCTGGATTCTTTTTGTGGAGTCTCTTGGAAGGTGCTGCTAAAAGAAGGCCAAGAACCCACAACAACAAGGCGTCCAAAGAACCGACTATCATAGTTTCCCCTGCCTCTTGCACCAAACGTAGTAATCCAACAACCCCTCCCTTGGATCCTCAAATTTGAACTTGTAACCTATGCTCTTCAGTTTCTCATTCGAAAACCAATATTGGTGAGTTATGTACTGGAGCTCTGGGACATCAAATTTTGGTCTTTTGCCCTTTTTTCTAGCACGATTGTCGAGAAATCTCCCTACCCTGATCACGAATGAAGAAGCAAGCTTATACAGAGAAAAGGGCACAGGTATTCTATATATCGGGCTGCAGTAGGCGAGATGCGAAATAAATTCAGAGAACTCCGATTGGGTGATACAGTTTGAAAGCACGTTGAACACCTCGCCTATGGTATCATCCCGTTCAGCCACATATATAGCCGCTTCACACAGATCCCTGACATGAACACATGGATACATGAGCTGCTTGGAGCGGGGATAAATTCTAACCACTCCTCCGACACCAAATTTTCTGGGAGCCAACAGTGTCTTGTATACGCCATACGTGTGTCGGGGCCCGTAAATAGGGGCTGGACGCAGAACCGTGAGAGGAAGCCCCTTCTCCCTGTAATACTTCCAGAGCAACCTTTCCTGCTCGACTTTTGAGCGTGAATAATTGTTCGGTGGATCATAAGGTGCGTTTTCGTCCCCAGGTAGATAAGGTGTTTCACCGTACACACCATCGGTTGACCAGTGCACCCAATGCCTTACTTTCACACCGGACTCCAGCCAGGCCTCTACCAGATTCTTATGTCCCTCTACGTTGACCTTGTAGAGCAGTTCCCAAGGAGCAAAATAGTCGTAAAGAGAAGCTATGCTAAAAACGGCATCGTAGTCTCTCGTGAATAGGGATTTCAAAGTTTCCCGCTTGGTTAAGTCAGCGGGTATGAACTCTGCCTTCGTTTGCTTTATGATGTCTGAGAAGTAGACGGGATGAAAGGCACCCTTCTCAACATAGAACACCTTCCTGTCCGCCTGAGGCAGATCCGTGGCAACAATCTCCCAGCCTTTCTCATGTAAGATTTCTAACATGTTACTACCTGTAAAACCGCATGCTCCCGTTACTAAGGCTATCTTCCCCATTCGTTGTAAAACATGGTTAAATATAACCTTACCTACCGACTGCAGCCCGATAAATCCCGAGGGTTTCGCGAGCAGCCCGGTCGATCGTGAATCTCTCGAGAACCCTCTCCCTAGCATTCTCCCCAAGCTTCTTCCTCAAACTCTCGTCCTTCAGCAGCTCGATGACAAAAGTCGCGATGTCCACCGGGTTGTCAGGATCGATGTGGGAGCCGCACCTCTTGGCGTGGGGGAAATCTGTGGGGACGACCTGCTCCCTCAGCCCCGACACGCCCTTCGCCCCCACCACCACGGGCTTGCCCATCGCCATCGCCTCGGTGCACACGATCCCGAAGGGCTCATACCTAGATGGGAACACGGCGACATCACAGGCCGCGTAGTGCAGGATTCGCTCCTCCTCGGGGACGTATTTGAACTCGAAGATCACACTTTTGTCCACTCCCAGCCTCCTTGCCATATCCGGCAGGCTGGCCTCCTGCTCGCCTTTCCCCAATATCACGAGCTTCGCGTCGGGGACCTCCTTCAGGATATACGGCATCGCTCTAACAAGCGAATCCGCCCCCTTCACCCAGCTTAGCCTGCCCACGAAGAGGATCATGGGAGATCCGTTCACCCCTATCTTCCTTCTGAACTCCTCTACCTCTGCCTTGCCAATTCTCTTCGGGTCGTACTTCTTCTCATCTACACCGTTGTAAACCACTCGTATCTTTCCCTCCTCAAAACCCAAGCTCACAAGCTCGTCCCTCATGGCATAGCTGACTGTTACGATGATGTCCGCCGCCTTCCCCGCTAGCTTCTCGATCTCTCTTATTGTGGGGGACCCTCTGCCGCCCGATCTTCCATGTTCAGTTGAGTGGAAGTGGACGACCAGAGGCAGCTTCAGGTGCTTCTTGAGCACAATCCCCGCCATCGAGGCAAGCCAGTCATGGGCCACGATCAGGTCGAACTTCCTCCCCTCCCGTGCGACCAGCTGGTTCACTACCTTCGTGCTCGTCAGGATGTTGTACATGAGGGTCTCGGCGAAGAACTCCTGCGCGGCTGGGGGCCACATCTTGACGTCCTGCGGTATCATGGCGGGCAGGACCTCAGTCGCATCGACCGTCTGCGGTCTGTGAACCTCCACCCCTTGGTACAGGTCCCTCGTAACCGCCTGATTGTTGGGGTTTCTCGAGAAAACCACTACATTCTCACCTTCCCTGACGAACCTGCGGGTCATCTCAATCGCATACGTACCGAGGCCACCTCTGAAATAAGGGGGGAACTCGTCGCACAGGTACAGAATGTTCATTTCTTCTTAATCTACCACAAATTTAGAGGTAACAAAAGGGAGAGGATGGAGGAAAAAACGATTCACGATCCCGTTCATGGAAGCATCAGGCTGGACTCGCTCGCCTCCGATCTCCTCGAGACGGCTGAGATCCAGAGGCTGAGGGGGATAAGACAGCTGGGGCTCGCCAATCTCGTTTTCCCTGGGGCTAACCACACGAGGTTTGAACATTCTCTGGGGGTCATGCACCTGGCCAATCAATTTGCATCTGATCTGGGACTGACCGAGCACCAGGCCAGGCTCCTCCGAGCTGCTGCCCTCTTGCATGATGTGGGACATCCCCCTTTCTCCCACACGCTAGAACTGCAGATGGTAGAGTACACAGGCATGAATCACGAACAGATGGCAGCAAAGATCATCAGAAAAGGTGTGGAAGGAAATTCTGCATGTGCCCGAGTTCTCCAAAAGCATGGGCTTGACCCTAGCGAGATCTGTGAACTTATCCAAGGGAAGCACAAGGACCCAGTCCTCAACCAGCTCCTCCATGGGGAAATCGACGTTGACCAAATGGACTACTTGCTGAGGGATGCCCACTTCACAGGCGTCGCCCTTGGGATGATCGATTTGCCACGCCTCAGGAGAATAATGCAAATCAGACGGGGGAAGTTGGTCATCAAGGAGAGTGGTATAGAGGCTGTCGAGGGATTCCTAACCGCCAGGAGTCTGATGTTCTCCTCCGTTTATTTCCACCGGACAGTCAGGATAGCGGAGCTGATGCTCGCCAGGGCTGTTGAAATGCTCTTGGAAAAAGGTCTGGAGCCCTTCCTGCTCTCGGACTGGCAGCTGTTATCAACCCTAGAGGCTATGGGAGGGTTCCCAGCAGAGATCGTCAGAAGGCTCTCATGTCGGAGGCTCTATATCCCTGTTTACTTCGTGGGGAGAAAGCTCGTAAAAGAGAAAGATGTTATAAGGCTGAAAAGGAAGCTCGGTAGCTGGAGGAAGCTCCGCACTTTGGAGGATGAGATTTGCGATAGGGCGCGAGTACCTAGGGGAAGAGTCATAATCGACATACCTCTGCTCGAACTTGAGGTTTCAGAGTCCAGAATAAAGAGAACCGGTATAATGGTCGCTGTGGGTTCCTCCTCCGTCCCCCTCCACCGCTTTTCTCCCCTAGCTTCCATTATCCAAGAAAAACTCCCCTCGAGGTACTTACTGCAGGTGGCCACCCTCCCAGAATACAGGAGAAAAGTGAGAAAAGTCGTGGAGGAAGAGTTAGGCTGGGTGAGCGAGAACTCTTCTGCCGCTGGCCGTAAGGCGCAGGGTACCGTCTAGGTACCCCATGAGCTGGAGCCTCCTGATCTGAGTCTTAATGACTCCCAGGGGGGCATCCGTGCTGATGGGTAGATCCTCTATCTTCGCGCCCGCGTCGAGCTCCTTCAGGATCATCCTACCGAGCTCACCCACGAGGATGGCATCTGCAAGCCCCTGCTTGGTCAGCATGCTGATCGAGGGATATGCTCCAAAAATCTTGCGGAGCATGACGGGACCCAAGTCGCACTTATATTTCTTCTTCAGCATGGCCTCGCAAATCCCGGAGCCGGCTATTGCCGTCCGGAGGATCTCCAGCTCCCTGACGAATTCTGAGACCTGCCTCTCGCTCATCCTTCCCTTTCTGGCTAGGTTCTCGGTCAGCATCTCGTTCATCTCGCTGAGGGCCCTCACCTCCTCCTCCAGCTCCTTCTCCCGCCTACCCGAGTTCCTCGCCTTCAGGCTCCTCTCAGCCGCTAGGAAGGCGAAGAACAGCATGCCCGCCGCTAGGCCAAGGGATAAAACGTCCATCCTTTTTTCAGAGTAAAATAAAAAGAGATAGAGGGCGGCAGTAGTCTAGCCTGGTCTAGGACACAGGCTTGCCGAGCCTGTAGCGCGGGTTCAAATCCCGCCTGCCGCACCATTTCAAATCAATTTTCACCTTTTCCTTAGCAGTCCATGCCTCTTATGTGAAAAGTCAATTCCGAAAGTTTCCTACTCCCAGCGTACCAGAATTTCCTCCCGCCCGAACCGCGCCCTACCGAGCGCTAAAAGCCCCGCACTCAAGCACAGCAGGGACGCACCGAAAGCCACCATCGAGAGCCAGTTCAATCTAACGATGCCTGTAGCGAAGAGGAAATAAAAGACCATTATGGGCACGATGCTAAGCGCCCCCAGTTGCATGGCAGCACGCACATCACTCACCCTGGCCGAGATCACGACGCAGAAGGAGGCCGCCGCCAGAGCCACCAGCGGACAGAAAACCAGCAGGATTACAAGCGAGATCAGGTCGGGGAGGAGCAGGTACCCGAAGAGGGGAAACGTGAGTATATCGATGATCGCCACAAAGCCTGCAAAGGAAACAAGGGTTGCAAGCATCGCTGGAACAAAGGCCCCCATGAGTTTGCCCACAAGCAGTTCGGTATCGGTGGTGGGTGTCGCAAGCAGAGGTTCGAGTTGCCGGCTAACTTTCTCCCCGACGAACGTGTAAGAGGAGATGACCGTGGGAATAGCGGCCGGCAGAATCATGAATGTGATCAGCAACATTTGAACCGTGCCTAACACCACGGCCTGCTTGGGCTCCAGTCCTGACACAGCAAAGGGGGGCAAATTGTTCTCGGTTGTCTGTCCACCAGCAAGCGTTGGGTAGAGGGCGCAAAGGGGAATCAAAACTGCAAAGATGAGGGGGGCTCCCATCAGACTGCCCAGCACGTAACGGTGTTTAAACGCACTCTCCATGTCCTTGCGCGCGATGATCCAAATCCGGTCTCCCCTCATTTCGACCCCACCACCCTGAGATATGCTTCCTCCAAGGAACTCGCTTGCTTCATCCACACGATTTCTCCACCAGCCCTCACAATAGCACTCGCTATCCGAGGATTCACCTCATCCCAGTTGTCAACCTCTACCATGAGCGTCTTCCCCTTCCGCTGTACACCTTGCACCCCGCTGATTCGTCTCACGGCCCGCAAAATACTTTCAGTTATGCTTCTCAACTGGATTTCCACTCTCTGAGCACCGAACTTCTGTCCGAGTTCGGCGGGAGAACCGACCGCGAGAAGGGCCGTCTTCAAGATCGCGACGCGATCGCAGAGCTGCTCGGCCTCGTGCAGGTTGTGAGTGCATAGAAAAATAGTCCGCCCCCTTCTCCTCAGCTTTCTGATGAACTCACGCACCACCTTGGCGGACTCGGGGGCGAGAGAAGCCGTTGGTTCGTCCAAGAACAGAATTTCCGGATCGTGCACGAGCGCCCTCGCAATAGCCACCTTCTGTTGCATTCCCTTGGAGAACCTGCCCACGGGCTGGTTCCGCTGCTCCCATATGCCCAAGAGTTCGAGCAACTCCCGGATTCTTTTCTTTCGCTCGCTGACCGGTACACCATAAAGCCTGGCGTAAAAGTCGAGCGTGTAATATGTGCTGAGTTCTGGGTAGAGTCCCGGATTCTCAGACAAAAGCCCGACCACTTCGCGGATCCTAAGTGCGTCTTGGACGATGTCATAACCAGCAACAAGTGCGGTTCCGGATGATGGACGTATCAGGCAACTCAGCATGCGAACGGTGGTGGTCTTTCCAGCACCGTTGGGACCGAGGAGAGCGAAGACTTCCCCTCGCCGGATTTTAAGCGAGAGATCACGAACGGCCACCGTGCTGCCAAATTTCCTAGTGAGAGCACATGTCTCGATCGCGGGCTGTGCCATCATATATGGGTCGTAAGAATGCAGAACATTCTGGTAATGAATTGCCCCATTTTTTGTAGAAGCTCGACCATAGGTTGATGCAGATCCTCCCGCTCGCTTACGACTCCTTCGGTGTCAGGAGCATGGCAACCCTGGTGCGCCTGAAGAACTTCACAATCGTCATAGACCCAGGGGTGGCGCTCGGGCCCACCCGCTACGGTCTGAGCCCGACGGATGCGGAGTTCGAGGCGCTCGAGTACTCCAGGCAGATGATAATGGAGGCCTGCCGGGATGCGGAGCTTGTCGTGGTCACGCACTACCACTACGATCACCACCCATTCCCGGATGACCTCGAGATGTACGAGCGCTGCTTCAGGGACAAGATAGCATTCGCGAAGGACCGAAAGCACAACATCAACCTCTCGGGGAAGAAGAGGGGGGCGATCTTCGAGGAGAGGGCTTCCCCGCTCGCCAAGCGGATCGAGTGGGCCGACGGGAAGACGGTGGAGCACAAAAAAGCCCGCATCCACTTCTCGCCCGCCGTCTGGCACGGAGATGTCGGGTCCAAAGTCGGGAGGGTTATAATGGTTTATATCGAAGAGGACAAGAACTCCTTCCTTTTCGGGAGCGATGCCCAAGGGCTGGCGGATCCCCAGGCCCTGGACTGGGTGCTCGAGAGGGACCCCAAGTTCATGATCTTGGACGGCTACCCCACGCTCTTCCTGGGCTGGAGGATGAGCCAGAAGGCCTTTGAGGCCTCGAAGGAGAACCTGAAGCGTGCCCTCCGGGAAACTCAGGCCGAGACCGTGATCCTGGAGCATCACCTGCTCAGGGACATAGCTTACAAGGAGAAGATGAGGGACGTCCTCCAGCTGGCAGAGAGGACCGGGAAGAGGCTGCTGAGCTGGGCGGAGTACCTGGGGCTCGAGAACTTCTTCCTGGAAGCCTGGCGCAAGGAGATCCACGAGGGTAAGAGGGAGGTTGACGTCAGGGGGTACTACACGGCTCTCTGCAAGAGGATCGGGATCCCTCCCTCCGTGCTGCAGGTTGAGGTCAGGCGGCGCGGGATAGAGGAATAAAAGGGGCAGGGGGAGATGGGATGAGACCCGGGTGGGCAGCCTTCGGTTTCCTGCTCATCGTTGTCGGGATCATCCTCATGGCGAGCGGCACGGCCACCTTCGGCAGTTTCAATATCCTAGGCCAAACCTTCGACGTGAGCGCCTTTGCCCTAGCCATAGGCGGGCTCGCGGTGTTCATCGTGGGGCTTGCCCTGCCCGGTGGGAAGACTGTGCTCGTGATACCCGGGAAGACGAGAGTCAGGACCGTCGTGACGTGCCCCGGTTGCGGGAGGTTCGTCTCCAGGCGCGCCAAGTACTGCCCCAACTGCGGGAGGAGGCTCAAGCCTTAGCCCAGATCTTTCGCCCCGAGAGCTCGATCCGGATGACCCGGTGGAAAGGTATGGCAGTCACCTGATCCCCCCTCCTGACGTACATGAAGCTCCGGTCCATGTCCACAATGTCGGAGCCCTGTATCGCGAGCTCATCGTTGGGGGCGCCCCTGTGCAGGATCCAAATGGTGGCGAGACCCAGCTTCCCCTCCCCCCACTTTAGCCGGTTCAAAACTTCCCTCGCTTTCACGTGCGCAGCCTCGCGTTTATCCTCACATACTCGTAGGTGAGGTCACAGCCCCAAGCCCGGGCACTCCCCTTCCCACTCTTCAGATCCAGCCCGATCTTGAACTCCTTCTCGGAGAGGATTCCCTTCATCTCCTGGGGGCTAGATACGAGCTTTCCCCTCTCGAGAACCTGCACTCTCCTGCCCCTCGCCTCCAGCCAGAGCGAGGTCTCCCCCGGATCGAACCTAGCCCCGGAGCTCCCTAGGGCCGCCACTACCCTGCCCCAGTTCGGATCCTCACCAAAAATTGCCGCCTTCACCAGATTGGAAGAGGTGATGGCCCTTGCCGCCCTCCTCGCCTCCTCCAGCGTCCTAGCTCCCCGCACCTCCACCTCGAACATGTGCTCCGCGCCCTCACCATCCCTGACTATTAGCTTGGCCAGCTCCTCGCACGCGGGGACTAGCAGGTCCAAGAACTCCCCTTCCGTCACCCTCCCCGCCAGGCCGTTTGCCATGAGGATCACCGAGTCGTTCGTGCTCGTATCCCCGTCCACCGTTATCATGTTGAAGGTCTGGTCCACTGCCTTCTTCAGCGTCCGCCTCAGCCCATCCGCTGGGAGCTTGGCATCGGTCAGGAGAATACAGAGCATGGTGCCCATTCTGGGGTGGATCATTCCCGAGCCCTTGGCAACACCCGCAACGTGGATCTTCCTCCCCCTCAGGTGGGCCTGGTAAGCTACCTCCTTCGGGAAGGTATCCGTGGTCATCATCGCCTCGGCAACCCTCCTGCTCTGCTCCGGTGTGCTGGAGAGGCTGGCCACGAGCTCGGGTATGGCACGCCTTATCCCCTCCATAGGGAGGTACGTTCCGATCAGCCCCGTGGACAGGATCCCAATGTGACCCGGTCTCAGCCCCAAAGACTGGGCGACGAGCCTCGTGATCTCCAGCGCATCACGGGCCCCCCTCTCCCCCGTCATGCAGTTCGCGCAGCCGCTGTTCACGAACACCGCCGCAAGCTTTCCGGCGCACAGGTTCCTCATGGTCAGCTTGAGGGATTCCGCCTTGACGACGTTGGTCGTGAAAACTCCCGCCGCCGGGACCGGCCCCAGGTCACTCCTGATCAGGGCAACATCCAGGCCCTTCCGCTTGATTCCCGCAGCCGCAGCCGAGAAGGAGAAGGCAGGCACCTGGCTGAGGCCCCCTTGGAGGCGTATCATGGCCACAGAGGCGTGCACTTCAGGCCCTCGTCCTCAGGCAGGCCGAACATGAGATTCATGTTCTGAACTGCCTGCCCCGCCGCCCCCTTGATCAGGTTGTCCACCACCGCGACGAGGACGACGCAGTTCCCGCACGCCTCCAAGCCTATGTCGCAGTAGTTCGATCCTATCACCTCCTTGAGCTGAGGGGGCCCCTCCTTCAGCCTGACGAATTTCTTTCCCCTGTAGAACTCGCGGTAGAGGTGCAACAACTCCTTCCTGTCCGCCTCGGATTTCAGGAAGACGTGGATGGTCTGGAGTATCCCCCTTACGATGGGCAGGAGGTGCGCGGTGAAGTGCACCCTAACACCCTGCCCCGATAGCTTCTCGAGCTCCTGCTCGATCTCCGGCTTATGCCTGTGGAAGGTTGTCGCGTAAACTTGGACGTTCGATCCGCAGACGGGATGGTGGGTGCGCTCGGAGGGTGTGTGCCCGGCTCCCGAGCTCCCGCTCATGGCGTCTATGACCACCGGGCCCTGGATCATCCTCTCCCTGGCTAGGGGCGCCAGCGCGAGCACGGCCGGTGTTGGGTAACAGCCCGGGTTCGCCACGAGCCTCGCCTTCTTTATTTCCGCCTCGTGGAGCTCCGGCAGTCCATATACTCCCCTCAGCTCGGGGCACTCGTGCCTGACACCATAGACCCTTTCGAAGATCTCGGGTGGGAGCCGGAAGTCCGCACTCAGATCCACCACCTTGCAGCCTCCCGCAAGCAGCTGGGGGACGTACCTCATGGAGGTAGCGTGGGGGAGTGCGGTGAAGACCACATCCGCTCTGGAGCCGACGCTCGCATCCAAGGGATCTACCTTGAGATGGAGGTCCAAGTTGGGAAAGATCGATCCCAGTTGCTTCCCAACGGAAGTCCTCCCCTGAACCTCCACGAGCTCAACTCTAGGGTGCTGAGAGAGAATGCGGATCAGCTCCCCGCCCACGTAACCCGTCCCCAGAACTGCCGCGCGTATCATCCCCGGTGGAGTTTGGCGAGTATGCTGTACAGCTTAGTCAGGCTGATCGAGACCCGCTGGTCGAAGTCGGATGTCTCAAAGGAAACTATGCGCCGGTCGTACAGAGAGTAAGGCGATTTCCTCCCCACCGTCCTGAACCACCCGTTGCCCAGCTCGATCCGCACCTCACCCGTCACCTTCTTTTGAGTGGAGTCTATGAAAGCATCCAGGTTCGACTTCAAGGGATCGAACCAGAATCCCCTGTACACGAGCTCCGCCCACTCCCTCTCCAGCACGGACTTCAAGTCGAGCTGCCCTTTGGTCAAGGTTAGTTGCTCGAGTGCGCGGTGTGCTGCAATCAGGATGGTTGCGGCCGGTGCCTCGTAAATCTCCCTCGCCTTCAACCCGAGGATCCTGTCCTCGACTATGTCTATCCTTCCAACTCCGTGAGCACCTCCGATCTGATTAAGTCTGGTTATGAGTTCCACCCCGCCCAGCCGCTCCCCGTTGAGCTCCCTAGGCACCCCCTCCTGGAAGTAGATGGACAGCTCCTCCTTAGAGGGGCGGGAGATCTTGGTCCAGGCAAAAACATCCTCCGGTGGGGAAGCGGAGGGGTCCTCCAGCACCCCTCCCTCGATGGTCCTCCCCCAGAGGTTCTCGTCGATGCTGTATGTGGACTCGGCCGGGAGGGGGATGCCCTTCTTCCTCGCGTATTCCGCCTCGGCCTTCCTATCCAAGTTCAGCTCCCTTATCGGCGCAAAGATCTTCAGCTCTGGGGCGAGCATGGAGAAAGTTATGTCGAACCTGAACTGGTCGTTCCCCTTCCCCGTGCAGCCGTGCGCCACGCCATCAGCACCCTTCTTTTTGGCGACCTCCACGACTTTACTCGCGATGAGATACCTTGCCAGCGCAGCCGAAAGATGGTAACCTTCGTAAGTACCGTTTGCCTTTATGCATGGGTGAATGTACTTCTCGACAAATTCTTCCCTAGCGTCGAATTCGACATGCTCTGTAGCTCCCAGTTTTTCTGGTAACTCTGGATCGAATTTCCTTGGCTGGCCTAAACTGACCGTTACCGTGATCACCTCCGCTTGGTACCTTTCCTGGAGTAACTTAAGGGAAACCAGAGTGTCCAAGCCACCGCTGAAGGCTAGCGCGATTCTCAATTAAAAATCAAGCTCGTGTGTCTTTATCTACCTGTTTTGGGGCCGTCCAAGGCGGAGCTCAGTTCTTGTTGCTTCATACCCGATAGATCGTAGCATTGGATAGTACGGTAGGGAGAATTCTGAACCACCTGGGACTCTTGCTTCAAGACATGGCATGTCTGCAACCACGGCTTCCGCTGAGCCCATCTCTAAGTGTTCCGCCCCTCTTAGTCCTACCCCCGACAGGTGCCTTAATCCCCCTATCCCCTTTGAAATCCCAGGGGTGCCTTTGGGTCCACTTCACGACTGGTATCTCAGCTCTGCAAGATTCACGACCGCCTGCGTCCAGAATCACCTCCCTACTCAACGAAGAATTCTTGCGCAGGGGAGTTAAATAGAGGCTCCCCTTATAGGATGGTAAAGGCGTATTGCTTGATCTCGACCGACCCGGGACATACCCGGAAGGTCTTCGAGAAGCTCAAGAGTGTGGAAGGCATCCAAAATGTAGAGGCGGTTGCTGGGCCTTTCGACATCATTGCCACCATCCATGTGGACTCCTTAGAGAAATTGACTAAAATAATCTTCGGGGAAATTAGGACGCTAGAAGGTGTGACCAACACTGCAACGCTGATTGTCTTCGAACTTTAATGCACAAAAAAGTTGTCGGAATAACGGGACCACCAGGGGCGGGCAAGACAGAAGTTGCGAGGGTGGCACAGCAGCTTGGATTTGGCTACATTAGAATGGGTGACGTCGTCATAGAAGAGGTTAGGAGGAGAGGGTTGGCGGTGACCGAGGAAAACGTTGGAAAAGTGGCGAACGAACTCAGAAAGAGCGGGGCCGATGCCATAGCCCGACTCTGTTTGCCCAAAGCTCGGCGGATGGAGAAAGTGGTCATCGACGGGATAAGGGGGGTTTCCGAGGTGGAACTCTTCAGGCGGGAATTCGGGAACTCCTTCAAGCTCATCGCCGTCTGGGCACGTCAGGGCACCAGGTTCCGGAGGGTGTGCGGTAGGGGTAGGGAGGACGATGCTCGGGACTGGGAGCGTTTCCTGCAGAAGGACATGAGGGAGCTGGGCTGGGGTTTGGGAGGGGCCATGCTGGCAGCGGACTTCCTCATCGTGAATGAGGGCTCCCTGGAGGAACTCAAAAGAAATGCCGAATCCATTCTGCGGACAGCATGGAGATTCTGATCCAGACCGACGTAAAACCGACTGAGAGCAAAGAAAAAGTGCTGAAGTGCTTACACAATCTCTTCCCCGCCGTCAAATTCGACGTACAGGAGGGGAAGATCTCGGGTCGTTCCAAGGATCTATCCGCACTTGAGAGGCTGAAGCAGTTGCTCGGGAGGCAGGCTATCCGTGACGCGGCAAGAGCCTACCTGCAGAAGAACATTTTCCCCGGAGAGCTGAAGTTCTGGCTGAACAAGCAGGCTGCCTCTTGTAGTGTGGTCAACTTCACCGAGGGTGAATCTCCACTGGGACCGATAACCGTTACGGTGAGGGCGAAGGACGTGCAGAAGGTGGTGGATTACCTGACGGGTTCTGAAAAACGGTAACCAAAACCGTTTTTCTTGGATTCATCACGCTCGGTCTCCTCGAGAGTTCATCAGCTCCTCCCCCTAAAAGTGGAGAGAGTAGCTGTAAGTAAAACTAATCATGTTCATGTGCAACTCTCTGAACCTGACTTCGAAAAGAAAGAGTGGAGCCCGTGGCTTTCGGGGACTTACAGCGTGAATCGGGACGGCATGACATGCGACATTAGTACCATGTGTGGCGCCTCGACCCGAGGGAGGGGTGGGCTCAGTTGGGAAGGATGATACACCCCCAAACTCTGCCCCCGTGCTCCCACCGCCAAGGAGACTACCAATGGAACTCGGACCACGGACCACTGGCTGAAGTACCACACCGCCCATCGCCATCAGCGTGACCTCGTTCTCAGCTCCGCGGGACCCAGAAGCCTCCCTGAAGGATGTGCACCCAAAGTTTTCTTCCTTCCCAGTTTAAAGGAAAATCCCTCATGTGTATACAAATGTTTTCGATTTCTGGAAACTGCTAAAAAGGCTAAAGGAGGGGCGCGGGCTTGTAGATGATAATAAGGCACGAGCAGGAGAGGGAGCTCATAGCGAGCATACTGAAGGCCGCAGGGGCGTCGGAGGAGGAATCCAGAATAACGGCGGACGTCCTCACTGAGGGGGATCTGAGGGGCTTCTCCTCCCACGGGATCCTGAGGCTTCCCTACATCATCAGGGCAATCAGGAGAGGGACCATCGTAGTCCCGACGAGGATCAAGGTGGAGGAGAAAACAGACACGGTAGCCCTGGTAGACGGTGGGCACGGACTTGGGCACTTCGTCGCCTACAGGGCCATGCAGCTCGCGATAGACAAAGCCCAGAAAACTGGGATTTCGGCGGTTGGCGTGAAGAACTCGAACCACTTTGGGATTGCCGGCTACTACGCGCAGATGGCCATCCAAAGGGAGATGATAGGAATAGTCATGACCACCACGGATGCTCTAGTGCATCCTTGGGGAGGGGCGGAGGCCATCCTAGGGACCAATGCGCTGGCAGTCGGGATACCCTCCAATCCTCCCATACTGCTGGACATGGCGACCAGTGCGGCTGCCAGGGGGAAAATTTTGCAGGCACTGAAGGAAGGAAAAAGGATCCCGGAGGGATGGGCGATAGATGAGGAGGGAAATCCAACGACCGATCCAAGCAAGGCCCTGAGGGGTGCCCTCAGTCCTTTCGGAGGAGCAAAAGGCTACGGGTTGGGCTTCGTGATCGGGATCCTAGCTGGCCCGCTGGTGGGAGCTGCCGCTGGTAAGAAAGTGAAGGGGACGCTCGAGCCAATCGAGGGTTATTGCACCAAGGGGGATCTCATGCTGGCACTCAACCCCAAGATATTCGTGGACTGGGAGGTGTTCCAGTCTGGGGTCAGGGATCTCATCGACCAAGTCAAGAGCTGCAAGCCAGCAAAAGGCTTCACAAGAGTGATGATTCCTGGAGAGCCGGAATGGGAGTGTAGAGAGAGAAGGCTGAAGGAGGGGATACTCATCCCAGACGAGATCTGGAGGGAAATAGAAAGACTGAAAACAGCCTAGCGATGCCAAAAAGAACTGTATCCGTTATAAACACTTTCTGTTACTACGGTAACAGACAGTTCCAAAACCTGTGACCTTTAGGGCACTATGCTTTGCTCTTGAGGAGCTCTACAACCGGGAGTTTCTCACCGCAGAGGAAGCTGATGCAGGCGCCTCCTCCCGTGCTCACGTGGCTGAGCTTGTCGAGGACCCCTGCCTTCTCGGCGGCCGCTACTATGTGCCCTCCACCTATTACTGTGTAGGCACTGGATTCGGCCATTGCTCTTAAGACCTCGAAGGTTCCCTTTTCAAAGCCCTCTTGCTCGAACACTCCTAATGGACCGTTTGCGACAACTGTCCTCGCCTTTATCACCTCTTCCTTGTACCTCTGAACAGTCCTGCTACCTATGTCCTTGATCAGGAGCTCCACCGGAAGGGACGAAACTTGGATCTCAACGGGTTTCCCCCCATCATCCACCACCACATCCTCGGGGAGCACTATCTTCTCACCGAAGTCCGATAGGAGCTGCTTCGCCCGGTCGAATTCCTTATCGAATCCCTTGTTCTTCAGGATCTCGGTGTTCTTGTCTCCCAGGTTTACACCGGAGGCCCAGAGGAAGAGGTTTGCTAGAAGGCCTCCGGTCAGGATCCTGTCAGCTATGCCCTTCCCTAAAATATCCTGGATCATGGACATAGATTCCTTCGACTTGCCGCCGCCCAAGACGTACACGCATGGGCGTTCCGGCTCCCGGGCTCTGCTCAAGGCTCTTATTTCTTTCTCCATAAGCCTCCCCGCGTAGGTGGGCAGGACCGCCCCAAAACCGACCAAGGAGGGCTGGGCCCTGTGGGCGGCACCGAAAGCATCATTCACGAACACATCCACGATGCCCGAGAGCTCCCTCACCAGGAAGGTTTTTGACATCTCTTCCGGGCTCCCCTTCAGCATCTCCTCCGCCATAAACCTGACGTTCTCAAGGAGGAGGATTTCCCCCTCCTTCAGACTCTTTATCTCGGCTTTCGCAGAGGGGCCTATGATATCCGGCACGTACCTGACAGGCTTCCCTAGGATCTGGGAGAGTTTCACGGAATGCTTCTCCAGCCTAGCGAAGTCCTCGTCCCCCGGTCTGCCCTGGTGCGCGATTACCACTACCCTAGCACCTTTGTCGGAGAGCTCCTTCAGCGTTGGAGCGCACTCACGCAACCTGGTGTCGTCCAGGATTTCCCCGGTTTTTGGATCAAGCGGTGAATTTATGTCGACCCTGACCAAGACGGTTTTTCCCCTTACGGAAACCTCATCCAGCGTCGGTATTTGCATTATCCCTTCTCGGCTATCAGGTTCACCATATCAACGAGCCTGCAGGAGTAGCCCCACTCGTTATCGTACCACCCGAAAATCTTGACCAGATTTCCTCCAATGACGGTAGTCAGAGAAGCATCGAAGATGCAGGAGTGATCGTTTCCAATTATGTCCGCAGAAACGAGGGGCTCCTCCGTGTACTCCAAGATGCCCTTCAGGTTAGTTTCGGCTGCTTTCTTGAAGGCCGCATTCACCTCCTCCGCAGTCACCTCGCGCTTGAGCAGTGCTACAACATCTGTTATGGAACCGTCGTGGACGGGTACGCGGAGCGCCCACCCATGGCTCCTCCCCTTCATCTGCGGGAGGACCTCGAATATGGCTTTCGCCGCACCCGTGGTGGTTGGGATGATGGATATGGCTGCCGCTCTAGCCCTCCTCATGTCTTTATGTATCAGATCGAGCAACCTCTGGTCATTCGTGTAAGCATGAACCGTGGTCATGAGCAGTTTTTCAACCCCGAAGCTCTCGTCCAGCACCTTCACCATGGGAGCTAGACAGTTCGTCGTGCAGGAACCGAGCGAGATTATCTTGTGCTTTTCAGGATCGTACATCTGATCGTTGACCCCTGGCACTATCGTAACATCCGGATTCTTCGCCGGTGCCGTTATCAGAACCTTTTTGGCCCCCGCCTGCAGGTGCAAGCTGGCCTTCTCCCTTTCCCTGAAGACCCCCGTCGCTTCCACTACGAGATCCACACCCATCTCCTTCCAGGGGAGCTTGCTGGGATCTTTCTCACTCAAGAATCTCATCTTTTCGTTGCCTACTACTATGTGGCCGTCTTCCACTTTCATATCGAGATCCAGCTTGCCGAAGGTAGAGTCATATTTCAGGAGTGTCAAGAGGGTTTCCGGTGGAGCTAGATCGTTAATGGCTACGCACTCCCATCCCTTCCTCCGCTTCAGAGAGGCTCTGTAAAAAATTCTACCTATCCTCCCGAACCCGTTTATCGCAACCCTGAACATTTCGATTTTTCATAGCGAGTGGCTTTAAAAGGTTTTCGGCTCGAAGTTTTGCCAGCGGGGAACCACGACAGTATGGGGCTGCTATTCCTTTTTGGTCATCCAAATCTGAACCTTTACTAAAGTGCTTTTCGATTTGAGAGCATTAAAACCATCCCTTCGAGAGCATGCCCATTGGTTCATAAACCCAAGAGGAATATAAATGAGTCCGGCATACCGGAGGCTCTTCTTTGTTCTCTCAGGCTTCGTGGCTTTTGCTTTACTGGTACCAGTGTGCTTCCGAGCAATTGCGTTCCACATACCTCCTGAAAACTGCCGATATGACTTTAGCAGTTCCCACGGCTTCTACACCGATCCCACGTGGAGAACCTCCATCGAGAACGGAAATCCGGTGCTCAGAGGAGAAAACGAAGGGTTCGCCTTTTTTCCGAAAGAAATCCTAAAGGAAAATAGACGAACCAAAGATCTCTTACCTACCCCTACCGAGCTTGCTGGACTGAAGGTGGGGATTAAAGTTGAGAGGGGGTTCACCTGCGTCTCATGGATAGGCAAGAATCAAAAGCTCTCCTTAGTTTTTCATCCGGCTAGGCTGGAGATAGAGCAGTGGTCTGGCGATGAACTCGTCGGATGGCACTCTTATCCCATAGATTTTCCGCTCGGCCAGTGGCATAACTTGCAGTTGTCAGTTCAAGACTTGAATCTTTACATAAAACTGGATGACAACCAAACGATAGAAATAGAAAACGCGTTCTGGGGCCAAAAAGTGAGTTTCGAGGCATGCCCTTCCGATGTGGGCACGGTGGTCCTGATAGACAACTTCGAGGTCTGCTTTGGTAGGCCCTCTATTATTCAATCCCTTCTTGCCGATCTGGTGATTGTCGGGCGAATGCTCGCTTACATAGGCCTTTTCCTCCTGTTGGTCTTTTGGTTGCTCAGAATCAAACCGAGGTATGGCTTCTGGGCCGCTCTCGCTCTGATCACTGCCCTGCTCTCCGAGCGCCCGACGCTTTTCTTCAGCAGGCCCCTGGATTTGGGCTTTATTTTGGGGTACCTCTTCTACTTCTTCTACAGCTTCATAACATACGACTTGGTTTGGAGTAGCAACAGAACTGACCTAGGAACTCTTCTGCTTGTCGGAGCTCTCGTAGGGTGTTTCCTAAGCTTCGGCAGGTGGGGCCTGTCGCCGGGTTTAGTTATGAGATTCTCCGTTGTCTCGATCACTTTTCCGTTGGTCATGCTCGACTCTTTTACTCCAAATCCCGAAGTGAGAGTTCCTCCTTGGGTCAACACTCTGCTCGGAGGCCGGCGGTGGCGGTGGACCCTAGGACTGATCATGCTTGCCCTCTTGTACTCGGCATACTGTGCGATTGGTCTGATCGTTTCTAACCTCTGCTTTCACCTCTCGTTGGTTATTATGGCTGGAGAACTTGTCCTAGTCTACCTACTGGCCTTGCTCATCATTTCGAAGGGTATGAATTTGAGGGAGTTCTTACCCACCAAGCGTGAACGAAAAGTCATTCTCCCCGCTCTAGGAGTGGCTTATCTCTTCTCAGTAGCATACCTTTTGCGCGTGACACTGGCTGCATCTGCCTCGCCTTCTGAGCTCATGCTTATAAATTTCGGCCCCTTTGTACTCATGTTTTCCTTACTGCTTGTGTGCACACGCTCAAGATTACGAAAGCGAGTCCGTATGCGCGAAAAACTAAGACCTCGCTCACCGATAATTTGGCTTCCCTTGCTACTGTTGTTCGCATCTCTTGTGTCGCTCGTTCCTCCCTTGGTGATACTAATCCCAATCGAGATGTTCTTGGAACAGGTGGGGGGCATCGGGCTAATAATATGGCTATTGTTGGATACGCGGAGATTGTAGTCGCAACATCTCTGATAACAATTGAACCTCACTCATGGAATTGATGGTTGAGCGCCGGAAATTCCGGGGAAAGGTGGTCAAAGGACTTGGGGAAGGGGAAAAGTACCTCGAGATACCTTACTACAAGGAAGCCTTTAGTCGAAAGTTTGGATTCCAACCTTTCCCCGGTACCTTAAACCTGAGGGTTGAGGAGGACAGGTGGGTACTGGAACATCTCAAGAAGCACGGATCCAAGGTAAAGGGTTGCGAGCACGAAGGAAGGAAACTGGGCGCCGTCTACTGCTGCAAAGGCAAAACCGGGGAGCTGGAAGTGGTGGTGATACTCCCCGAGCTGACCAAGCACGAAAGCACGGTCGAACTCATCGCGCCACAGAGCCTGAGAAAAGCTTTGCAACTGTCTGACGGTGATGAAGTATGGGTAGAGATCTCGTGCGACAAGCAATAGCTGATCTGAAAAAAGGAAAGTTCGTACTTGTGCACGATGTTCCCACGAGAGAGAATGAGGTGGACTTCGTGCTACCAGCACAATTCGCTACCAGTGAAGCCGTCGCTAGGATGAGAAAAGACGGAGGAGGGCTGATCTGTGCGACCCTCCATCCCACCATCGCACGCAATCTGGGCCTCCCCTACATGACCCAGATCTACGAAGAGGCCTGCAAGCGGTTCCCGGTGCTCAAGGCCCTTTCGCCGCCCAGACTCCCCTATGACGAGAGATCCGCCTTCTCCATCTCCGTCAACTCGAGGCGCACGAGGACGGGAATCACGGATGAGGACAGGGCCACCACCCTCCGAGAGCTTGCGGAGGTGGGAGAGCTTGCCATGAAAGGCCCTACCATGGATGAGTTCACTAAGCGCTTCCGGAGTCCCGGGCATGTCCCGCTCCTGCCCGCAGCCGAGGGCCTCCTGAGGAGCAGAAAAGGGCACACCGAGCTCTCCGTGCGCTTGCTGGAGATGGCCGGTCTGATCCCGGTGGGCGCCATATGTGAGATGTTGGATTCGAGCACTCACCGGGCGCTGTCGCTCGAGGATGCTAGAAAATATGCGGAGGAGCATGGATATGTTCTTCTAACCTGCTCCGATATAGAAGAGTATGAAGGTAGTGGGTCTGGCTGACACGACCTTTGCGAGACTGGATATGGCCTCCATAGCTAGGAAGGAGCTCAACTCGCTCTGCAACGTGAAGTTCAAGCGGCTGACGGTCCCAGGCGTCAAAAACCTCCCTTGGGCGGCCAAAAACCTATTTGAGCAGGGGTGCGACCTCGTCATGGCCTTCGGCATGCCTGGTGCCGCCCCCATCGACAAACAGTGTGCACATGAGGCCTCCTTGGGTCTGATCCTCGTATCTATCTTAACCGGCAAGCCCGTCATTGAGGTGTTCGTCTTCGAGGATGAGGGGAAGGATGAGAAGGAGCTCGCCAGGATAGCCGAGGAAAGGGCCAAGGAGCACGCGAGAAACGCCTACCGCCTTTTGTTCAAGCCCGAGGAGTTGGAGAGGCTCGCAGGCACTGGGCAGAGAGAAGGGCTCCCGGATGTGGGATCACTCAAGCCCTGACTAGCTTCAGGTAGGCTTCACTCAAGGTAAAGATGGCCTCGTGCACTTTCCCGGAGTAAAACCTGAGACCCTCGACACCCCTTTCCTTCAAAAGGACATCCACCTCCTGCCCCGACAGCTGGTCGGGTGTCCTGCCTTTGGAGCCCACGATGAAACTCCACATGCCGTGCAGGGACTTGACGTAAACGGCGTATAGGCTCGTGCGAGCAAAGGCCCTATCCAGGCCCTCCCGGACGGTAAAAACAAGCTTGGGCTTGAAGAGGAAGGAGGGGCAGTGTGTGACGAGCAGGCCGCTGTCCGAGAGTCTCTCGGCAGCCATGCGGTAGAAATCCTCGGTGTAGAGTTGCATCGCGAGACCCTCCTCCTCGGGATCTGTAGCATCCATCACGATAACGTCGTACTTTCCCCGGGGCTGGCTCGACAGGTAACTGGCGCCCTCCGAGACCACCAGCTCCAGCCGGGGATCTGAGAAGCCCTCAGACCAAGGTATCTGCTTCTTTGCGAGCTCGACAAGCTCCCCGTCAATGTCGACCATCTCTATCCTTTCCACCTGCCTGTGCTTCGCGACCTCACGCACGGTTGCCCCTTCTCCTCCCCCGATGACGAGCACACGTTTGGGATTGGGATGAGAGAGCATTGTAGGATGAACTAAACATTCGTGGTAGATGAACTCATCGAATTCGCTTGACTGAATCAAACCATCCAAAAGTAGCGCTAGCCCGTAATCAGGTGTCCGCACCAGGTCGACGCTCTGGAATTTGGTCCGTTTCGAGCACAAAACCTCCTCTATCCCGTACAGGACGGAGAGAGTAGGGGTCACCGGTTCAAGGACAAACTTTGTGCACTTTTTCTCGTTTTTGTCCATTTTTCATCGTTTATTTTTAAAATTAAAGCGGAACACTGAGAACTCAGAGCGAAAAACATTTTTGAAGTCTTTAATCTAAAAATTTTTGAAAATTCAGGTGAGAAAATGGAGAGAAAAAACCAGAATGGGCTGGGTAGGCACATAATCGCCGAGCTCTACGGCTGCGACCCAGAATTGTTGGGCAACGTAGAGAAGCTAAAAGAATTGATGCTGGAAGCTACGAAGAAAGCGGGAGCACGCGTCTGCGGAGAATTTTTCTGTAAACTCAACCCCGGAGTGACGGGAATCGTCGCAGTTGCCGAGTCTCATCTTTCCATCCACACTTGGCCGGAGTACGGATACGCTGCGATTGACATCTTCACCTGCGGAAAAGCAGACCCTTACAAAGCTTATGATTACATCAGGAAACAGCTGAAACCCAAAGAGTGGAAAGAGACGTACCTCGAAAGAGGGCTGATAAACAAGGAGTGAAGAGCGTGTCGAAAGCATTAGATGTAGTGCGGGTTATCTCACTCAGGAGTAAAAAGCAAGATAATGAAAAGATAATCGGTACTATAGTGTGTGTAGTTCTTGTCGGTGCTTGCATTTGGCTGATTATTCAGCGACAACCAACACCGACCTGGCATGAAGAAAATACCGTTGAGAGGTACATCAGAATAGTTGCGGATGGGCCAATCTTACATTATCAAGAAACTCTCTTTTGGGGCGAAGACCAATTTGTGAAAATTATGGAGAACTGGAATGGTTTTCGATCCGCTCAAATTGAAAAATTCAATCAAAAATACCATGTGGCTGCCGATAATTTCAATGTCGAATTTGATGAGAAGAATAGGACGACAACTTTAAAATGTGACGTTCCTGGCAAAGAGTATGCAGAAAACTCATACGACTTCCTGTGGTTCCTGAACGTCTATGGGCTGGATCTCATCTACGACTTCACAGAGTCTGAAAGAGAACTTTCATGGACGGGGATTACTGACAACCTCACCACAACAATTGTCCTCAGTTTCCCCTTTCCAATAGACCACTGCCACGGACATGTATGGCAAGCACGAAGATAACTCCCCCTCAAGGTGAAGCTAGGAGGAAACAGAGGAATGGGCCCGCTGGGATTCGAACCCAGGACCTGCGGTGTGTGAGACCGCCGTCATAACCACTAGACCACGGGCCCTACCATAAAAAATTAACCCGGTAAAAATCTATGAACAAATTCAGGATTTTACTTTCCTGACTCTCGCTTCCGATTGCTCCCTACTGAGGAAAGAGGGTCCTAAGGTTCAACCGGTTATGATCTTTGAGAAACTCTAACAATAGTTCCTCACAATAGAAGAGACCGGAAGAGATACTTCTCCTGTCCGGGTGACCATCTGCCTCAGACTTAATTTACCAAAAAAGTTCTCGATTAACCTCTTCCCACTCTGGCTAAAATAGCGGCGTTCCGAGCCAGGTGAACTTCACTCACGATTTTTTTTCAGGATCCTCTAGCTGAGCTTGCACCACTCAACTACTTCCCGGAAGAATTCACTCCCGTCAGCCGGCTGGAGCTGGAATTCATTTCCTTTCTTCTCGTACCTCTCCGCGACCACTTCAGGATCTGCCTGACCGGGGGAGAAGTCCTCCAACTCATTTATGCCGACGGGCACCGAGATGAGGCCCGTTTTCACATGCATGCTGTAAGGGGCCCTGACATCTCCCATGGGTTTGATTATCGAAGCATCCAGCAAGACCTTGTCCTCTCTCTGCTCCTTCTTAGCCGTCTCAGAAGTCGTCAGGCCAGGGAGCTTCTCGGAAAGCCTGAACTGAACAAACCTTACCATATCCGAGTAGAAACTGAAGTAGTTGCGCTTCCGCCTCTCGGTTGTGAGTTTCTTGGGCACGTAATCGGGAGGGAGTTCGTGAGGCTGGAAAACCGTCCATATTTGGAACCCCCTAGAGCCAGAAAACTTTATGCGCGGGGCCAACCCGTAGCCCTCCAAAATACGGAAGGCCTCAGCAACTACCCGTTTGGTAAGTGAGAAGTCTACCTTCTTCCCCGCATCGAAGTCTATCACCAGCCAATCTGGGACATCAGACCCGATCCTGTGTATGTAGGGGATAAAGTCTATGCCGTGGACATCCAGGTGCTTTTGGACGTCAGCCGGGCTCTTGACGGTGATGTACGAGTTCCCGATCTTCCGCTGCAGCCAGAACCTACCTGTGAAGAGCCTAAAGACCGAAACATACCTGTCCCTGCAAAACTCGAGCAGGGTCTGCATGACATGGGGGTAGTATCGCTTCGCGCGGTAGACCTTCAAGTAATCCTGATTCAGCTCATCCTTCACCTGCCTCCACCTCTGCTCAAAGGCCTCCCTGCCCTTCTCCGTGGCCGCAAAAAGCCCGTTCTTCTCCTCTATCCAGCCTTTGGAAATCAACGAATCCAGGAGTTCCCTTGTCTCCTTCTCTGAAAACTGCCTGCCGAAATCCCTGCTCACCTTTTCCTGAACATGGGCTAGATCCACATACTTGTCCTTCCTCTTTATGCAGAACATGAGCATGGTGTGGTCTTCAGGTGTTGCCCTCATTTCAGAAGTTCTTCCAGCTTTTCTCCCAAGATTTTTTTGGCGCACTTCATGCAGATAAAGGTCGCCTTGCTCTCCCCGGGCTTCACCACCTTGATGTACGATGAATCGTAGCTAAGCAACTGGATGCCCTTGTTGCAGAACTTGCACTTGGGTCCTTTGACCCTCATCGAAAAACTGGTATATTTGAGCAAATTATAGCCCGGCGATTAGTTAGATGAAATTCATCGATTTCCTGCTCCCGAAGAGGGCGGACCTGGAGGAGATGAAGAGAATACAGGAGAGAGTCGCCAAGATGGTAATAAAGAGGGATAAATTCGACAGGCTTGAAACGGTTGCAGGTTGCGATGTGAGCTTTGAGCGCCACGCACAGGCCTATGCCGCCTGCGTCCTCCTGAGGCTTGAGAATTTAGAAGTGCTCGACAGCAGGGCGGTGAAGGTGAGGGTTGACTTCCCTTACATACCGACTTTTCTGGCTTTCAGGGAGCTCAAACCGATGCTAGAAGCCATCAATGGGATGGATGCATCCGTTTACATGGTTGGTGCGCAGGGGCTTGCTCACCCGCGGAGAGCGGGGCTCGCATCCCACTTGGGCGTGATCCTAGACAAGCCCACTGTGGGGGTGGCCAAATCAAAGCTCTGCGGGACTTATAGAGAGCCCGGACCTGAAAGAGGTGCCAGAGAATGGTTGATCGACAAAGGCGAGATAATAGGCGCGGCAGTGAGGACGGTCAGAGGGAAGAAGCCCGTGATCGTCAGCATTGGGCACAAGGTATCGCTCGAGACCGCTATCGAACTGACCTTGAAGACGACGAGAGAAGGGCCACTCCCTGAACCCATCCTGAAGGCCCACACGCTTGCCACACAAGTTGCAAGAAAGGAATTCGGCTAGGGGCATCACGCTCGTTCAGGTCTCACTCCTCTTCTCGATCTGCCTAGCCGTAGTTTTGGCCTCCCTTTTCTCGTACTATCAGCAGAGGCTGGAGGAGCTGAAACTCAACACCGAAGCAGAGGGGCTACTGCGGGATATCGCGGACAGAATACAATTGGCTCGGGGCGGGTTCATCTCTTCCCTCACCCTGCCTGCCTCCCTAGCTGGAAACATGTATGAGCTGAAAATCGAGGAGAACAAAATCTTGCTTTCAGTGCAGTTTAGAGGGGGAGAGAAGAACTATAGCCTAGAGATCCCTGCTGTTGAGGCATGTAACCTAGCACCCGCCTGTGAGGTATTCTTCTTTCCTTGGAAGGGCCGCGTTAAAATCTCTGAAAATCTGGAAGGGCCGCTCTTAGAGAGATTCATCAGCGAGGCGCCGCCAGAGTTTTACTTCTGGTCCAAGGAAAATCCAGAATCCGCGGTGATGGCTCTTTACTGCTACTTCTACCTGCACGAGCAGCCCGAGGCATGCGGGTGTTCCTCAGTCAGATTCAACAACTCTCTGGCCAAAGCTGAATGGGTTTCGGAAGACTTTGAGGGGTATAGGGTGAGAACCATCAGAAACGTGAAGCGGGTGAACTCTGTAGACGAGAACCTGAGCGAAGTCCCACCTCTGAGAGAGGCTCTAGAGGGGGGATGGATAAGATCCCCTGCAGATGCAATGGAGGAGATCCGGTCGAGGGACTGGAGGGACGAAAACGGCCGGGAGGTGCAGATTCCCGCGAATCTGGAGCTAGAACTGGGCCTGTTCATCGATTCCGGCGAGTTCCCCGTCTGGCAGGTGGGATGGGACGGTTACCGCATCTACATTGGGACCATCAGGTGGTGGTGGGCGGAAAACTCCCCCGGTTTTTTGTACTGGGCTGAAAACCTCTACTTATACTGAGCATTCAAGGGGTGAATGCCCAAACGGGCACTCCCAATTGCTCTCATCCTCCTCGCCGTGGTTCCCACTAGCCTGTCGCCTGCCACATTCCCCGAGCCCCCGCTGAAGGGAAAACCGATAGAGAGGGTCATCCTCATCTCTATCGATGCCGTCAACTGGGACTACATCTTTGACAATGGACAGAACCCCCAGTTTTCAGTCACTCCGAATCTCGGCGAGCTGATCCGGCACGGGACTGCCTTCAAAAGAGCAAGAGGGGTGCTGCCCGCCGTCACCCAAGTCAACCACTTGGTCATGGTGACCGGCTGCTACCCGGAGAGGATTGGGGTACCGGCAAACGAGTTCTTCGACCTAGAGAGAAGAAAGCTCATAGCCGCTTGGAAGAATCCCGAGCTCATCAAGGTCAAAAATCTGTTCCAGGTGCTCGAAGAGAACAACTCCAGTTTCACGACCGCAGTTGTGGCTGGGAAGAATTACGTGGGGGTGCCCATCTGGGCTGACCTGCAAGTTGCACCCGCAAAGATACCTGACTCCACCAAGCGGTTCTTTCCAGACTTCAAGGAGTTCCCAGAGCCCATCCTGAACGATGCCACAGACAGCTGGGTCATGGATAAGGCACTGAAGATCCTCGACAAGGCGGATCCCCAAGTCATGCTCATTCACCTGCCTTACATGGATCACGCCCAGCACCACTGGGGATGGAAATCCCCGGAGGCATGGGCCCAGCTCAGGTGGGCGGACCACCAGATAGGAAGGCTCTTGAAGTACTTGAAGCAATCGGGGAAGCTCGAGCGCACCCTGATTGTAGTGACCTCCGATCACGGCCAACACAACTTCTGGCAGGAGGTGGACGTGCTGGGAGAACTCGAGCGCCACGGAATCAGGGCAAAACTTAACCCGCCCGTGAACTACTTCCACCTTTACTTGGAGAACGCAGAGCAGGTGGAGGAGGCGGTCCGGGTCATAAGGTCCATGGGGATAGCCAACGGAATTTGGTACGAAAATGAGATCGATGAGATACACCTACGCACACCCTACACAGGTGAAATCTTCGTCTCATTGAAACCACCCTACAAGGCGATGATCAAAATTTTCTGGTTCAAGACTTCCTCCCCACAGATAGGAGAGCACGGCGGGCTCACAGAGACTGAAGTTTTCATGATCCTCTTCGGTCCTCATGTCCGGAGAGGTGTGCTCTACGAGAACGGTGCCTCCTTAGTCGACATAGTCCCCACTATCTGTGATCTGGTCGGCCTCCCGACCCCCGAGAACATGCAGGGAAGGTCCCTGAAAGCACTGATCTACAGCGAGAACTCCCTCGCTCCCGACATTGAGTATCACCTGCTAAAGGAGACTAGAATGAGAATCGGCTTGATGCCTATCCTCACCTTCATCCTAACGATGATCCTACTCTACTCCTGTGTCAGCCTAGACCCCCGCAAGTGGTACAAGGTCATCTCAAGACAGGAAAGGGGCGCGGCTGTTCTGAAGACCAGACAGCCCCTGCTCTATCTGCTCTTGATCACGTCCTCGATCAGCACGGGCTTTTTCGTCTACATAGAGAACCTGTACTCGGACGCTCCCGGCATAAACCCAGACAAGTTCCTCGTTACCATGCCCTTCTTCAGCAAGCTGCACCTGAGGAGCATCTGGTTGCCTCTTCCTACCTCCTGGATTTCCGCCATCCCCATTCTAACACTAGTCATGTGGCTGGGGCACATGTACGTGGGCGGGCTAATCCTCGGCGCAGTCCAGAGGTTTATCCTAAGAACCCAGCTGACTGAGGATCTGAAACTCGTTCCTATCTTCTTCGTCCCTTTCATTGCCTCTGAGGTGCTCTGCTCGCTGATCTTCCTGCTCCTCCCCATCGGACCGAACTTGTGCTACGAATTCTTCACAGGGATGTTCTGGGTTGGATTCGCCTTTTCCTTCCTCTTCGCCTTGAGCTTGCTAATCGAAAAGCACCAAGTCCACTGGAAGAAGCTCTTGCCCGGCCTGCTCGTGTTTTTCTCTTTGACCGCACTTTGCTGGCTCTGCGTCTTAGGGACGTTCCTAAACGTTAACAGGAGTACGTTCTCCATCCAGAGTTGGTACTTCGTATAGTGTTACTGAAAACGTAACATTTTTAAGAACCTTACCAAAAATTGGATGGCAGCCAAGAAGAAGAAAGCCGCCAAAAAGAAGGCAAAGAAAAAGAAGTAAAGCCTGAAAATCTTTGCTTTTGTTTTTTGATTTTTGCCTTTTTTTCCTTGCAACCAGTAAAGGTATCAGACCAAGAACAAAAGCCGCCGGTGGGCTTTGAACCCACGACCTGCCGCTTACGAGGCGGCCGCTCTACCGGCTGAGCTACGGCGGCAATTAAATACTTGGAACTTGATTTTTTGGATTTAAGGGCTTGGAAGAACATCTCCAATGGTGGAAATAATTTACGGTTCTGAACGCCTGAAGCGCGGCTTCGCTAAGATGCAGAAAGGTGGTGTCATCATGGATGTGACCAACGTGGAACAGGCCATTATTGCGGAGGAAGCTGGAGCTGTTGCCGTGATGGCACTGCAAGCCGTTCCGGCAGACATAAGGGCCATGGGAGGCGTTGCGAGAATGGCGGACCCTGCCCTGATTCAAGAAATAATGGACGCCGTTAGCATCCCCGTCATGGCGAAGTGCAGGATAGGTCACTTCGCGGAGGCCCAAATTCTCGAAGCTTTAGGCGTTGACATGATCGACGAGTCAGAAGTCCTAACTCCTGCCGATGAAGAATACCACATCGATAAAAAGAAGTTCAAGGTTCCGTTCGTATGCGGTGCGAGAGATCTCGGGGAAGCCCTCCGCAGGATCGATGAGGGTGCCGCCATGATCAGGACGAAGGGGGAAGCTGGAACGGGGAATGTGGTAGAGGCCATAAGGCACATCAGGCTGACGAAGAGACAGATCGCCGAGCTGAGCGAGGACAATCTAGAGGAGAAAGCGCAGGAGTACAGGGTTCCAGTTGAGCTCGTGAGGGAGACCATGAGACTGAGGAGGCTCCCCGTCGTTTGGTTCTGTGCAGGGGGAATAGCCACACCAGCAGATGCCGCCATGGTAATGCAACTCGGAGTGGACGGGATCTTCGTTGGTTCGGGGATCTTCAAGTCCAGCGACCCGAGGCGGATGGCCTGGGCAATCGTTGAGGCTACGAGACACTACGATGATCCCCAAGTGCTGCTCGAGGTGAGCAAGAATCTGCCGCAGCCCATGCGTGGAATAGACATCCGCACCCTAACGCCCGTTCAAAGGCTCGCGACGAGAGGCCGTTGAGGATCGGTGTAGTAGGCTTACAGGGAGCTATTGAGGAGCATCTCGAAGCAGTCAAAAGGGCTTTTTATGCATCTTCTATAACTGGCGAGGTCTTCCGTCTTTCACATCCTGACCAGCTCAAGGATGTAGATGGAATTATCATCCCTGGGGGAGAATCGACCACGATAGGAAAGCTGATGGTGAGCACGGGACTTTTTGAGCCTATCAAGAGAATGGGTAGCTCGGGTCTGCCGATCCTTGGCACGTGTGCAGGGATGATCCTCCTAGCGAAGAGGGGGGATGAATGGGTCGAGCGGACCAGGCAGCCTTTGCTCGGGTTGATGGATTTCTCCGTTCGGCGCAATGCCTTCGGGAGGCAGAGGGAGTCCTTCGAAACGGAGCTCCACATACCCGCTTTGGGCAAGGAGCCCTTCAGAGGTGTGTTCATAAGGGCACCCGTCGCTGAAGAAGTTTGGGGGCGGGTGGAGGTGTTCGCCACCTTCCAGGGGAAGATAGTGGGAGTCCAGCAGGGGAACCTGATCGCTGTCTCCTTTCATCCCGAGTTGGTACCCGATCCGAGACTGCACCAGTACTTTCTGCAACTCTGCAAGCGCTGAACCTACTCGACAGTAACAGATTTCGCTAGGTGCCTCGGTTTATCGGGGTCGCATCCCCTCTTTACAGCCATGTGGTAAGCGAAGAGCTGCAGGGGTAGTACAGCCAGGAAGGGAAAGAAAAGTTCATCCGTTTTTGGGAGGGCCACACAGGAGGCTCCGGGTACTTTACTCGAGGCAACAGTTAGGACATTGGCCCCCCTGCTTCGCACCTCCTCCACATTCGAAAGCATCCTCACGCCTGGCTCCCCCGGGGGGATGAGCGCTATGACCGGAGTTCCCTTCTCTATCAAGGCTAGAGTCCCGTGCTTCAGTTCGCCCCCCGCCATTGCCTCCGCATGAACGTACGAGACCTCCTTCAGCTTCAGAGCGCCCTCCAGTGCAACCGGGTAGGCTATTCCCCTGCCAATCAGGTATACATCCCTCGCCCCCCGCAGTGCCTCGGCTAGCCTCTCCATTTTAGAATCGACCTTCTTCAAAACGGATTCCATCAGCTTCGGCAGGGGAGACAGGTCTAGCTCAGCAGAGGACATGTGAAGGGCGAGGCGTAGCAGGAAGGCCAGCTGGCTAGTGAAAGTTTTGGTGGCGACCACGCTTATCTCCGGTCCGGCATGGATGTAACATGTCAGATCCGTCTCACGCGTTATGGTGCTCCCCACCACATTCACCAAGGACACCGTCTTTGCGTTCCACTTCTTCGCAATCCTTATAGCCTTTAAGGTATCGGCGGTTTCTCCCGATTGTGTGACGGCAAGTACAAGGTCCCTCTTGTCCACCCTACAACTCTCTTGAAACTCAGAGGAGATGACCACCTCTGGAGATAGACCGGCGAGCTTGGAGAGGAAGTACTTGCCCAGCAGGCATGCGTGATAGGAAGTTCCGCAACCAACCAGATACACCTTCCTCGCCTTCAGCATGAGCTCCGAGAGCTTGCTCAAGCTCTTGAGATCCGAGCGCAGGGTCTGCTGGAGGGCTGAGGGTTGTTCGTATATTTCCTTGAGCATGAAGTGGGGGTACCCCATTTTTTCTGCCATCTCTAGGGTCCACTTGACTCTCGTCGGCTCCCGGCTGATCACCTTCCCCGTCTTCAAGGACAGGATCCTGCACCCGTTTGCCGACAGAAGAGCCATCTCGTAATCCTGCAGAACTATCACCTTCCGCGTGAAGGGAAGCAGGGCGGGGATGTCTGAAGCCAGAAACATGGCCTTCCTGCCCAAGCCAATTATCAGTGGGCTCTCCTTCCTCACACCGACTAGTAGGTCCGGCTTCCCCACGTAGAAGATCCCGAGTGCATAGCTGCCCTTCAGCCTGGAGCAGGCCAAGCGGATGGCGTCTATGAGGTTCTTCCCACGAGATATGTAGTAGGATATCAGGTTGGGGATTACCTCGGTGTCCGTTTCGGAACCGAAGCTGAATCCCTTGCGCTCGAGGAACTCTCTCAGTTCCGTGTAGTTTTCAATTATCCCGTTGTGGACAACTGCAACCCGCCCCTTCGAGTCGAGGTGCGGATGGGCATTCCTGCTTGAGGGTTCACCGTGGGTTGCCCATCTCGTGTGTCCCAGCCCCACGCAGCCTGGTAGAGAGGACAATTTCAATCTTCCCTCGATCTCGTCTATCTTGCCCTGATCTTTCTTCAGGTGAAGTTTGCCTTGGTGAAAAGTACACATACCAGCGCTGTCATAGCCCCTGTACTCAAGCCTCTTCAGAGCCTGCAGGAGGATGGGGGCGGCGGGTGCATTCCCAATGAACCCAACAATTCCGCACATTCAATAACTCAAGTTATTTGAATAATCCTGGGCCCGGGGCCTGTCCGGATCCAATCCCTTTCTGAGTGAGAGGAGGTGTAGGTTTCAAGGCCCCACAGGTTTCCGCTGTTTCATCTGACTGGCTCGCCCACAACCAGATCTCCGCGGTCGATCCAGAAAACTCGGATGCGTACCGCGCATGCATTCGCCTATCAGGCAGCGTGATAAAAAGAACCTTGCCCCACAGGTACACAGTCTTGGACTGCTCGACGAGAGAGGACAACTCACAACATCCGCTTTCGGAACCCTGACAACCACCTCCGCTTGTATCTCCGCACATATGAATTGGCCTAGCTCTCCCATCCGAGACCGACGCTTACTTTTAAGCCACCTCTTCTTCTAATTTAATTGGATGGGCGATAGCAGTAGTCCGAAATCCATTCGGGACCTCCTCTCCGACATGAAAGATACCTCCGACAGGATGGTTGACCTGTCTCTCGCCTCCGTCTATTTCGAAGATGAGGAGCTTGCCGAGCTTGTCCGCGAACTCGAGAAAAACATGGATGAGCTAACCTACCAGTTCTTCCGCTCCTCAGCCATGGCTTCCAGGAGTCCGGAGGAGGCAAGGAGGATCGTAGGTCTCATGCAGATAGCTGTGAGTGCCGAGAACATAGCAAACGCCAGCGGTGACCTCTGCGCACCCGTCTTGGAGGACATGGACATCCATCCCGTCATAAAGGATGCATTGGCAAGCGCAAGCGAGAAACTGGCAAAACTGACGGTGGAGAGAGGATCTCAGCTCGTGAGTAGGAAACTATCCGAGCTCAGGCTCCCCTCCACCTTCGGAGTCTGGGTGCTGGCGGTCAAGGGTGACGGAGGCTACCGTGTGGCAGAAGACGGAGAGACCGTAAAAGCTGGGGACACATTGGTGGTGAAGGGTCCCCTGGAGGGTCTCATCCATGTGGCGAAAATGGCTGGGGATAGGCTGGTGCCCAGGAAGCCATCCGCGAGGCTGAGGGGGATAAGGAGGACATTGGCGGAAATGAGGGATGCTGCCGTCCTTTCGGTGGACTTGGCCTACTCTTCGGTCATCCTGAACCTCCGCGAGCCTGCCGAACTCGTGAGGAAGATCGAGCAAAAATTCGACCAGCTTAATTACGGTCTTTGGAGCAAGGCCCTGAGGCTTGCTAGGAAGGGTGAGAAGAGTCTGACCAGCGTGCTTGAGCTCGTGAGATCCCTGGAGCGCATAACGGATTCCGCAGACTCAATAGCCGACCTCGTTCTAAGGGGAATGGAAATCCACCCGGTTATCGCCAAGGCAGTTGAAGAGTCAGACGAGCACATTTCCATGATCCAAGTGCAACCCGACTCCCTGCTCCAGCACCGGAGCTTGGGGGAGATAGACCTTACCTCGACTACTGGAGCGTATGTTTTGTTCATAGAGAGGGGAGGGAAGTTCCTCTACACACCCGGACCGAAAACAAGGCTCCTGGCGGGAGATCTGCTGGTGGTCAGGGGATCCAAAGCTGGCATCGAAAAGACTAAGCTGCTCGCAATGGCTAAGAGCTCCTAGATCTCCTCCAGCCCGGTCGCGAGATACCAACAAAGGCTTTCCCACCCAAGATCTCAGCACATATCACGACATCAGGACGTTCCAGCTCGACCTCCGGAGGGATCCCGAACCTCGCCTTCAGCCTTTCTACGAGTAAGGCTCCGACCTCTCTCTCGACTTCTGGGGTAGGGGGCATTATATCATGTGCCCCCCTCTTGCGTAGCCGGAAACAAAAGCTTTCACCTTTTTTCAAGAGATCGCTCACTCTCAGGGCGGCCCGCTTTATGGACTCCAGATCGCTTGCTGTTTCTTCCAGCAGGACGACGACCCTTCCCACGCTCTTGTACCTTGAGAGCTCCATTGCCAGCTCAAAGGGATCTCCCTCAGCCTCAACCAGATAAACCCCCCTGAAATTCGTCTTCCTCACCTCGGCTCGGGGCATGACCCTCTTTATCGCTAGAACCGTATGTTTAAGGCTCACGGGGCTCCTAGAGGTCACAAGCAACTTCATTTCTTCAGCTCGAGCATGGCGATCTTCTCCAAGATCATCTTCTCCACCTCTCCCCCCTTCAACCAAGCTGGTATCGAGTAAAGCTGCCTCAGGTGCTCCAGTTTGTCCTCCGACGTCTCAAGCAACTTACTCTCCTCCCTCAGGCCCAACAATTCAATCACCTCACGCATTAAACGCTCTGATTCACCGGGCCTGCCCAGAGCGATCACCACTACCTCCTGAGTTTCGGGTTTGATACCGACTTTCCGAATGGCTATCTCTATCTGCCTCTCTGCTGCTATCCAGCACAATAGATCGAGCGAGTCCTCCCTAGCAAACCTCTCACCCTTCTTCCAAGAGTGAACTGCGAGTTTCACTGCATGCAAGACATGCAACAGACCAGCCACGCTCTTTGCATCAAGAACTTGAACGATGCCTTCCCTTACCTTGCCCAAGACCTCGTTGATCTTCCTAGGCTGGTTCACTCTGCCGGCAGAGATCACAAGCTCCAACCCGTTGATCGCAAAGGATATCATATTTCTGATAGATAGGAGGACAAAAACTCCTCATAAAGTGTCAATCCAAATTTTGGAATGTGGACCCCAGCCAAGAAAGTGCTGATAGAGGAGCTCCTGAAGGGCGAGTACTTTGAGGAGACCGAGGAAGAGCCCGAGCACGTTAGGACACCGTTCAGTGAGAAGGTCTCCAGGGCGAGGATTCTCGGTACCGTCGTGGACAAGTGTTATGATGAAAGACAGAGACAGTGCTCACTCTTTCTGGATGATGGAACCGGGGTGATCGAGATCAGAACACCACCATGGAGAAGCGAAGCGCCCGACTTGACAAAATACAAGCTTGGGGATATGTTGGACGTGATAGGGAGGGTGAGACGATGGGGGGGAGAACTCTACATTTCACCCCAGTTGGTTATAAAAGTGGAAGATCCAAACCTCGAGACAGTTCGGATCCTAGAGATCGTGCGCGCTAGGAAAAAACTGCTCGCAGCGGGCGTGCTCCCAAGAGTCCGAGAGGCGCCAATAAAGACCGTCGAGCTTGGTATAAGCGATAGAGTCGAACGTCTCATCAAGGAACTCGATAAGGGAGAAGGAGTCTCACTCGAGGAGATCGTTGACAGGTTGAAGGTTGATGCATCAGAGGTTGAACAATCCATCCGTTATCTGCAAGCTCTTGGGAGGATTTATGAACCACAAGGAGGGAGATATAGAGCGGTATGAAGGAGACCTATGAAGAACTGCTGAAGAGGGCCTACGGGCAGGTACCTAAAATAACCTTTGACAAGAGCCGCTTTAATGTACCAGAACCGGAGGTGATTCAGGTTGGTGGGCGAACTGTCCTCAGGAATTTCAAACAGATATGCTCTACCCTGAACCGGGACGAACGACACGTCATGAAATACCTGCTACGCGAACTAGGTGCTGCTGGGAACATCTCGGGAGACCAGCTCATCGTTCAGGGGAGGTTCACCGCGGAGAATTTCAAGCAGAAAATCGAGAGCTATCTTGAGGAATTCGTGTTCTGTAGAGAGTGCCACAGGCCTGACACAAAACTTGAGAAACAGGAAGGGATTCTCATTCTAAGATGCACAGCTTGCGGGGCCAAGACTTCTGTGAGACAAATCTGATGCCATTACTCAGAGTTCTGCACGTCGGGGAGGAGTCCATCGCTGTCGTCTGTGACCGGGAACTCTTGGGAAAAGAGTTCAGGGAGGGAAAATTCGTGCTAAAAGTTGACGAGAAATTCTACGGAGGTAAGGAATCAAGTGTTAACGAATGCCTGCGTGCGATAAGGGAATCGACTATCGCAAACCTCGTGGGATCGATAGTTGAGCACGCCATCAAGGAAAACCTCATAGATCCGAGTTGTGTTCTTAAGATAAGGGGGGTTCCCCACGCCATGCGGGTGGTTATGAAGTGAGGAGATTCTGCTACCGCTGCGGTTCTCTCGAGGGTGAACAGAACCCTTTGATTGGGGGCCTCTGTAGGAAGTGCTTAGAGAAGCAGAAACTCGTGGAGCTTGGGGACCTGAATCTCACCATGTGCAGAAAGTGCGGTGCTATCAGAGTAAAAGGCGGATGGATGGAGTTGGACTTTGAAAGCGGTGTTAGGGAGACGATCATGGACAAGATAAAGGTAGCTAGACTGGAAGGTGAATCTTTGACCTTCGTTCCCCTCTCTCAGAGCGGAGGAAGTTCGGTGAACGTAGAGATTAAAGGGAATACAAACAAGGCAAATGTTACTGTAACTGTCTATCTCAAGCTCAGCCCCGAGCAGGGTGAGCCCATCCTGCAGACCGTCCATCCCCGCCTCAAAATCGAAAAACAGGTTTGCCCGATCTGCAGATTGAAGGATTCGGGGTACTATGAGGCGATTCTTCAGGTGAGGGGAGTGCCCGAGGATGAGGAGGAGAGAGTAATGAGGATCCTCGAGGAAGAGACTTGGGTGGCACAAACAGAAGACCGGAGATCCTTCATCACTCGGGTTCAAGAGACGAGGTCAGGTTTTGATCTTTATGTCAGCTCGCTTGGATTGGCACGCAGGCTGGCGCGCGCCCTGAAAAAAATATATGATGTACACATTCAAGAAAGCTCTAAATTAGTGGGGGTCAGGAACGGCAGGAGGAGGTACCGGACTTCTGTACTAGTTAGATTGAAAAGCACCTGTAAAATATAATGGAGCTGACAGGAGCTGAAATGCTCTGGAAGTGCTTGAAGGAAGAAGATGTAGAGCATGTCTTCGGAATACCGGGCGGGGCTATCATCCACACTTACGACGCGCTTTACAGAGAAACCGGAATCAGACACATCCTTGTGAGGCATGAACAGGCTGCTGCCCATGCGGCGGACGGGTACGCGAGAGCCTCGGGCAAAGTTGGTGTTTGTATGACCACCTCGGGACCAGGAGCAACTAATCTCGTCACAGGCATCCTGAACGCTTATATGGATAGCTCCCCTGTGGTGGCAATTTCCGGGCAGGTTTCAACCAGTTTGCTGGGGATGGATGCCTTCCAAGAGGCAGATATGCTGAGCATAATGCTCCCCATCACCAAACACAACTTCATCGTCCAGCGTGTACAGGAGCTCCCGAAAGTTGTCAGAATGGCCTTCCTCATAGCAAAGACCGGTAGACCGGGGCCTGTGCACATAGACTTCCCACGGGACGTACAGACGAAAAAAGCAGATGTGGAGATCCCAGCCCAAGTTGAGCTCGCGAAGCACGTGCGGCTAGACCCGAAACCTTACGAGGTGCTAAGGGCCATCAACCTGATCCTGCAAGCAGAGAGACCCCTCATCATGGCTGGCGGGGGGGTCATACATTCAGGTGCCTCCCCTGAGCTCATCGAGCTAGCCGAGCTTCTGCCCGCCCCCGTCGTCACGACGCTTATGGGAAAGGGGGCCATACCTGAAGACCATCCGCTTGCACTCGGCATGCTCGGTATGCATGGGAGGATGGCGGCAAACCTAGCCGTGACAGAATGTGACCTTCTCATTGCCGTTGGAGTCCGGTTCAGCGACAGGTCCACGGGAGATGTCAGGTACTTCGCGCCCAAAGCTAAGATAATCCACATAGACATCGATCCAGTTGAGCTAGGTAAGATAGTAAAACCGGATGTCGTCATCCGTGCCGATGCCAAGCGAGCGCTGAGGAACATCCTATCCGCTCTCCGAGAGAGACTGCGGAAAGGGGGAGGAGAGGAGTGGATCAAAAGAGTCCAACATATGAGGAGGGAATTGGCTCCGAAGATGAACTTCGAGAACGTCCCGCTAAAGCCCCAGAGGGTCATCAAAGAAATCAATGAAACCGCTGGTCCCGACGCAATCATCGTGACTGAGGTGGGACAGTGCGAAATGTGGGCTGCACACTACTACTGCACCAAGAAGCCGAGGCACTTCATTGCATCCGGTGGTCTGGGAACCATGGGCTTCGGCTTTCCCGCCTCGATAGGGGCAAAAGTTGCCAAGCCCGAGCATATCGTCATCAACATCGCTGGAGATGGAAGTTTCCTGATGAACTCACAGGAGCTAGCAACGTGCGTTGTGAACAAGATAAACGTGATAAATATCATCTTTAACAATCAGTACCTTGGCATGGTCAAGCAGTGGCAGGATCTGTTCTTCGGAAAGCGCCGATCTCAGACTTTCATCGGTGGTTCCCCCGATTTCGTCAAGCTCGCCGAGGCCTACGGTGCCTACGGAGATAGAGCGGAGAAACCGGGTGAGGTTGCGGAAAAGTTGAAGTACGCGATGGAGCTTGACCGACCCGCTGTCATAGATGTTGTGCTGGACCCCGAGGAGCATGTCCTACCCATGGTACCGGCTGGGGGCAGGCTTGACCAGATGTTAACATGAAAACGCGGATCTTTTCCATCCTGTGTGAGAATGTACCCGGGGTCATGATGAGGGTATCGAGGTGCTTCACACGCAGGCAGATAAACATTGAATCCATAACGGTCGGGATCGAGCCCTCTGGTCTAGCTAGGATCATCCTCAGGTTCGTGGCAGACGATCACACCACCGAGCACATGAGGAGGGTACTGGAGAGGCTGATCCCGATCATCCACGTCGAGACCATAGATCCCGGAAGAGCGTTAACGAGAGAAATCTCCCTCCTGAAGACCAGGACACTGGATGAAAAGGAACTCGTGAAGTTCGTTGAGAAACTCGAACAAAACGGGGGCAAAGTACTGGAAATAAAGGACGGAGTAGTGATCGCTGAGCTGAGTGGAGAGCCTGCAAGGATGGAGAATATCCTCAAGAGGATTTCAACCTACCTGAAAGAAGTTGCCCGTTCCGGTGCTGTTTACCTGTCCACTAGCTAAAAAACTATAGGATTCGGCCTCCCCTCCACACTCGGCGCACAGTCCGGTCTCCAGAATTGCCTGATCCTTTTCCGCACACCTCCTGCAGTAGGCCTTTCCACACTGCATGCACCGTATCAGCTCCTCCTCTGGCACCTCAGCTCCGCAGATCTCGCACCTAGCCAAGATCTGCCTCTTTCTGCCTCTCCTCCTAGTCATCCGGTTAATTAGAAAAAATCTGCTTTTAAAGGTGTCACGCCCTCCTGAACACCGAGGTCACGAGAAAGATAGCCGAGCCGACCAGGATTATCAGGATGCCAGAGGAAATCTCAAACATCCACGATAGAAGGACGCCGCCCACCGCACTTCCGACACCCAACAAGACTGCAATAAACTTGTATTCCTTTAAACTCCTAGAAATGTTGCGCGCAGCTGCGGCAGGTATCGCCACCAAGGCGGCTGTCAGCAACCCCCCAACTATCTTGACTCCTAGGGCTACCACGGCCCCTACAACCAAGAGGTAAATTAAATTGTGTCTCCCAACGTTAATACCTGTTATCCTAGCCATGTCTTCGGACATGCACGTGAGAATAATATCCCCGTAAATCCTGCTCACCACGGCCAAAGCAGGGGCTGAAACCAAGAGAGAGCACATCATATCTGAGAGTTCTATCTTGGTCAGGTCACCCACCAGGGCTCTCTCTGCTTCCTCTAGTGGTAAAAACAGGAAGGACACAGCCACACCCGTGGCGAAGACTATCGCGGTCAGAGCCTCAACTGGGAGTCTAGTTCTCAACTCTAGGAGCCATATCAGCAAGACACCCAACAAAACGAATGGAAAGGCACCTAGAGTTATGTCAAAGTTGTAAAGGAGAGCTAATGCAGCACCGGGCAAGGTTAGATGACCCAGAGGACCCGCAACTAGGGCCATCCTCTTTCCTAGCATCAGAGTCCCTACATATGATGCAACAGCCGAAATAATGCCCGCGGTTACCAAGCTAGTGCTTATGTTCATAGATTTTCACCCCTCTTCCATACAATCGGCTGAGAAGTCTGGCGGTGATCCTAGAGGGAGGACCTGCACAGAGAACTCGCTTGTTCAAACATATACACCGATCTGACATTCCATGAACCACGCTCAAGTCGTGGGTTACCATGATCAAGGTTAGGTTCCGCTTCTTCTGCAGATGCTTGAGGTAATGATAGACCGTCTTCTCAACACCTACATCAAGACCTGACATCGGCTCGTCGAACAACAGTACATCTGGATCTCCGAGCAAAGCAAAAACCAGCAAGACTCTCTGAAATTGCCCTGAAGATAGGACACCTAGAGGTTTCCGGAGAATATCCTGTACAGCAAGCGAGCGAAAGACCTCACCTTCGCAGGGTACTTTTTTCAAGCGCAGGAACTCCTGAACAGTTATAGGGAAATCTCTGAAAAGAGGTACTCTCTGGGGAACATATCCTATTCTTACTTTCCTCTCCCATTCGATTTCCCCCGTGTATGGAACGAGCCCCAAGAGCGCTCTCAACAGAACAGTTTTCCCTGCGCCATTGGGGCCCAAAATAGTCACCGTTTGCCCCTCCTCGACCTCGAAGCTAACATCTTGAAGAACGGGCTCACCATTAAACCTCACCGTGAGATCTCTTACCCTCAGAATTCGCATTTCACCCTCTCCTGCAGCTGGTGTTCTCGAAAATTCTCTTACCGCATGGACATTTGCTAGGATGCCCGTACTTCCTGCAAATTGCATTTGCGAGTCTGGATGAAAGGAAGTAGTCCAGTCTGGACGCTTCTTGACAGGCAGTTTTCACATCATAGCCCAAAAAGTTAACGAAAAGAACCTCTAGTAGTCTGTGACCTCTGAGCAGGTTTTTCCCGACCTTGAGTCCTCTTCGTGTCAGCTTAAGCTCTTTATACCGCCTATACTCAATCATCCCCTTCTTACCGAGAGCGCGCAGAATTTCTGTGACACTCGCTGGTTTTATCCCAAGCCTTCTAGCCAAGGTTGTAGTCCGGGGTTTCTCCCCCTCTTCCAGCATACGCATAATTTGGAGCAAGTATTTCGCCTCCGCCCTCGTGAGCATCAAAAAATTTAGGAAATACCTAAAATTACAGTTTTTCCAGAACAGCCTTGACTTTATCCTCCCCTCTCCGTGGCTTGTCCCGCCTGTCGTCTATCACAAGAAAAGTAACGGCTCGATCGCAGGCCTGCATCACGGCCTCATGCATTTCTTTGGCCAAACCCAAGAGCTCCCCTAGCTCACCCTCCAAGACGGTTCCAGTGGGTGTCAGTTTAAAATCGACTCCTTTCTCCTTCAGGACCCTAACTGCCGCGGCTATGATCCTGCTCACGGAGGTCCCCTTTCCCATAGGTATAATCGTAACTTGCATGATTGCCATCAATTTGAAAAAGAGAATCCATTAAACCACTCTCAGGATTGCTCGAATCTTTTTAGCAACCTCAGCCGCCGAATTCTTCAACACGTATGCGGCCGCACTCCTCTTGACATGCGACCTGAAGTCCTCATCCTCTATCAACCTCTTGAGTTTGTACATCAAGTCGTTGACGTCCCTGAACTTCACAACTTCCTCACCGTGCAACTCGAAGTGTCGGGTGAAGGGTACAACACTAGGAACCAGGGAGCCCAAACACTGACATAGGGTCGACGACACAACCACTCCCGCCGTATCACCTTTCGGGATGAGGTGGATATCATTTCTGTGGAGTACCTCATAGACTTGCTGAGTTGTTTGTAATCTCCTCCTCTCCTGCCTCAGCCAAGGATATGTCTGAGACAGTTCACCGTTGGATCTTATGACCAAATACTGGAAGTCATAGGTTTTACTCAGCTCCTGTAGCGCTTGGAAGAAAGGAACAAACTCTCCAACCGGTTGCCTGCCGAAGCTTATGAGCTTTATCCCATCCTCTGCAAAAGTTCTTGTCCCCGGCGACAGCGGAAAACAGGGGTAAGGTACTATGCTTACCTTGCTGGTCTTTGGTAGGATCTCCTTGTACCTGTGGTCGAAGATGAGGATCCTGTCGAAGCGATTTATGTCTTTATATCGTATGTCCCGACTGAATCCCTCGTGGATTATTACAAGGGATGGTACACCTCTCCTATGCAGGAGGTCTACCAGCCTCTCGACATCACGCTGGGGGAGCTGCCGGTAAGACTCAACTATTAGGGCATCCAGCTCTTCCGTGGGGATCCTCCCAAAATCCAGTCTGCCTTCCTCACCCTCGGGTGTGCTCTCCCAGTAACAGCGGATCACATACTCCTCATCCTCCCTCAGCGTCTTGTGGTGCCACCAGCGACTTGCGGATTCCACGTAGGGAGCTAGAATTCTGACATCGCCCAAATACGGGGCTATGAGTTCCGCGTGCATGGAGATACCACATGTCGCCCCCCACCTCGAGAGGATGCCAATCGCCATAAAATTCTATACCTTCAAGCGTTTGACCTTGCCGATCCCAATGAACGAAAGCTCAGTCGGTTCTCTTTAGTTTCCTCAGCTTCTTTCTCCCAACCACACTTGCGACCGCGGGTTTGCTGGCTCTGTATACTGAGATGAAAGGCAGGTCCTGAAAGGATCTCTCTATGCCTCTCAGCTCACGCCGTGAAAGAGGAGGAACGGAGCTGGGGCGGAGGGGTGTGTTTATCTGCACCTCATCGGGCGCGATCTCCCTCAGCAGGCTGGCCAGCTCCTCCGCAAAATCCTTGTTTTCCTTCACAAACATCACCTCTATCGCGAGCTTCCCCGAAAACTCCTCCCTGAGCTTCCGGATGCCTTGGAGAACCCGGGTCAGGCGAATGCTCTCATGCGGCCTGGTAATTCTCGTGAAAACACTTTCCCTAGGTGCATCCACCTTCCCCTTGACTATGTCCGCCTTGAGAAGGTCTCGCCTGACCTCCCTGCTCATCCAAGTAGAGGAATTGCTCAGAACTGCAACTGGCAGGTCGCAGATTTCTCTCACCCGGTCGATCAGTTCACCCAAGTTTCTGGCTAGCGTCGGCTCTCCCGTGCCCGAGAAAGTCACCACATCCGCTTTTACCACCCTGAGGGCCCGCTTCAGCTCCTCCTCAAGGAGGTCTGCCGGGACGTAAACTTCTCTCTCCACGGTTTTTCTCTCAGTTCTGCCGAGTGAGCAATAGATACAGTCAAACGAGCAAACCTTCCTTTCAGAACATATCGGATCTATACCGAGGGATCTGCCCAGCCTCCAAGATGAAACGGGGCCGTAGACTACTTCCATCCTGCAACAATCCTTTCGATCCGGTCAGCAATGGCTACCAGAGCTTCCGTGGAAGGGGAGTGCGGATGCTGCAGAACAAAGGGCCTGCCCTCATCCGAGTCCTTGCAGATCACTTGATCGAGGGGTATCTTTCCCAAGAAGGTCAAACCCAACTCGGCAGCTAACTTCTCCCCACCTCCCTCCCCCAGAACCTCAAACCTCGCGCCGCATTTCGGACAGACAAAACCGCTCATGTTTTCCACCACGCCTATCACGCGCGATCCCACACGATTGACAAATCGTACTGCTCTCCGGACCACTATCTGGGAGACTTCAGAGGGAGCGGTCACCATTACAACTCCATCTAGATCCTGTATCAGCTGTACAATGCTCAGGGCTTCATCCCCGGTGCCCGGCGGTAGGTCGATTAGCAACCAGTCCATCTCCCCCCACTCCACGTCTGAAAGAAACTGTCTGATCGCGACGCTCTTCAGGGGCCCCCTCCAGATCACGGGTGTGTCGCTTGACGGGAGCATGAGATCCATCGAGACGATCTTTATCTGCAGCGGGCCGATCAGGGGGGATATTTTGTTCTCGTCCGTGACGCCTAGCTTCTGTCCCCTCAAGCCAAAAAGCTTGGGGATGGTGGGACCATGTATATCCGCATCCAAAATCCCCGCTCTGTAGCCCTTTCTAGCAAAGACCACCGCCAGATTGGCGGTGACCGTGCTCTTTCCAACACCACCCTTACCGCTCAGAATTGCCACTTTGTGCCGAATCTTCTTCATAGAGTCCTTAATACGTTGCTCCTGCTCCAAAAACTCCTGAACCCGAGATTCCTGCATCTTTTTTGGCGATTGCTCGAAATAAATTCACCACTTTTCCCATATTGGCAAATCAAATTGGAAAACGTCAGATTAAATTAACGGGTATTAGAAATTCACCACCTCTTCCTCGCAAAGTACACCACAACCGCGGAAAATGGAAGTAAGTAGATTGCAGGGATATAAGGAGGTTGCCAGACGCTGAGAAAACCCCCTGAATTCGCCCACCCTTCTTCTCCCCAGATCGGAGTTAGCAGTCTCGACAAGATATCACAACCTGCCACTATCCAGAGCATCATGCAACCAAGCAGTATCAGACCGAGACCATGTATATTTGGCAATTTCGTTGAGCCAGCAAAAACAAATGCGCCAGCAAAAGACAGGATGATCCCCGTCCAAAGATCCGCTGGAATGACCAGTGCGCCTACGGAGAACTCGTTTTTCAGGCAGGCAACCAACTGCAGGATTCCGAAAATCAGCATGACAGCACCCAAGAGAGCGAAATAGAATGCAGTTGCCCGCCTCATATTCCTGCCACCGTCACTATTGCTCTCATCAGGCCTCCGAAAACGAAGAAGCAAACGATCATCACTCCCACCGCCTTCAGAAGATCGACTACGCCCCCCTCCTTCCATAGCATGATGAAGGTTGCAAGGCAGGGGAAGTAAATCGACACCAAAACAACTGAAACAAGAAGCTGACCCAAGGTTAGTACACCCTGCTCTGCAAGCCCGCCCAGCATGCCCGTGGCCATGTCTTTCCTAAGAAATGCCATCACCAGCGGCCCCGTTGTCTCCTTGGGTACTCCAAACCAGTTTACGAAGACGGGCTCAAGCAAGTCAGACAGCCAGTCGATCACCCCGAACCAGTACAATACGTTCACCACCAAGCAGCCCAGCAGGACGAAGGGGAGGGCGACTCTAAAGAAACTCCTCGCGCGGAGTTGCATCTTCATGAAGACATCCTTGGACTTCGGAGATCTGTAGGGAGGGACATCCAGCAGGATGGCGGGGGACCGGCCGGGTACGAGCTTATCCAAGAGGGCACCCACCACAAAAAAGCCGAAGAACAGATACAGCAGGATCCATCCCGTGTACTGGGGGACTAGGGCTTGCATCACGCCTATCTGGGCACCACAGGGGATGAAAATCCCCAGCAGGGTAAGCATCATGAACCTCTGCTTCCGCGTCTCGAGCACTCGGCAAGCGCTGCAACCTGGGACGTTGCAACCTAGGGAGAGAATTGTTGGGACGATGGCAAAACCGTGCAGGCCGATTCTGTGGAAAATATTATCGACCAGTACCGCCAGCCTGGGGAGATAACCACAGTCCTCGAGCACCGTCAGCATGAGATAGAAGGCAACTATTGCTGGGAGAACTATTCCAAACGGTACGAAAAGGCCGCTCGTCAGCACACCGAAGGCTTCCAAGCAGCTGCCTGCCTCTGGATCTCCTACCAGAATAGCATATGCCGCACTACACTGATCGATGGTAGGTCCGCCACCGGGGAACTTGCTCTGCAGGGCTGGCAGGTAATACTCGTCGAAAAGTGGAACAAAGATTCCATCCGTGAAGAAGCCAGCAAAAGCACAGAAGAAGGCCCAGAAGCCGTACAGGACCGCTATCGCGAACGGGATGCCAGTCAGGGGTCTGACAGTCAAGTCAGATAGAACGTCCCTGAGCGTATGCCGGTACTCCTCCCGTAAGACTACCCTCTCACATATCTCGTCGATCAGCTTCCAACGCTCATCGGGGGTCAGATGCCTCATTTCTTCAGCCTCCCCAACCTCCGCCTGATCTCACGCAGATCCGCGGGTTTTGCCTCGAGAATCCTCGACGCCAGCTCCTTCAGTCCGCTCCCCGTGGTTGCAACCGTCTCAACAACAGGCACCCCTAGGATCTGTTCCAGCTTCCGTGCATCTATCCTTATCCCCCTATCCCTAGCCTCGTCTGACATGTTCAGGGCTACAACCACCGGATAACCATGCTCGATCAGCTCGAGGGTCAAGTAAAGCCCCCGCTCAATCGCCGTGGCATCCACCACTGCTACCACGGCGGCCACATTCGACCTCTCCTTCTCGAGGATTTCTCTCGTCACTTCCTCAGCCTTGTCCTTGGGTTCCAGCGAGAAAGCCCCCGGCAAGTCTATCAGCTCGAACTCTTCACCTCCCAGATGCATCCGGCTCGTGGTGAAATCAACCGTGGTCCCTGGGTAGTTCGAGATGACGGTCTTGGCCCCAGAAAGCCTGTTGAAGAGCACACTTTTGCCGACATTTGGATTCCCAGCCAACAGTATTTTCCTCATCCCTCTACCTCCACCTGGATCAGCCGGGCGATCTCCCTGCCTATGGACGCCGTCCTCCCACGCACGATTACCGCCAGGGGCCCTTTCAGAGGTTGCCGTGCGCAGAGCTGTATTTTCTCCCCCACCCTTATGCCCATGCCTGCCACTCTCTCCTTGATCGATGGGTCTATCTCACATATCCTGCCGGACTGCCCAGGTTTCATTTCCGCTAATTTTTTAGGCTTGCCTAAATTAGGCATACCTAATTTTTAAGGTAGGTATTTAAGCCTTTTGGTGATGGAGGTGCAGCTCTCCCAACTGAAACCCGGAATGATCGGCCTTGTCGTCTCCATTGCTGGGGGCCAGGGGCTGAGACAGAAGCTTGCCCTTAGAGGTATAAGAGAAGGGAGCTGGGTGAGGGTTATCTCCTCCCTGAGGGGGCCAGTCGTTGTTGAGTGCCGAGAGAACCCAAGGAGTAGCGGGAATGTAGTAGCACTGGGGAGGGGAATCGCGCAAAAAATAACAGTCAGGGTGGGTTGGTGAAGGAGGAGCTGAGTTCGAACATCGAAGACTACTTAGAAGCCATATACCTGCTCCATAAAAGAACGGGAAGAGTCAGAATTTCAGACATCGCCTCCTTCCTCCGATTGAAGCCCCCAAGCGTCACAGAAATGCTGGAAAAGCTAAAGAAGAAGGGGTTGGTTCAGCACGAGAAGTATGGAGAGGTCTCTCTAACTCCCAGAGGCTTGCAAATAGCTGAGGAGATCTATACCAGACATCGGACCCTAGTTGATTTTCTCCTCCTCTTGGGAGTGAACCCTGAAACGGCAGAGCTCGATGCCTGCAAAATCGAGCATGTTCTCAGCAGAAGAACTCTCAATAGGCTGAGGAAGTTCGTCGAGTTCCTCAATAGGAGCAAGTCTGAGTGGCTGAATCGTTTTACTCACTTCGTCAAAACCGGAGAGTATCTCGTTCAGTCAGGGTAATGGTTATCCGGATTTCAGCTTCCTTGCCGCGTCCTGTGCAGCCAAAACGAGCGGGTACAGGGTAGGAGCAGGGGTGAGATATGGGTGGGTTGCCATCTGAAATGTCTCCAAATCCGCTATGGTGAATCTCTTCTGGATTGCGACGCCTACGGCATTTATGAGTTCCCCGCAGGGGATGCCCCCCGCCACTTGGCCTCCGAGCAGAAAGCCGCCCTCCCTCGAGAAAACAAGCTTGACGATCGTTTTCTGAGCACCAGAAAGGGCGCCCGGATGTTTGTCGACCGCTTCCGCCTTGCCCACCACGACGTCAAAGCCCTCCCTCCTTGCCTTGGTCTCCGTCAGCCCTGCCGATGCCAGCACGAGCCCGCTCACATATGTCGAGAAGACGCCGATTGTTCCCTTCGCTTCCCGAAGAACCTTCAGTCCGTACAAGTTGGCACCTGCAATCCTCGCCTCGGCCGTTGCCACTGAAGCAAGCATAACTGGGGCGCCTTTCCGCGTAAAGAAGTCCCTCTTGCTAGCGCAGTCTCCCACCGCGAAGATATCCGAATCGACCGTCCTCATATACTCGTCCACCCATATACCCTTCCCGTCGAGCTCCAATCCCGCATCCAGAGCGAGCTGCGTGTTGGGTGTGAATCCAACTGCCAAAATCAGACAATCTGCCTCCAGCTCCTGACCGTTCGAAAGCCTAACTCCCCTAACCCTGTCCTCTCCTAGGATTTCTTCCACCTTCGTTCCGGTGAAGATCTTGACACCTTGGGCCCTTAGCTTATCCTCGGCCAGCTTGCAGAACTCGGGATCGAACGACAAAGGAAGCAAGTTCGAGAGCATCTCGATGATCGCCACCTCCATCCCCTGGAGCTTTGAGAGCTCATCCGCCACCTCGACACCTATGAACCCACCTCCTACTATAACCACTTTTTTGCACCTCTTCACCCGGTTGACCAATTCCACCAGGTAGTCTAGATCTTTCTTGATGACATATATTCCATCCTTGCCCTCGAGACCGCGAATGGGTGGAACCACCGGCCTCGACCCGATCGCTAGGACCAGCTTCTCATAGTGGTACTCGTCCCCCTTCTTCGTGTAGACGACTTTATTCTTTCGATCTATCTTCACAGCCTGATCCACTACCAGCTCGATCTCATTCTGCTCAAGGGAGGCATAGCTCATGGCATTCTGCTCTGGCTTCTGCAGGCTGGCGAACATGTAGGGGATACCGCATGGAATGACTCCCTTCTCCACATCCCTCATGACCAGGATCTTCTTGTCAGGATAGTTCCAGCGGGCAGTTAATGCACAAACTATTCCGGCGGGACCAGCGCCGATAATTAAAACATCCGTGTCCTTCCTCATGATCATGGAGCTTTCTGATTCAGTTTAAAAGCTTTGCTATCGCACCCAAGGCGGGCCTCCCCGACCGCCCCGACCACCTGGTGGACCTTTATCCTCCCTGTGAATCATTGTAGCCGGTGCACCACACCTTGGGCACACAGCTGGTTTCGGCATGCCTTGAGGGACTTCAATAATGTTTCCGCAGGCGAAGCACCTGAATCTCTTTGTGGGAACTGAACCCGGGTTCATTTCCTAATCAGCTTTTCTGCTATAAACCCGGCGAGTTGCTGAAAAGCTTGAGAAGACGGGGCACTTGGATGTCTCTCCACAACGGGCTCCCCTTTGACGTATGCCTCCCACAGCCTTTCGTCCAATGGTATCTCGGCGACGAGCTGCACGCCCCGTTTGCTTACCGCCGATCTCACCTGATCCCTCAGGCCACCCCGGATGTCAGCCTTGTTTAGCACCACCATAGCGGGGAGATTCAGCTCCTGTGCTAGATCCAGTATGAAGGCCAGGTCGTGAACGCCTAAGGGTGTGGGCTCGGTCACCACCAGTGCAGAGTCCGAGAACCAGAGGGGCTGTGCCACCGCGCAGTGGACACCTGGGGCCGTGTCAAAAATCGCCAAATCATAGTTCCCTGTTTTCAGCTCATCCATCGCCTTCAGAACCGTTGCCCTAGCGACATAGGCGGATCTCACCTCAGCGGGCTTCAGCTCACCCGTTATGAGGCGGATCCCCTTCACCCACTGGAAGTAAAGCTTCCCCAAGAGTTTCGACCCCTCTGAGATGGCGCCCTGGGGGCAGACCACCATGCAGGCCCTGCAACCTGAGCAGAGCTCCTCAAAGAGCTTGGGCGTTTGACCCTCAAGCCCGACCAGAGCATGTTCAGGACAGGCCTCTACGCACTTCCTGCAACCGTTGCACTTGTCAGGATCCACCTCCGGCACGAACTGCCTGACCTCCTCTCCACAGTCCAGTTTTGTGCCCAAGAGGATTGCACAGCTTGGTCCGTCCACATCAACATCAGCCAAGAGCACTCTGAACCCCCTCTTGGAGAGCTCGACTGCTAAATTCACGGCCACCGTGCTCTTCCCGGTTCCTCCCTTCCCTCCGGTGACAGAGAGAATAGGCGTCTTCACAGCATCGCCTCCACCTTCTCTGCTATCCCTATTAGCGCCCTAGAAGCAGGCGTTTCCCTGTCATACTCGATCACGGGCTTCATCTGCGCCAGAGCCTCCACGACCTTCATATCCAAGGGCACAGAGCCCAGATACTGAAATCCCTCTTCTACCGCCCATGTCTCCAGTTGATGCTCGAATTCAGGTGAGTATCCAGCCTTGTTCACGACCAAACCCACCGGAACCTTGAAGTGCCTCGCAACTTGATAGAGTCTCCACAAATTTCGCTTGGCTGCGGGTGTGGGTTCGGTAACTGCGATGAGGTAGTCTGCCCCGCTCACGGATGCCACCACAGGACAGCCTATGCCTGGTGCGGCATCCACCACTACTGCCTTACATCCAGCATCCTGAGCCTTCCGCCTCGCCAGATTCCTGATCTCCGAAACGAGTAGCCCTGAATTGTGCTCCCCCAGCCTCAATTTCCCCGTCACGCACTCAAACCCGTACTTGGTCCTCTCCAAGAATATCTTCCCGGTCTCGGCCTCCCTCAGCGTGATCGCACCCGTCGGGCAGACCCAAGTGCAGGTACTGCAACCCTCGCAGAGGAGTTCTACCACCTTCGCCTTCCCTCCCTCCTCGACTATCGCCCCAAACGGGCAGACCTGCGAGCATTTGAAGCACCCCAAACATTTTTCCTGATCCACCCTAGCCCTCCTAGACACCCTAACATCCAAGGTGAACAACGTTTCTCCCCCTCCCAGCGAGAGGAGGAGATCTGGGGCATCCACGTCCGCGTCCGCAGCCAGAACCCTGTAGCCCTTCTCAGCCAAGTAAACTGCCAAACAGGAAGAGACTGTGGTCTTCCCTACCCCCCCTTTCCCGCTCGCCACGACTATTTCTTTCAAGGCTTCACCTAGGCTGTTTCAGCACGTACGAGTTTATCGCCTCACGGATCCTCGTGCCTGGGGGGACGCTGATCGTCTGCATCCCAAACTGGGCCGCGACTGCCGCAGCATTGGGCCCAAACCTCCCGGCTACCAAGCACCGGACACCTTGGGATGCGAGCATTTGCGTCACCGCTACTCCCGCACCTGAAGGGTAGGAGGCCATCGAGTTCGGCAGAACCTTGGAACCAACAATATTGTTGCCCTCAATTTCGACAATTGTAAAGGTCGGTGCCCGCGCGAACATAGGAGAGACCACGTCATCTAGGCCTCCAGCTCCCTGACAAGCAACCGCAACCTTGAACTTGCCCGAGGGCAAAGAGACCTTTTGCCGTGGGCCCCAGGAGGTGGAGCCAGTCCAGAGGGTGGATCCCATCCCCCAGCCCCTCCCGAATCCCATGAAGGGCATTGGTGCTGGTGGCATCGGGGGGAAGGGCTGCATCTTCGCCTCCCTGCACGCGTCCTCCAAGGTAGCCAGCTTCGCCTTGTCCTGGATTATCTCGTCCACAGCCTCCCTAACGGTTTGTGCAGAGGTCATGTACACCGCAATACCCCTCGCCGCCAGCTGTTGCATCGCCCTGGGACCAATACCCTTCACCAACACCGCCTCCACACCTTTAGAGGCGAGCAAGTCTATCTGCGAGGGGGGTGCAAAGGGCGCTGTCGCTCTGGGGCTCTGAACCACCTCCACGTTGGAGATCTTTCCCTCCACGATGTCCACGACCGTGTAAAAATCACAACGGCCGAAGTGGTAGGCGACTTTCGCCTCCAAGCCGCCCGGAGGTTCAGACGGGATCGCTACCTTCATATCCCCTCAGACTTCAGGAATTCTTCGAGGGCCTGCTTCACCTTGATGCCCGCCGGTACTTTGAAGGATTTCAGGTTCATGTCTTTGAGCAGGGCCATGATGCCCACTCCGAACTCCGACCCTACAACCGCCTTGACTCCCAGATCTGCCAGCATCTTGACGGCTATGGGACCGGCCCCGTAGTCGTACGATGCGGCGGGATTCTCCACCGCTCGCACATCCTTCACCTCTCCATCCTCTACCTCAACTATCGTAAAGGTCTTTGCCCTCCCAAATACTTCTGACACCTCGTCCTCCAGCTTCTGCAAGCCCTTGCTCGCAACGGCTACCTTCATCGATTACTTCCCCAGCTGTTCCTTGAGCTCCTTGATCCTAGCCTCCACTCCCTGGAGCTCCTCTTTCAGCTCCTCCCTGTAGGTCTCCAGCATTGCCAGCTCCTGCTCGGGAGGGAGGGGTGGAGCCGGAGGCCACATGGGTGACCAAGGGAACCAGAAGGGCATCGGTGGAGTGCTTGGTGGAGCACTTGGCTGCTGCCCCGCTTGCTGCTGGCCCGATTGCTGGCTAGTCGGCTGCTGGTAAGGGTACATCCACCACCAGGGCCACCACCACATGCTCACCACCAGTACCAGGGGTAGAGGTACCAGCTAGTCCAGGGGTACCAGTAGTACGCCCAAGGGCCGAAGAGCCACCAACAGGCGCCTCTGCCAAAGACCCAGCCGGGTCTTAGCCAAGGAGGTAGATAACTGAAGGGGCCTCTGCCAGGCCATGGACCGAACCAGCCTCTACCTCTGCCCCAGCCGAACCATCCCCAACCGTAGGGCCACCACCACATTATGTGTTATTGCACAAAACTATTTAAATATTTTGCTGTCGCCCGCCGAAAGGGGGGCCAGCAGGCATTATCACGAGGGGTCTCTGCTCCACCAGCATCTGGGCGATCTTGCTTCTGGCACTTTCCAGACACCTCCATACCGTCCCCCTAGAGACTCCCATACGCTCGGCCGCCTCCTCCTGCCTGAGCCCTTCGTAGTAAATCAGGCGAAAAGCCTCGAACTCATCGGGAGTCATGAAGATCGGTTGCCCCCTGAGAAGTGGTGGTCTGACGGGGGAGGGGATAAAAGCCACAGGAGTGAGGGGCATCCCCACGAATCTGGGCTTCATGGGCCTCCCAGGGCCCTCCCTCTTTCCATATGCCCACCTGAACATCAAAGAGTTAACGGGCGAGCTATTAGTTAGACCATGCACTTCTCTATCAGTGGCTTATCCCCCAATTTCTCCGCAGCGGTCAGCAGGGGCACCCTCACCTTCTCGGCGTAGGCGAAGACCTTCTCCAGCCTGCGCCTGAACTCTCCCCTGCACAGGTGGTGATCCCATATGATCAGCTTGGGCTTGGAGTCGATTATCCTGCGCATGTTCTCCAAAACCTGCTGGACATCCTCCTCCCCAGTCATGTACCCGTAGCCGTAGACCGGTGGCCCATCCGCCACCAGCACAGCGGGCCTCTCCCTTGTGATCCAGTCAGCGTACTCTTCTATCACGGGTCCCTGCAGGTCGGAGGTGTAGAGGAACTTCTGTCCGCGGTACTCAACCTTGAACCCGACCACCCAGCCTAGGTTCTCCAAGAATTGTCCGTGGAAAAGGGGTTTGGTGAATTTCACGCGGGTGCGCCCAAAGGTGAAGCTCTTCCCATCCGCAAACCTCACGTTCCCGAACTCTCCTATCCACTCTCCCTTGGACCACGTCCTCACGATCGAACCGAACCACCTCTTCTTGGCCCCGTACACCATCCTCTTCTTCCCCCGGGCCCGCTCCCACTGGGCGGCAGTCCGGGGGTGGGTTTCGAACGGATCCTCCAGCCGGGGCCTGGGCGGCTGCAGGATGTCCTCAAAGTCTCCCCCACCCTCAAGCTGGAAGAACCAGGACAGGAAATCCTGCGCCCTCTCCCGCTGGGACTGGTTGATCCACTGGTTGGGATCCTTCACCAGCAGCCTCTTGCCGGACAGCACCTTCCTCATCTCCTCCCTCCTGTCGGGGCTGGGGTGGTGATCGTAGTGGTAGTGGGTTATGACAACCACGTCCGCCCCCTGCCCGTACCTGCGTATCCTCCTGAAGGCCTCCTCGCAGAGCTCCTCCTTCAGCTCCTTGGGACACGGGAAGCCGCCTGGTAACCCCGCCGCACCGGGATCGACGAGGATGCTCACATCGGGCGTCCTCACCAGCACGGAGCTACACTTGGCACCCATGGAGTCGAAGAAGAGCAGGCGGATCTCCATCCTGCCTAGGCGTATCACGTCGGACATCCCCAATCTCCGTGAGAACAGATGAAAGAAGGCCGGAACCCGGCGGGCAGAAGAATTCGGTGCTTTAGACCAAACCTATGCCTCCAAGAAATGCACATAGGCCGGGAGGTTGCCGTGCATCAGCCTGCGCCTCCATCGAAGACCATAGCCCGCCTCCCGGGCGGCCTCCTCCAGCAGCTCGCTCTCGGAGGTTATCACTTCCCCCCTAGTTGCCCCTATGCTCAGGAGGGAGCGAAGCATCTCCCGGTAGAGGTGCGGGAGAGCCCCCTTCCTAGTCGACCTGACGCCGTAGGGAGGGTTGACGCAGAACCAGTACTCCCCCTCATCCAGGTGCCGGTAAAGATGCCTGCAGTCGGCGTGCAGGAACTCTATCGCTTCCCTAACCCCCGCGGACTCTGCGTTCCTCATCCCTCCCGCCAAGTGTTTGGCCGACACGTCTCCCGCGTAAACCAGTTTTCTCTCCGCCCGCTTCGCAACCCTTTCCGCTTTTTTCCTCTCCTCCCAGTAGATCCGGGCATCCAGCATGGACAACTGGACTAGGGGGTGAACTGACTTGTACAGTCCGGGAGCGCGGTCAAGAGCGGACAAACATGCCTCAATGGGTATGGTTGCGCCCCCGCACATGGGATCCAATAGCGGTACTTGCCCCTTCCACCCCAGCATGCGTACCATGCCCGCGGCTATGACCGGATTCAGGGCCGCGGGGTGATTGTAGACTCTATATCCCCTCTTGTTCAGCCCCTCACCGCTCGTGTTGATGCCCAGGTAGAACCTGTCGTCGCGTATCTTCAGGTAAAATTCCAGAGTCGGCTGCCGCAGGTTGACCCCCACCCGCAGGCCTGCCGAGCGGGCGATGTTCAGGATCACGCCACCTGCCTCCCTGGCCGCATCCAGACTCGTGAACCCGTGCTTCCCCGACCTCTGGCATCTGACGGCAAACGTGTACTCATCCCTAAAACACTCCAAGATCCTCTCCCTGTTCCGGTTAATCTCCCGGAGCATGTCCTCCAGTCCGCCCATCCTGCCGGAGCATACCTCGAGCAGGACGCGGGTGAAGGTCCTCCCCCAGAGATTCAGCCTGACCAGCCCCAGCTCATCTGTCTCCACCTCCACGAGCCCCCTCTCGGTGACGCATGCCCGACCAGCGATTTCTCGTGCCTCCTCTGCAGCCACCTCCTCGAGACCTTCGGGAGTGGAAAGCAGAATCTTCATCAAGAGCTGGACGTCCGGCGGTAGCTCCTTATCCTCTCCTCCAGCCTCTTGGCGAACTCTGCATCGACGTATGCCTTGAGCCTGTCCAAGCTCGTATCGTAAGGATCCACCACCTCTTCTTCCAGCGTCTCCGGGTAATTTCCTCCAGGATCTACCTCGTCCAGCATCTGCATCAAGAGCTCCCTCTCCTCCTTCGGCATTACTCTGGGATCCGTCATGGCCGCAGCCCTCGCATAGATGCCTTCGTCGAGCAAGAAACGCAGGGCCTTGAAAGGAAGTTCGTAGAACCTGCCCTGAGCCCCCGTCCTAGCCGTGAAACCCTCGGGAGTAGCGGCCTTGATCGAAACCCTGACGTAAAGCTTCTGCTTGAATTCCGCCAGCCTCCTCACGTAGTCCCTGTCCGAGCCTAGGAGGATGCCGTTGGTCTCCAAGATGAAGAGTGGGTAGGGGGAGTCCATAACAAAGCCGAGGAGGGAGAGCAGGTGCTCCTTCCCGATCGTGGGCTCGCAACCCGAAACCCTCAGCTTATTCACTTGGGGAATGCGCCGCCTCCAGTACTCTGACCTCATACCCTCCTCGGCGGTTTGGAAGAGTCTCTGAGCGGCGGCGCAGGGAGAGTAAAACCTGCCGAACCTCTCGGGAAAGTCCCTAGACCAGCCGCTCCAGCAATAAAAGCACCTCAGACAGCAGCCGACCGCGTACCCTGTGGCTATGCCCCTGTAAACGGGCACACAGTAAAAGCTTGTATACTTCCTCTCCAAGCCGTCGGGCCCTCTCCTGGTCACGAGATCCTCCGTCTGCCGGGCAAGTTCCAATGGGTCGAAAGGTTTGAAGCCTGGTGCCAAGAACCTCTGGTACCCCATCAGTGGGGCAGGACGAGCCCCGCGAAAGCCGCGATCAGATCCCGGAGGCGCCTCCGAAACCTGCGCTCCGGCTTCAAGCCTAAAGAGAGTTCTAGCAGTTCCAGGAAGTGGTAAACCGGAGGCAGGGCTGGATTTAGGAGCTTCGCGGCGCTGAGCACGAGATAACATCCGTTACAATAGGCTGCGACAGCTTGGGCCCCCGTTGCCTGGATCTCAAGCACCCTTGAGGCCGTCGCCTTCACCACATCGAGAGGGGAGAACCTAGAAGCAAAAGCACCGATCCCACAGCACTTGGCCTTCAGCCTGCTGTACTCCATCTCAACTATCTCCAGACCGAGCTCCTGCAGGAACTCCCTCGTCTCCTCAATGAACCCACGCCCCAACGACGAGGAGTGACAATTGTCCTGAACCGTTACCTTAAATCTCAGGGGGCTTGGTTTCAGCTTCCCCTTCCTTATCTCCTCAAGCAGCCAGCTCACCATGGGAATAACCTCGACCCCAGGATCTGTACCAAAGGTTCTGGGGTGGACGTTCTGGATCATATTGTTGCCTGAGGGACAGAAGCAAATGATCCTCTTTATTCCTCTCTCCTCGAACTTCCTCCTCAAGCTCTCGGCCCTCTTTTTGGCTTCTTCTAGCATGCCCAGCCTGTAAAAGATCTCACCGCAGCATGCTGATCTCTCCCCATAGATAGGAGGAGCATTGCGAAAAATGGGAGAGAGGAAAAGATAGGGAGTAATACGGGCATTGCAGCCCACAAAAATTACTTGCTCCGCTCGGGTTCTAGCCCAGCTCTGAACCGCCGTCCTCTCGTCCGGTGGCAGGAACCGTTCAAGTTCCGCGAGCAGATCTTTTTCACCGTAGCCTAGTAGAAAAGGAGTTATCCACTTGGGCACTCCTGAACTCTTGTTGCGCCTCCACCAGTGCTCCAAGATCAGCGAATATGGATGTGCATCCTGCGGACACACAGCATCGCACTTCATGCATCCAGTGCATCTATCCAGCACCTCCCTGACGTACTCCCCCTCCACCAGGCGTTTCATGAGTTCGCGTGCCTTCCTTTGGGGGAGTTGTAAGACTGGGCATTGGCTCAGGCACAAGCCACAGAGTGTGCATTTCTCAGGTTCGAAGAGCTTCATTTTAATAACCACTAACGTCTCTAAAGCTGGGAGTTGTCTGTTACTATGGTAACAGACAAAACTGAGCACAAGCTCCAAGGGACGAGGCAGATCCTGATCCTAACAGGCTGAGGAGAGTGTGAAAACTACCCTCATGTACCAGCTGATCGAGGATCTGCTGGACTCGGGGGTAGACCCTAGACACATCCTTTACTTCAGCTTCGATGCTAGGATCCAGGATCCTTTGGACATCCTGAGCGAGTACTAGAGGATAACGGGAACGGGCTGGAAGAACGAGCAAATCTTCGTGTTCTTCGACGAGATCCATGAGCTCAGGGAGTGGAGTTCGAAGGTGAAGCTCCTCTACGACAACCTCTCCAACGCCAGGTTCGTGCTCTCGGGTTCGGCCAGCGCGATGCTCGAGCGCGAGACGGCCTCAGACCTTGCGGGCAGGTGCTTCCTGAGGGAGGTCGAACCCCTCTCGCTCAGGGAGTTCGCGGAACTCTCTGGGGCAGGGAGGTGGAGGATGGTCGAGCTCCCTCTTACATCAGACGCCCCTTCCCAGAAATCGTGGCTGGGATAACAAGAGGACGTACGAGTACATCAGGAAACTCGTGGTCGAGAAGGCTTTCAAGGCCGACCTGCCCGAGATCTTCGGCGGGGTGAACACATCCCTGCTCTCGACCCTCTTGGAAAACTTCATGGAAGAACCCGGGGGACTCCTGAACTTTTCTTCCCTCTCCAAGGACCTGAGAGTCCACAGGCTACGCTGGAGAGACATCTTCTATCTGGAGTTCATCAAGCTCATCAGGGTCGTGAGGAACTAGGCCCTCTGTAGGGCCGAGTCCAGAAGGATGAAGAAGATTTACCCCTACCACATAGCCCTGGCCTTCCCCTTCGGCTGAGCATTGATGAAGGAAGGGTGCTCGAGGCCCTCGTCGCCTCCTCTCTCCAGCTCAGGAACTACTGGAGGGAAGGTAGCAAGGAGGCGGATTTCGTGCTGAGGAATGGAGAACTCGTGCCCCTCGAGGTCAAAGCTGGGGAGAAGGTGAGGAAGGAGGACTTAAAGGGCTTGCTCCACTTCATGGAGAAGTACTGGTTAGAAGGGCATCCTTGTTTATGGAGGGAGCGAGAGGAAAAGGTTGAAGCTCGACGCAGAAGAGATCGAGCTTAGTGGATCTGCTCTTCTAGCAAACTGTTTGTTTGTTCAACTTGACAGATGAATAGTTCGTCTTGGCCAAAACATGTTCGCAATTAAATGCTTTAAGCTACCCGCTTAGCTGGAGATTCAACAATCAAGATCGAGCAATGCGCCCAAAGCTAAATCTGAAGAACCATCCTCATTAACTCGGTTGCGGAGGGCCCATGGAACTCAGCCGCGGTGACCATGAGGACGAGTACGCCGACTGTAAATAATAAGAGATCGCAAGATACCCTCATCCCTACAGCTCTTGCCGTGCTAACGCCCAACCCCCTCGTTTCGATTATCGTCAGTACTGCAGACCAAACCCATGTCACCATCAAAGATGAAATGAGCAGGCGCAGGAGATGGGCCTCAATTACCAGCGATCCTATGAATGTAGCAGGTAAAAACAGCACGAACGAAGCTGTGCTCCAACCTATCACTTCTAAACAGGCGAAAAGTCCCAATCCCCCTTTGAAAATTTTACAGAAGAGATAGTAAAGGGCAGAATAGAACACGAGACCGAGCAAGCCCACACATGCAATAAGCAAAGGATTTCTCAACACCCCCATTATCATGAGCGGCAGCACATCCCAGCCTGGGATCGAAGTCGGGAAAGCCACGGGAAACTCATATAGGATCCAGCCTGCGAGTTTGTAGATGAAAATCGAAACGAAGGAAATCATGAGAAGTGCAAAAACCAACGTTCTGGGCACCCCATGCCTAGGCTTCTTGGAGAAAGAGAAGGGCTGAAAAACTATCCGGAATGAATCTACTTCAAGCCCCTCTTTTCCTTTTTTGGCTCTGAATGCCCCAAACCCTAAGAGCCCGGCGAACGCGACCAAGAGGTAAACCGGTAGCATATCGATCGGGTATACGATCCTCGCTTCCTCAATCGCAGATTTTAGATCTTGAACATTCTCGCACACTAAATAAACGACCGCATCCGAAACTGGCAGATGCCACTCTCCGTTCACCACTTGTGGTTCGAGCTCCTTCCCCATCAACCCAAAGATCTTCAAATCAGCTGGCATGCGGGGAACGATAAGTTCCGCCTCAGGAAAAGTGGTCCAGATGGTAACACAGCCCCCATTTTCCCCCTCAAACCAATAGCCGTAAACCCTAGAGCTCAGATGAAGTTTTCCTCTGTACTCCAAATTGTCAAGCATCCGGATCAGCGTGGCATAAGCAACATAGGAGGGCTTGGGAGTAAGATCGTAGAAGAATAACCCTTGGTTATGCTCGAAGTTTTTGGGATCACGTCCGCCGTCTTTAAAGGTGAACCAAAAAATCTTATCCAATCCGGCCGCAGCACCGAGGATGAACGTCCGCGGGAGGAATTTCGCTCGCAGTTCCATAGGTGTCCCACTCCAGTTTTGCGGGATAGAGAAATCCGTCAAGTTGGTGGGCCAGCCTGTCTCGGTCAACCAAATGTCCTTTTGCTTCGCTTGGTTCTTTTTAGCGTACTCCCTCATTACCTCTTTGGCACGCCTCACCATCCAAGGGAAATAGAACTCAGGATACATTCCGGGTTGGTAGTGATGAATGCTAGCGACATCCATGTACGGAAATCCACCTTGCTCGAAGACTTGACGCATGTGTATGAAATCGGTACCGCCCAAGCCCACGATTATACAATCTGGGTCAGCCCTCTTCGCCTCCGTGTAGGCGACCTTTAACAAATCCACGTAGTCCTGAACTGTTCCGCCCCTGAAGAAAAGTCCATCGGGGAAAGGCTCGTTCCAAATTTCCCAAGCTGCTACGTTTTCCTTATAGCGCTTGACCGTTTCGTACACATACCTTCCCCATTCATCGAGGCATTCCGGTTTGGGCGGGAAGGCATCCCATCCTGCGTGCACACCAACTCCGATCGGCTTGAAGTCGGGAGGGACATCTGCGGCCCATTCAGGGACAGGGTACCCCAGAATGCCGAGCAACAAAACGTCTTCTTTGTTCGCGTCTTTTACCAACCTATCGGTCGATTTCCAATTGAAGATACCTGGTTCCTTCTCGACGCTTTTCCAGCAAATACCAACCCTTGCCCACCTGATCCCAGCCCTTCTCATCAATTCGGGACTTCGGAGTGAGCAAACTCCAAAAAAGGAATCAAACCGCGTCTCTAACTCGGCCAGATCAGAGGGGATTACTCCAATTCCAACCCTTCTGCACCCAATCTTCTCTCCATTTACCTCGAGCGCCACATTCGCCCAATAAAATCCCTCATCGAGTGTGCAAGTGACTTTCAGCAAAGGCTTCTTCTCACCGAAGATGAAAGAAAAGGCATTTTCTCCTACGCGATTCCCAAAGAAATCCACGAGCTCGCACCTCAGGGTACCCTTCTTTCCACTTAACCTTGAAGCTTCGTTTTCAGGCACGGAAACGATTATCTCCACCCTTTCTCCAGGAGCAAACAAGTTGTGCTCATCGTTGGTCTCAACTTTGATCTCAATCCGATCTGATTCTTCCGCTGACTTTGAATAAGGTATAAGTCCACCAGCGACCACCAGGAGTATCGCTAATAATGACAAAGAAAAAGCTCGTTTTTGCAACTTCATTCCTTTTCACTCATCAAAGCTAAAAGAGCCACGAATTTCGTAGTGCGGGGGGTGGGATTTGAACCCACAACTTTCGGATACCCGCCAACCTGGTGTCTTCAGTTTTGCCCCCCTGGGTGGGTCCGACACTCTCCCAGGTTGAGTTACCCCCGCTATAATACTCTCCTCCTTCGGAGTAAAAGCTTGATTAATATCTTAATTGTGCTTTTGATGAGAGCCGTCCTCGTGATTGACATGCTGAACGAGTTCGTAACTGGAAAGTTCGGATTCGAGGGTGCGCGAGAAATTGTGCCCAGGATAAAGCGAGTGCTTGAATGGGCAAGGAGGGGGGGTATCCCTATCATTTACGTCTGTGACTCGCACGAGCCTGGCGACCCAGAGCTGAGGGTTTGGGGAGAGCACGCGATGAAGGGGACGGAAGGGGCGAAGATAGTGCCTGAGCTCTCCCCCTCGCCGGGGGACTTGGTGATCGAGAAGCGTACCTACAGCGCTTTTTTCAGTACCCAGCTGGATCAGCTACTGAAGGACAAGAAGATCCAAGAGCTTATCCTCATGGGACTGGTCACAAACATATGCGTCCAGCACACGGCGGCTGATGCCTTCTTCAGGGGGTACAAGATCCGCGTACTGACCGACTGCACGGCCAGCCCGGTCAAAGAGGAACACGAGAGAGCGCTGCAGTACATGAAACAGGTCTACGGGGCTGAGCTACTCAGCTCGGAGGAACTGAGATGAGCTTCCACATCGCCTCCCCTGAGGACATCAAGCGGGGTCTGACCACGGACGTTTACTTCACCCGGACAAAAGAAATCTTGGAACGAAAGGGAGTGAGAGTAAGTGCGCTCGCTGAAGTGACGAGCGGGAGGCTACCTAGGGGCTGGTCTTGGGCCGTCCTCTGTGGGATCGAGGAGGTGGCTAGATTGTTCGAGGGTCTGCCGGTGGATGTCCGTTGTCTGCCGGAGGGAACCATTTTCACACCGGAGGACGTGAGAGGGGTGCGCATCCCCCTCCTCACCATTCAGGGTACGTACACAGATTACTGCATCTACGAGACCCCCATGCTCGGCTTCCTCTGCCATGCCTCGGGTGTAGCTACCATGGCCGCGCGGATGAGGAAGGCCGTCGGAGAAAAGCTCCTGCTGGCCTTCGGGATAAGGAGGGCGCACCCAGCCATCTCCCCCATGCTGGACAGGGCCACCTACATAGGCGGCTTTGATGCTGTCTCCAGCCTGATAGGGGCCAAGACCATACGCAAAAAGCCCGTGGGCACCATGCCCCACTCCCTGGTCGTTTGCATGGGGGGACAGAGGGAGGCATGGAGGGCTTTCGATGAGGTGATGCCACCGGATGTGCCCAGAATCGCCCTGGTCGACACCTATTACGATGAGAAGACGGAGGCTATCATGGCCTTAGAGACGCTGGGTGAGCGACTGGAAGGGATCAGGCTGGACACACCCTCCTCTAGGAGGGGGAACTTCGCCGAGCTCATCAGAGAGGTGAGGTGGGAGCTCGATCTGAGAGGAGGCAAGCACGTTAAAATCGTGGTCTCGGGAGGCATAGACGACCAAAACATAAAGAAGCTTTCGGATGCAGGGGCGGATGCCTTCGGTGTGGGCACTTCTATAACTAATGCACCCGTGCTCGATCTCGCCATGGATCTGGTGGAGGTCGAAGGGAGGCCGGTTGCGAAGCGGGGGAAGCTTGGAGGGGCTAAGGAGGTTTACAGGTGCAGGGAGTGCCTGACCACTCTCGTGCTACCCCAAAAAGAGAGGGCGGACCGGTGCCCTAAGTGCGGGAGGCGGATGGAGCCCCTGTTGAAGCCCCTAGTTAAGGGGGGGAAGGTGCAGAGGCTCCCTTCCGTTGACGAGATAAGGGGGTACGTGCTAGAGCAACTCAAGAAAGTGCCCTAAGCTTCAGCACCTCCCAGACCCAGCGCTCACCCGTTCCGGATAAGCACGCAGATAGGCTCGGAGCCTCTTCCGGTCCACACGCGCTCTGAACCCGCTACCAGCTCAGGTCTCATTTCCCTGAAATCACGAGGTCGATGAGCGTCTTCTCCACATCACTCACGGGGAAGTGGAACCCTCCCCGCTCCACGTAATCGTACCCGAAGAAATACCGCCTCGAGATCCGCCTGACCACCACGTTCTGCCCCATCACGGTCCTCAGCCCGCTCCTACCCTCCTGCACGTGATCACCACTGGTGAGAACCGATGATGTAGAGGGGCGGCTTAACAACGTGGACGTGATCCCGTACAGTAGACTCAGGAAGGTGGCTCAGGGAAAAGTTCCTGAAATGAGGGTTGCGTTTTTAACTAGGGGGGGTTAGTAACTAAGGGGGGTTAGTTGTACTTCGACGAGGCACCCAAATGCAGCAGGCACGACTTCTACAACTTCGACCGTGAGCTGAAGCTGCTCATGGACTCGATCAGGCAGGGTACAAGACTCATCGTGGTGAAGGGGCTCCGTAGAACCGGGAAGACTTCCCTCGTGCTGACCGCCCTCAGCGAGCTGCACTACCCATATCTCCTGCTCGACGCGAGGCTTTTCTCGGCGGCCCCAACCGTCCCGCGAGCTGAGCTCCTGAGGGCACTGGAGAGAGGACTGAACGAGTTCCTCCTGAGAGAGAAGTTCGGTAAGCGCATACTGAATCTGTTCAGGGGGGTTAGAGGAATCGAAGTGGAGTTCCCGCCGCCTAGGGTCAGGATCGCTTGGGAACCACGGCATGGGACGGATCCGCTGGACGTGATAACCCGTCTGACGGAGCTCGCCCAACAGAGGCAGAGAAGGTTAATTCTAGTTCTCGATGAAGCCCAGGAGCTGCGCAGGATAGCCGGCTACAACTTCGTTTCGCTGATGGCACACTTGTACGACTACGTGCGCGGCGTCCAGCTGGTGGTGACCGGGTCGCAGGTTGGTGTGCTGGACGATTTCATGGGGGCTGAGGATCCCGCCTCCCCGCTCTTTGGCAGGATGCGGGTCGAGATCGAGATGCGCCACTTGAGCAATGAGGAGGCCAAAGAGTTCCTCACCATAGGAGGGAGGCAGGCTGGACTTGAGATGAAGCGCGAGGTGGTGGAGTACGCCGTGAAGAAGCTGGACGGGATTATAGGGTGGTTAACTTACGTTGGCGCTCACGCGAGGAGACGCGGGAGGTTCGATGAAAAGGTGGTCGAGCTCGCCTTTAGGGAAGGAGCCAAGCTCGCGGCCCAGGAACTCGAGCACTTCCTCTCGATCCGCACGGTAGCTAGAAAGCGGTACGTGTGGATCCTGAGACAGGCTGCTAGGAGCGGGAGGTGCAGGTGGATCGAACTCAAGAGAGCCATCGAGATCCAGGAAGGGAAGAGAATAGCGGATCCCGTCTTCGCTGGGTTGCTCGAAAGCCTGCTGAAAGCAAGCTTCCTCAGGAAGAACGAGGATGGCAGCTACTCGGTGACCGACCCGCTGCTCGCGCATGCGCTAAAAACAAACCTGATCCGATGAGAGTGTCTGTTACCATGGTAACAGACATCAGAGCCTAACCTGCACGCCCTTGCGGGCCAAGTAGCTCTTCACCTGCTGCACTGAGAGCTCCCTGTAGTGGAAAACACTTGCGGCCAAGGCAGCGCTGGCCTGTGTGCGTCTGAAGACCTCAAGGAAGTGCTCCGGCCTCCCGCAGCCGCCTGAGGCGATCACAGGTATCCTCACCCTCTCGGTCACCGCCCGAGTGAGGGGTATGTCATAGCCCTCCTTCGTCCCATCCCTGTCCATGCTCGTGAGCAGGATTTCCCCGGCACCCCTGCGCTCAGCCTCCTCCGCCCAGGCTATGGCATCCTTCCCCGTGAACTCCCTGCCCCCGTAGATGGAGCACTCGTACCAGCAGTACCCCTTCTCCGTTCTGACGAGTACCTTCCCCTCGGCCTCCCGCCTGGACTTGACGTACCTGCGCTTGGCGTCTATCGCCACCACCACTGCCTGGCTGCCGAACTCCCTAGCGAGTTCCGTTATGAAGCTCGGCCTCTGGATAGCGGCTGTGTTTATGGAGATCTTGTCGGCCCCGACCAAGAAGACCTTCCTCGCCTCCTCGAGCGTCCTTATGCCTCCCCCCACCGTCAGGGGCACAAAAACCCTCTCGGCCGTCTTCCTCACCACCTCCACCATGGTCCCCCTCCTCTCCGCACTCGCGGTTATGTCCAGGAAGACTATCTCATCCGCGCCTTCCCTGTAGTACCTCTCCGCCAGCCTCCAGGGCACGCCTGCATACCTTATGCGCTTGAACTCCACTCCCTTCACCACCCTCCCCCCGGGCTTCGCCAGATCGCAGTCCAAGCAGGGTATGATCCTCCTGCAGACCATCTACAACTCCAGAAAGTTCTGAAGGAGCTTTAGCCCGGCCTCCCCACTGCGCTCGGGGTGGAACTGAGTCCCGAAGATCTTCCCCCTCCAGACCACGGCGGGGAGGCTCCCTCCATACCTGACCCTAGCCGCCACGAGCTCCCTCACTGTCTGCACCCTGTAGGAGTGTACGAAGTAAAAGTAGGAGCCGTCTAGACCCTGCAAAAGGGGGCAGTCCCTTCTGACCACTGAAATCCTGCTCCAGCCCATGTGGGGCACTCTGACCCTCCCTTTCAACTTCCTGACTTCCCCCTCGAGCAGGGCGAGGCCCTTCACACCTTTACTCTCCTCTGATTTCTCGAAAAGCAGGTGCATGCCCAGACATATGCCCAGCAGGGGCGTGCCCGAGTCCAGCTTTTTCCGCAGCTCCCGCACGAAGGGCTCCAGTCCCTTCACGCCTGCTGCAAAGCTCCCCACGCCGGGCAGCACCACCTTGTCCCCGCTCAGCCTAGGCTCCCTGACCAGCCTGGGCCTCGCCCCCAAGTAGGAAAGGGCGTTCTCGAGGCTCCGCAAGTTCCCCAGACCTAGATCCAAGATGTCTACCTTCTCCAAGGGATCTCCACCTCGTCCGTCCTCCACCTCTGCCTGACGAGACTCTCCTCCACTTCCGTCCGGATGCCGTGTCTGTAGGCGAGGATCCCCGTCCAGGCGATCATGGCTCCATTGTCCACGCAGAACTCCTTGGGAGGCACGAAGAACTTCGCCCCGTGCTCCTCACACATCTGCTCGAGCATTTGCCTCAGCCTCGAGTTGCTGGCCACGCCCCCTGTGAGCATGACCTCCCCCTTTTCGGTGTGCGCCAGGGCCCTCTCCGTCACCTCCACCAGGGCGGCGAAGGCGGTCTCCTGGAGGCTGAAACAGACATCTTCCAGTCTCTCCCCTTCCCTCACCCTGTGCACCGCCTCGGTGACGAGACCCGAAAAGGAGAGATCCATCCCCTTGACCACGTAAGGCAGGGGCACGTACTTCCTCCCCTCCCTAGCCAGCTTCTCGACGGCCGGACCTCCGGGCTGGGGCAGGCCCACCTCCCTCGCGAAGGCGTCCAGGCAGTTCCCCACCGCTATGTCCAGGGTCTCACCGAAAACCCTGTACCTCCCCGCATCGAAAGCTATCACCTGGGTGTTCCCTCCGCTCACGTAGAGGGTAACCGGGTCCCGGGCTCCCGTCACCAGCCTGCCTATCTCCACATGGGCCACGCAGTGGTTCACGCCCACCAGAGGGAGTCCGTGAAAAATCGCCAGAGCCCTTGCGGCCGTGGCACCGGCACGCAGGCAGGGGCCCAGCCCCGGCCCCATAGAGAAGGCTATCAAGCCTATCTCCGACCACCTCAGGCCTGACTTCTGTAGAGCCTCTCTTATCACGCTGGGTGCAGCTTCGCAGTGATGCCTAGCTGCCTCTCTGGGATGGATGCCACCGGGACCCATGTAGGTGCTGGAGACGTTCGCCAAGACTTCTCCTTCCTGACTGACAATCCCTACTCCAAAGGTGTGAGCAGTCGCCTCTATCCCCAAGCAGATCAGAGAACTTTCCCGTAGCCTGCTAGTCTCCACCTTCCCCCCACTCTCCTGCTCACCGCTATCCTCCCGCCCTGCTCGGCGCAGACAGGCCTTTTCAGCCTAACTTCAACCCTCTCCCCCTGCAGCCTGGAGATGACACCCAGACAGACGGCCGTGTTCACCGTCAGAACTAGGGGCTCCCCTAAGCTCAGAGGAGTGGTCTTGAGCTCCTCCTTGGTTCCCACAAACCTTTCCAGCAGGTGAATCTCGAGCTCCAAACTCTGGACCATTGGGGGCAGCCTGCCGACCTCCCCAACCATGGAGCCTGCCAGCCTGTCCGATTTGGTCAGGGAGGGATCCAGCTTCGTCTCCACCCCTATCAGGCCCCCCGGCTTGGCCTCTCCCAGTTCACTCCGCTCCGCCTGCAACCTAGTTATCTCAGTGACTAAGGGCTTCCAGCCGCCCTCCTTTTCTAGGCCCGGCCTTATCTCTATTTCCTGCCCAACCTTGATCCTCCCCTGCTTCAGAGTACCTCCCAAGACACCTCCCTTCAGGTCTTCCGGCTTGGTGCCCGGGTAATTGACGTCGAAAGACCTTATCACGAGCATCCTCGGTGGGAGCGAGATCTCCCTCTCAGGAGTGGGGATCTCCTTCTCTATTGCCTCGATCAACTTGTCTAGATTCGCCTTGTGAATGGCTGAGATCGGGATAATGGGAGCCTCGGCATAGGGGGTGTTGGAGAGAAATTTCCTTATCTGTTCATAGTTCTCCCTCGCCTTATCCTCGCTCACGAGTTCTATTTTGTTCTGGGCGACCACTATCTGCCTCACACCCGCTATCTGCAGGGCTGCAACATGTTCCCTCGTTTGGGGCTGGGGACATGGCTCGTTGGCGGCGACCACGAGGATGGCGCCGTCCATCACCATTGCCCCCGAAAGCACGGTTGCCATGAGCATTTCATGCCCCGGCGCATCCACAAAAGAGACCCTGCGCTTAGGCTCGGTAATGGAGGCACAGTAAGGGCACTTGCGCTTGGTCGAGTACCTGCCGCAGGAGGGGCACAAAAAGAATGAGCAGTCTGCAAAACCTAGCTTGATGGATATCCCTCTCCTCAGCTCCTCGCTGTGGGTGTCCGTCCACTTGCCTGTCAAGGCCTCGGTCAGGGTCGTCTTCCCGTGATCCACGTGCCCGACTAAACCTATGTTGACCTCAGCCTGCATGAGCCTCTTCGCCCTTCAGGAGCTCTTCCACTGGCTTCTGCCCCCTCCTGACGATTTTGGTGTTCACCTGTACTATCGCCTCAGAAATCGTGTTCCCTCTGACTTTCTTCCTGCGCCTCTCCCCTCTCCGCTTAGGTCTGAAACCGGGACCGCTTGCCAGCAGGACATCATGCCTCCCGGGACCAGAGATGTCAGGCCTCATCGGAAAACCATCCTTATCCGTTCCGCCCGTCACCTGTAGCTCATAACCCGGCAGGCCCACTACTCCACCATCAAATGTGTCCCCTATTTTGAGGCCTACTAGCCTGCGCGCCTGCGGATCCTTAACTTCAACCTTGTAGGTCTTGCCCGTCTCTGGATCGGATATGTTCACCTTGAACACCATTCAGTATCAACTCAAACAAAATTTTATCCGAAGATTTGTCTGTTACCATAGTAACAGACACCTGTTCATGCCAGAGTTTGCGTGTGCGGAATGAAAAATGCGGATCCACGAGTTCTCTTCCTCTCTGCATGCGCCGTCCTGCTGTTCTCCATGTTGTCCTACATAGTTGTCCAGAAGTTAATTCCCTTTGAGGGACTCTAGGTGAGGAGATTCAGGGTAGACTAAGCCCCTTTCCTAGAGGAACTCGTAAAGCTGCTCGGCCTGTTGTTCTCGTGCTCTTCGTCGCACCTAGAGTACGACTGTGTCAGCTGGATTTCTCGAACCTACTACATCGCAGGGTACCTGCGGTTTTGTCTTGTTTAAGAACATGCTCCGCTATAAAACTTTTTCATGTCTTAGATCTTGACCCATTTTCCCACGCTTTTAAGACGGGCTTGGTGGTATCGGTCTGTACTACCTGCTGCAAGGAAACAGAAGAAACGCAATTGTCTGTACCTCATGGCGTTTTCCTCCAACCTCTTTTGGAACAACCTCGCAAGTCTCGCTTTGCTGGCACCCTCAGTCTCTCCAGCTAGCGGTAGGCATCTTTCTTCTTTCGCCTGCTCCCTCAGAAAAGCATGGGTTCTCCCTTGCGCTTTATCTGAACTATTTCATCGAGTACCTGAAGCGAGTCTGAAGTCAGCAATGGAGCTAACTCCCCCTTGAGCTGGCTGGCCTGACTCAGGGGGACGTCAGAGAAGAGAATGGAGCCCTCAAACATGTTCCTCCCCACCACACCCTCGTCCACCGAGATGGCTACCTCCTGCCCCGCTGTCGCCTGTGGAAGAGGTCTCCGTTCACTCTGGATCTCCATCACCTTCCCCACAGGCTTCCCCTCTGAGGTCATGAGGGGTGTCTTCGGTCTAAGCATGCCACCTAGCACCTCCACACCCACGATGGCAGGTGAGCTGCGCCTGAAGACGTAACCGGGCTTGATCCTGAGCTTGGCGGGGAGAACGACGTTCTCCAGCTTCTTCCTTCTCAACTGCTCCCACCTGTTCTTCCTCCATCCCTCCAGCTCCTCGATCAGCTTGTAGATGATGGAGTTCTGCAGGATGTCCACCCCTAGCCTTTCCGCCTCCTCCCTCGCGTCCGGCAGGACCTTGACGTTAAAAGCCAGAACCACCCCTAAAGTCGGATCGTTCTGGGCAACAGCCGCCGCCTCCATGACATCTCTCTTGGAAACGTCCCCAACATCCGCCCTCCTTATGGGTATCTTCTTTCTGCCCAGCATCCCCTCCAGTGCCTCCAAAGACCCAAGGGCATCCGTCTTCAGAACCACCCCGTTTATCTGAGACTCGATGCGGAGCCTCGAGAGCTCTGCTTGCATTTCCTTCCACAGCTCTTCGGCCTCCCTATCAGAGGCTATACCCCAGAAGGGAGCTCCAGCCACCGCCCCCTCCAAGCCAGAGGCGGCAATCTTTACACCTGCAGCGGGGGTCACCTCCTCGACCTGCTTGAACCTCTTCTCGGGATCCCTTATTTCATCCAGAGGCATGGGCTGGAGAATTGCCCTGACGGTCGATACTATCACCCGATCCATCCCCCCCACAGCAAACCTGTCTCCCCTGCGGAGACAACCGTCGTATAGAATGACGTCCAGCGTCCTGCCAAGGCCAACCTCCTCCTTCACCTCAAGAACTGTGCCCCGGGCCGGGCCGGGTTTCACAGCCAACCACTTTTGGAGATAACGTTGTGCAAGGCCCGCCAGTATCAAGAGTATCTCAGCTATTCCCTCCCCCGTCTTGGCACTTACGGGAACTATGCTAACTTGCCTCGTGAAATCCGTCACCCTATCAAATCTCTCGGAGTCAAAACCATGGTGGTAGAGCTCGCCCACGAGTTTGTAAATCCGCTCGTCCAGCCCGGAAACCACATCGGGATGCTGGTAGCTCAGTGCCTCCAAAAAACTGTAGCTACCCGAGGGCCTCCACCTGGGCAAGAGGTCTATTTTATTGGCAGCAACCATGAAAGGGGTTTTGTACGTCCTCAAGATTTCTATGGACTCTACCGTTTGAGGCATGACTCCTTCTCTCACGTCCACGACCAGCACGGCCAGATCTGCTAGAGCTCCACCCCTCCTTCTGAGGTTTGTGAAGGCCTCATGCCCCGGTGTATCTATGAAGAGAAGACCTGGGACGATTAGGCTTATGTTAAACTTCTCCAGCAGGGGACCACAAATCTTTTTTAGAACTTCCGTCGGAATCTCACTGGCTCCAACATGTTGCGTGATACCCCCAACCTCCCTGCTGGCAACAGAGGTTCCCCTGATCTTATCCAGCAGGGTAGTCTTACCATGATCGACGTGACCGAGTACCGAAACTATGGGCTGGCGTATCATCAAAAAACTCTTCGTCTAAACTAACTGGGCTTCCGGAAGAAGATCGAGAGCTCTCTCTGGGCGCTCTCGGGCGAATCCGCCGCGTGAATGACGTTCTCAGTTATGCTCTTCCCGAAATCTCCTCTTATCGTTCCCTTGGGTGCCTTGGAGGGATCAGTTGGTCCGATCAGGTTCCTCATTCGCTTGATGGCGCTTGGACCCCGGACATGCAGAACTATCACATCCCCCGAGCACGTGAACCTGATGAGGTCCTCGAAGAAAGGTTTGCCCTTGTGAGGTGCGTAAAGCTCCTCCGCCATCCTTCTGTTCAGCCTGAGCTTCCGCTGCTCGACTATCTTCAGGCCGGCTCTCCTTATCCTGGCCAGGATCTCCTCTGTCAGGCCTGCCCTCACACCATCCGGCTTGACCATGACGAACGTGCTCTCCGTCTTGGGCTGCCTGGCCCACCTGGGTCTCTTCCTCCCCATGAAATGATACCTCTCGCACTTTGAAGAGCAGAAGAACAAGACTGTTCCATCCTTCCTTACGAACATCAGACCTGTGCCCGGCTCCAACTCCTCCCCGCAGTAGTGGCAGACCCTTGCGGGCATCAGACCGGCTTTATCTCCCTCGCCTCTCGTTTGGTTTCCCTGAGCAAGAGGATGTCCCCGACTTTCACGGGGCCCTTCACATTTCTTGTAAGCACCCTGTTTTTGTCCTCACCCTCGAGAACCCTGCACTTGACCTGAATAACTTCTCCCGTAGCACCCGTCCTGCCCAAAATCTCAATTACCTCAGCTGCGGCTGGTTTGTCTTCTTCCTCCATCTACTCACCTGCCAGCCAGTTTCTTCACTTGCTCGATCAGCTCCTCCACTTGAGGCGCGAGCTCGCCTGGATCCACAATGGCAACGGAGGAAGCTGCAACGTTGAGGCCTGCCATCTCCCCCAGCTTCGCCTTCTCAGGCACGTACACGTAGGGTATGCCCTTTTCATCACTCAGCGGTGGCAAGTGGGCCACTATCTCGGGTGGATCCACATCCTCGGCGATCACCACAAGCTTGGCCTGCTTCCGCTCTACGGCTTTTGTGACCTCATTCACTCCTCTCTTCACTTTTCCTCCCTTCTCGTGCACTTCTCTGACCACCTGGTATACCTTCTCGGCTAGCTCGCTCGGCACCTCAAATTTCACGTACATAGGCTTCGCCACCTCACCACCTCCTCATCGTTCTCTTGATTGGTTGCGCCACGATTTATAAGCTGTTACGGATGGGCATAAACCGCTGTGAGGGGCTGTCGTCCCTCGAGCCTGGCAAAACCCACCCTCTCGAACTGGACCACTGAACCGATGTCCTCCTTGAGCAGCTCTTTCTCAGCCAGCCCTTTCACCTCCCCCTCAGGTGTGAGGAGAGTGCAGGGGAGGCCTTCGGAAACCCACTGGATTTTCGGTACTCTCAGAACCTCGAATCCCGCGAACCTAGGCCTTCCCTCTTTGATCTTGACATTCACAAACCCTATCAGCCTAAACTCAGAACCCTCCTCCAAGAGCCCCTTGTCCTTCCCTGATATCCAGACCCTCACTTTGTTGTCCTCCCATTTCACCTCGATCTTCCTCTTCCCCCTCTCCGGGAAGTTGGGGTGCTTCCTTATCTCCACCTCCCTCACTTCTGGGACCCCGTGGATCTCCAGCTCCATCGGATCCGGGACGAAGAAATACCTGTTGGCTACAGGGTCGAGCAACTTCCTGTTGTTTGCGTAAAGGGTCTCCCAGCTCAGCCTGGAATCGACAAGGGTCAGGCCCACTTCGAGGAGCGTTTGCCTGATGGCTTCGGGCTGGATTCCTCTCCTCCTCAGGGATGCTAGGGTCGCAAGCCTGACGTCGTCCGGCCCCGAATACTCCCCTCTCTCGATGCCCTCGATAATCCTGCTCTTGCTCAGCTCCGCCCCCTCGATCTCCAGCCTGCCGAACTGGATGCTCACGGGATACTCCCACCCCAGATGCCTGTAAAGATACTCCTGACACTGCTGGTTCACCTCATGCTCCTTTCCCCTGAAGATGTGCGTGATCCCCATTTCGTGGTCGTCTATCGAAACCGAGAAGTTATAGAGGGGCCAGACCCTGTAAGCCGAACCTTTGCGCGGGTGCGGGGATGTGACCACCCTGAGCGCCGGCCAGTCCCTCACAGCGGGGTTCGGGTGGGAAAGCTCCGTCTTGATCCTGACCACGGCCTTCCCCTCGCCCAGTTCGCCACCCAGCATCGCCTCCCACCTTCTGAGGTGCTCGGCCGGTCCCAGCTCCCGGCAGGGGCATGCCTCCCCCGCGTCCCTCCTGCGCTTGAACTCCGCGGGGGGACAGGTGCAAACGTACGCTCTCCCCTCCCTGATCAGGCGCTCGGCATACCTGTAGTAGAGTTCCAGCCTGTCAGACTGATAGTACTCCTCCTGCCAGTCTATCCCTAGCCACCTGAGATCCGTTCTGATCAGCTCGTACATGTCCAGTCTCGCGTTCTGGGGGTTCGTGTCCTCGAACCTCAGGATGAACTTCCCGCCATACCTCCTCGCATACTCGTAGCTCAGGAGCGCCGCCCTGACGTGACCGAGATGCAGTGGCCCGTTCGGGTTTGGAGCGAAGCGTGTAACCACTTCCCCCCGTCTGGCTTTGGGTAACTCGGGAAGCCCCTTTCTCTCCCCTCTCCTAACCTCAGGAGGACCGAGCTCCTCCAACTTGGCTTTTTGCACCTCAGGAGGGAGCTCATTCACCTCCCTGACCACCCGCTCCACGATCCCCCTCAGCTCCCCCACCCTGGCACGCAGGTCGGGGCGCTCGGCGAGAACCCTCCCGAGCACAGGCCCTTCCCTGGCCTTCCCTCCATGCGCTAGGGCATTTGCGAGCGCATACCTCCAGGCCAGTTTTTCGACTTCCTCCATCAATCCAGTTCCACCGGGATCCCGTTTTCCGTCAGGTGTATCTGGGAGGGTGAGTAACCCAGTCCCCTCGCGAGCTCGTACATTATCCTGAGCCTGTCCCCGGTCCCGTGGCAGGGAAAAACATGCTCGGGGTTCACGAGCCTGAGGAACTCCATGGTCTCCTGCCTCCCCGCATGGCCTGAGGCGTGGACATCCTTGTAGACCCTCACTCCCTTGAGCTGCAGTTTCGTTTCGAGCAGCTCCCTGTTCCCTTGGGTGATCGGATTCGGGATGACGCTCGAGGAGAAGATTACCGAGTCCCCCTTCTCCAGCTTGAACGGGAGCTTGTCATCCGCCACCAGGGTCAGGACCGAGTTGGGCTCCCCTTGGTGACCCGTACATATGAGCAAGTAGTCCTCCCTGTTCCGGTTCACCATCCTCAGGAGGTTCTTGGACCTGCCTATGCCCTTCCCGATCTTGACCTCCTCCGGGAGCTTGAGGATCTTCAGCCTCATGCCCGCCGACATGTAGTTCCACAGAGACCTCCCCACGACGACGGGGAGCCTGCCCAGCTTGAGGGAGATGTCTATGATGGACTTGAGCCTCGCCAGGTGCGAGGAGAAGGTCGTCACGATCACCGCACCCCCATGCTCGTGTGCCTCCTTCATCACCTCCCCGAGCCTGGATGCCACCCACCGCTCCGAGGGTATGGGCCCATGCTCATCCAGCCTGACCGTGCCCACCAAAGCCACCTGCACCTGCCCCAACCTCCGCAAGCTCGCATAATCCGCGGGCGGACCCAGGACGGGCTCGGGGTCGAACTTGAAGTCGCTCGCGTACAGGACCTGCTTCTCACCCCTCCTGAGCAGGACCAGGACTGTCTGAGGAACGCTGTGAGTGGCATGGATAAAGCTTACTTCGATCTTGCCCAGCCTGAGCTTCTTGTTCGGCTTCATGGGTATAAGTCTATTGTTCAAGTTGTAGACCTGCTCCTCGCTCTTCAGCCTCTTCAGGATCTCTAGGGTGAAGGGCGTAGCTATGATGGGCGCCCTGTAGGAGCCAGCGAGCTTCGTCACCGCACCGATATGATCCAAGTGCGCATGAGAGATTATTACCCCCCTGACCTTCCTACCCTTAAGAGCCCTGTCGTCCGGGATTATGTTCATGCCCATTAGCTCCTCCTTGGGTAAGGTCCCTATCTCGATCTCCTCAAAGCTGAGTAAGGTATCCAAGCGGATGCCCATGTCAACTATGATGCATTCCTTCCCGAAGCTTATCGCCGTCATGTTCCTGCCTATCTCACCCAGACCTCCTACCGGAAAGATCTCAACCATGCAAGCACCTCAGAAGATTCGTGTGCCCATGCCCCTCTCTCCCCTCAGAGCCCACATCAGTCTCCCCTTCTTGAGCCCGTTGATCACATGAACCTCTATCCCTGCTCTCGCTATCTTCATTATCTCCATCACTTTCGTCTTGATTCCTCCCGTCACATCGGTTCCGCCGCCCATCTCAACCAGCTTCTCCACATCCTTAGGTGAGAACTCGGACGCTAGCCTGATCTCCCCATCTTCCCGGATGTACAGGCCGTCCACATCCAAACAGAAGATAGCGCGCCTCGCGTGCAGACGAAGGGAAAGCTGAGAGGCTATCCTGTCCCCTGAAAGGATGATGGCATCCTTCCCATTCGGTACCACATCCCCAAAAGTAACCGGAAGAATGCCGTTTCCGAGCAACCACTTCATCACTTTGACATCTGTCTTCACCACCTCCCCTCCTCTGACCTGAAGAAAGAGGGAAGGGGGGATGGAGAAGGGTTTGAAGCCCGCCGCACTCAGGGAACTCACGACGTGGGAGTTTAGCTCCAGCATAGCTTGGTGGATGGCATAGAAGCCCCTCTTGAGATCTTGGAGGTGCTTCCTTGCTATGGGATGGCCGAAGGAGCCACCTCCGTGCACGACAACGACAGGATCGGGGGAAAACTTAAGCTCCCCACACAGCCTCCGGAGTGTCCCCCTCCTCAGGCTGAAGGGTCTGCGCTTGTTGGTTATGCAACTGCCACCCAACTTGACCACTATGGGTTTCGTCATTCACGGCTCACGACAATAGAAGCATAGCCAACTACCTCAGCCTTATACCCCGAAGTGTCTCCGCTCGTAGCATACTTCAGGAGTTCGGCCTTTTTGCCGCCCATCCTCCTAGCTGCCTCCAGCATGGCCGCCACCGGCCCGTAACCACACATGCTTATCCTTTCCCGTTCGACCGTCCTGACCAGGCCCTCTGGATCCAGCTGCAGAATGTGCTGGATGGCTCTCCTGTCCTTTCGCACGGCCGACTCGTGCGGCTCGTAATGGGTGAAGTCGGTTGAAGCCACGAAAACCGCTCTCAGCCCAGCACACGCCTCGGCAAGGGCTTTTCCCACTTCTAGGCTCGTCTTGAGGTCTTGGAACATCATGCATATGGGCACGAACTCGAACTCGCCGAACAGGTGCTGGAGGAAGGGGAGCTGCACCTCTATCGAGTGCTCGAACTGATGGGCTACTGGGTCATCGTCTATTATTTCGCTGGAGTGCAGGATCTTTCTGGCCAGCTCCCCGTCCACACCCACTTCTCCCAAGGGGGTCACCCATTTGCCCGAACTCATGAGCGAGACGCCCGAACCTACCCCGTGGTGGTTCGGACCCAGGATGATCAAGTGGTTGGGTCTCCCCTCCTCCGCCAGTCTGCGAAAGCCGTGGGCCGCAACGGGGCCCGAATACATGTAACCAGCATGGGGGGAAACCAAACCCAGAATTTTTTGAGGTGCCTCCCCCAGCTTGGGCAAGCTCCCCGGACCCACCGGGTGCAGATAGCACGACTCTATCTGCTTGAGCAGCCCCTCCCGGGTCCCCTCGTAGAACTGTCCCGCAACGGCTGGTGGCCTCATTCCTTTGTCTCGAACTCCTCGACAGGGAAGCGGAAGGACTGATCGAGGGGAAGCTCCCCCCTCTCCCTCAGCACCTGCCTAGCCAGAATCCAGTAGAGCAGGGCGAGGGACTTCTTACTCCTGTTGTTGGCCGGGATTACGAGATCCAGCTTTGAGGTGTAGTTGTCCGTATCGCAGAAACCGATGGAGGGGATGCCCCTAAGGAAGGCCTCGTTTAGCAGCTGCTCATCCGCTACCGGATCCGTCACCATCACGAGCCTCGGCTCGATGTAAGTTGGGAGGTTAGGGTTCGTCAGACTTCCCGGGATGAATCTCCCGACTGAGGTTTTTATACCAGTTATCTCCCCAAATTTGAGGACGGGGCGGCTCCCGTGAGGCCTGGAGGATGCCACCAGAACTCTCTCGGGCCTCTCCCTGGCTATCATCTTGGCCGCTACCCTCAGCTTCTCATCGGTCTTTTTAACGTCGATTAAGGCTACCCCATCCGGCCTGATCTTGAACACGTATTTTTTCATATCCCCCGTCCTCACAGAAGTACCTACATGAACGCCGTACTTCGCGTAGGTCTCTCTGCTGACTAGAAGCTCCTCCTCCATTCCAACTCCGCCATGCGGGCGCGGTTCCCGAGTTCCTCCTCTATCCTGATCAGCTCGTTAAGTTTCGCTATCCTCTCTCCCCCCACCGCACCTGTCTTGATCACCGGGCATTCCCAACCAATGGCGAGGTGAGCGATCGTCTCGTCTGTGGTCTCCCCCGAGCGGTGTGAAATGACCGGCACACAACCATACTGTTTGGTCAGATCGATGGATGCCTTAGTCTGGGTCAGAGTCCCGATCTGGTTGGGCTTGATCAGAACTGCATTGCTCGATCGCTTCTCCATGCCCTTTTTTATTCTCTCCGGATTCGTGACATACAGATCATCACCACATATCATGCACTTGGATCCCACAAGCTCGGTCAGTCGGGCGAACCCCTCAAAATCCTCCTCGTGGAGCGGATCCTCCACGTACACGAGGTTGTAGGACTCGACGAGCTTGACCATGAACTCAGCCTGCTCCTCGGGGGATCTGACCTTTCCCTCCCTCTCGTACCTGTACCTCTCCCCATCCCACAAGCTACTCGCTGCCACATCCAGGGCGGGCCTTATCTCCACCCCTTCCTCCTCGCTGACCTTTTGCACTGCCCCCGAGAGGACCTCTAGTGCCTGCTCGGTGGTCAGCTTGGCCGCCCAAGCACCTTCATCCCCCTTTCCTCCTGCAAAGAAGGGGTCCCTCTTCTTCAGCTGCTCCTTTATGGTACGGTGAACCTTGGCGTTCAGGAATACTGCTTGGCGAAACCTCCTCGCACCCACGGGCAGGACCAGGAACTCTTGGATGTCTGGGGTAACGGGCCCAGCGTGCGCCCCACCTCCTATCAGGTTACCCAAGGGGAAAGGAAGAGAGCGAGCATCCGGGTTCAGGTACTTGTAGAGAGGCATGCCTTTGGAGGCTGCGGCGGCTTTCGCCACCGCCATGGATATGGCTACCGCCGCATTTCCCCCCAATCTGGAGAAGTTTGGGGTTCCATCCAGCTCCCTCAGGAGCCTATCCACTTCTTCAAGCCTGGGCTCTAGGCCCGCAAGCCTGGGAGAGACTTGGCTTTCAATGAGGTGGATGGACTCCCCTACCCCTCCTTCGGGGTAAGCGATGGCCTCGTGCCTCCCCTTACTTGCACCGCTGGGTGCCGCGGCCCTTACTCTCCCTGCCTCCGTCTCGATCTCCACTTCAATCGTCGGGTTACCCCTGCTGTCAAGGATCTGCCTGGCCTTTATCCGCTTGATGGGCATTCTCTCTTCGTCTTTCTTAAATTAACCCGCGACAGGTTCGTTGATGCTGAAAATTGGGAAGTTAGGTTCGTCAATTCTCCCTAGGACGAAATAGTACGTGAAGATGTCAAGAGTTTTCGAAGGACTACAACAACGAGGAAGCACTGATGCGGATCCAAGATCTTGAGGTATGGAACCGTGCAGCTGCCTTAAAAGTCTGCAGATGGTGATGGAAGACTAAGCGAGGGTGCCAACGAAGTTGGAACAACAAAAGGAAAGCTCCTTTTTAAGGGTCGAAACATTTATGTATTTTCTTTTAGTTGCTGATGGACAAAGGAGTCGCATCGCTAACTAGCCTTGTCCTGCTCGGAGCTGCCCTTAGCTTGGCAACCGCAGCCTTCAATAAAGCTAGCGAGATAGAACGGGCTGTATATACGAAAGCAGGGTCGGCAGTCGACAGCGCTGTTAATTTGGCATCCCCGGTTGTAGACGAGGTTACCAACACAGCTGCTGCCACCGTTGCTCGTGGTGTATCTCACCTCCCCCATCCCCCAGTGGAAGCTAAGGCACCACGAAATCACGTGTTGATCGTCCATGGATATATGGACTGGGATTGGTCACCTAGGTTCACCGTGGTGCTGAAGGGCTATTTAATGTCATACGGATACAAGGAGGACGAGATCCACGTACTGGCTTTGGGCCCGCATCTCGTGTTCGGCCATGACGTGCCCATGCTGACCGTGGATACGGTGAGATACTATGGATATGTGGTTCTCGAAGCTCTGAAGAAGATCTACGAAGAAACCGGGAGGAAGATAGATATAATTGCCCACTCGATGGGAGGCCTAGACGCTAGGTGGGCGATCGAAAAACTGGGCGGAGATAAGTACGTAGACGACCTCGTAACTCTAGGTACACCCCACCAAGGGACGTGGGTGGCCCTACCTGCTGCCATAACACCCGGCGGGTGGGACATGATACCCATCTCGGATGTAATTAGGGAGCTGAACGACGGACAGCTAGCACCGGGAGTCGAGTACACAGCTGTCTGGGCACTACTCGACGAGTGCTACCCCATAAGGAAGTGGGGAGCAATGATTCCTGAACCAGAGCTGAGTTCCGTACCGAAGGCGAGAAACCTGTGCGCTGGTCCAGTCACCCACCATGCGATGTATTTGCTCAAGAGCGTTGTTGACAAGTGGATCCCATACCTCATTGATTAAACTCCGAGCAGGAGGTAACCTATTTGCTTTTTTCTTTTTCATCGAGGCAGTAGATCGCCTCCTCTAAGAGAATGCAAGGCTTTTGAATTCAAGCTGGACAGCTAAATTTAATTAAAGTTCTCCCTCCTTCAGTCTAATTTTTCCCTGTCTTTCAAGCCCCCTCACCGCGGCCACGAACAGGTCGTCTGTTATCCCCAGGTCCACCAACACCTTTTTCCTCTCAACCCTCCCCTGATGAGACTTCACATAATCGAGCAGTTTCCTCTGTACTTTTCCAAGCTGAGAGGGGCCAACTGGAGAAGGGGGGAGGGTCTCTTCCCTCTGGGGCCTCTCGGGTTTGTGGGGCCAGAAAAGCATCAGCACACAACCCGCCACCATCATGCCCAGATAGGAGTAAAACTGAACAGGGTTCAGATCTAGGAGGAATCCAGCAACGGCCCAAAGGACCGTGAGGCTGAGCATACAAGCTAAGGAGATCTTACCGAGCACCCATATGCTCTCAGGGGAGGCCCCCATGAGCCTCAAGCCTCTCGCCGAAGCCACTGTAACTATAACCACACTCAACCAGGCGAGGACAGGGAGCTGCAGGATGGACTCGAGCTGGGGAGGCCAACTGCTCATATGAATGGCTATCAGAAGACAGAGCAGAAGCGCGGGCATGTAGCTAACGAGCTCCTCGCCCCTCATCCCCCTACCACCTCGAAGACCAGCTCCTCCTTTCTAGCCGGCGGTGGCTTGTAAGTAGCTCGCGCCCTTGTCACTGCGACGACCAAACCAGCAAGACCTCCCGCACCCACCGGGATGGCAAGCAGAAACTGCGTCTCTACCCAAAGAGGGGCCAGCACCTGCACCCCTGCCGTCTCCGCACAACTGAAGTAAACCTGATTCCCTCCCCATGCCACTGTCAGACTCCAACTCCCCGTGAAATCTGGCACTCCGTGCTTCCGACACAACTCCTGAGGTTTGAACCGGTACGTGAACTCCCCGCCTGGACCTGTTGTTACGGTTTCTTGGAAAGTGAGCCCTCCAAGCCAGAACCTCAAAGTGATCTCTTCTCCTTCCAGTGGGGGATCCAGACGTCCCCAGATAGTTGTTGGCTTGTTCGCTCTTAGCACATTTTCAGATACAAGCACAGTCAGATTACTCTTTGCCTTTATCACTTCGAAAACTACCTCGGGACTAACCGAGCCCTCATAGTAGGGATCTCCGTCCCAGGCGGCGTACCCCCTCCACATACCTAAGGACCGAACATTGAAGTTCTCGATCTTGAGTGAAAGACTCCCGTCCTCCTGTGTGTAGGCAGTCTTTTCCAAGGCTGAATTATCAGGCGAGAAGAGCCTCACCCTCACTAGGGTGCCTGCGATTGCAGGATTCAGTTTGCCTATGAGATAGACTGCCTCATCCAGATGAACAGTTGTGGGGGAAACCATCAGGCTCAAGGAAGTGGGTACCTTCTCGACCGTTAAACTAAATGTCTCGCTCTCAGTAGTGCTTGTACCATCCGTCACCCTAAAGAAAAACGTGTGGTTACCTACATCTTCTTTTTTAGGGGACCAACAGTACAGGAACTCGCTCTGAGATGTTTGGGTCATTTGGTAAGTCGACCCGTCAAGAACCAAGTAGGCTTTCACTGCGTCCCCATCCGGGTCGCTGGCCGAGAGTCTGAACGTGAAGATGTCCGCCCATGTGGCCTTGTCCGTGTACTCAGGGGTTCCAATCTGGGGAGATGTATTGTATTCCACCACCAGGGCAGGCCAGTCCTCACTGTATGCTGATTCATGAGAGTAGAAGCCGCGCTGAGCTGCCTGCTCGAAGACTAAACAAAAAGAAACATATCGGTCAGCCAAGGAGGAGGAGATCACTGTGCTCACATCCCAATGAACTGCATATTCTCCGCTACCGTCGGCATACCACTCAGGCGAGTACTGGGGTCTCGTCTCCCATGTTACATCCGACGCTATAGGTTGGAGCACTCTGTACACACGCGGTACAGCCAAGTCCCCCCAAGCATGGGAGAGAAAAAGCGTGGCGGAGATTATTTGGGCGTTAGCAGGAATGCCTGACAGATCGAACATGAGATATGCCCATATAGAGTTGTCAGCGGTATTAGCAACTACCAGTTCCACCTCATGCGAAAAACTAGAGTCTGGACTGTTGTTATCCACGTACGTGTCAACTGCAGGATGGATCTCGAGTCTCGTCGAGGCACGGACTGCCGGGAGGAGAACTAAGAGAAGAATCGGTACCCACCAGCGCACCCTCATCAGATTGATTCTATTCGGATCAATAATTCTAATGAGAAGACCCATCGCCCTACTCCTTATTTTCACGCTGTTCTGTCCGATCATGGCATATGAGGAGCCATATGGAGGATCCACACCCTCTGGGACTCCCCCTCCTCCATCTTCCTCCCCTTGGGGGCAGGAAAGTACTAGCTTCCCCCAGTCCTCAGACAACTGGACCATCCCATCTGAGGAGAATGAGGTACCACCCGAGTCCCCTTACGTCCTTTTCACGGCCGAACCTGCCCATCTGAAGCTCTTCATGCGTGTGGACACTGCGGACTTTTACACCGGTACCCAGTGGCTGAAAACGACTGAGGCGAGCACAATTCTACCCATTCCGGAGGAAAACTACCCAACTGTAACAGTCGAGCTCAAGGGAGGGGGAGAGGTCTCCCTGCCCGCACCTTCCTACTCGTCAAAGGTCTTCAATCTGGCTACTTCCCCGCGGGTGGAGACAAAACTCCTCAGGGATGACTTTGCGGGGAGCTACAAATTGCAGTTAGAGGGGGAGACAACGGTTAAATATCAGGTAAGCTTCCATCCCCCGCCCTCTCCCTCGGAACTCCAGCAGGTGACCTGGACGGATCTCGAGGCACTGACCCCGGCCGAAATAAGAGAGAAGTGTCTGCAACTACCCGAATCCCTGCCCCAAGAAGTGAGAGAGGTAGCGGAGAACTTGAGAGAGGAAGGTCTGAACCCCTACCAGCAGATACTCAAGGTCATCGAGTATCTGAAGACCGGTTTCACCTATGGTCCCATGCAGGAAAAAATAAGCAGAGATGCCGCTTGGACGTATCTCCGAACCAGACAGGGACACTGCTTCCACGCGAACACAACTCTAGCCGTTCTCCTCAGATGCCTAGGCATCCCGGCGAGGGTCGTCTTCGGTTATGTACCCAAGGATGTCTCGGGAGGGAAGCTCCTCTACAAGCCCCCCGGGCATGTCCAGGTCGAGGCTTACCTCCCCCCATACGGCTGGGTTTATTTCGATGCTACCCCACCGGGTGGACCGAGCTACCAGCTAGACTATCCAGCCGAGAGCTCGGGCCCTGAGCCAGCTCCACCAAAGACCGAGATCCAGCTAACTTTCAAGTGCCCCGAAAGAGCCAGGAGGGGGCAGGAAGTGCGCTTCTTGGTCCACCTTACTCAGGAAGGTCACCCGCTCCAGGACTTGGTGACCATCGCGGACTCACCTTGGAGGATTCTGGCGCGCGTGCAAACTATGGATGAGCCCGTCATGGTTTCCCATGTTTTCCCCAGGACGGAGAACGTAGGAGTCCACTACCTCATCGCGAGAGCTGAAGAGTTCGAAGCCGATAACACTCAGCTGATAATCGTTGAGGCACCCACCAGCCTCTCCCTGTACCTGAAATCCACCCAGGTCGCCAGAGGGGAAGAACTGCACTTTAGTGGGAGGCTCGTGGACGACTTTGGGGAAGGGGTTGGGGGACAAACGGTGGAGATCCTCCTAGATGGAGAAGTCCTTACGAAGGTCGAGACGGACACAAACGGGAATTTCAGAGGTTCTCTGTCTACAGAGAATCTTTCCTTAGGGATCCACAGCCTCCAAGCCACCTTTGAGCCCCCCGTGGAGGGCTACTTACCCTCAAATTCAGCCAACCATAATTTTGTGGTGATGCCAGAGAAGGAGGAAGACAGGCCCTGGCTCATGCTGGCAGGGTTGGGGACGGTTGGAGTGGCGCTTACCCTCTTCATCCTCCGGAGGAAGAAGCACCTAAAGGCGGAGGGCCCCTCGGCCGTCCTCAGGCAGACGCTCAGAGAGTTCGCTTCTGCGAAGAAGTACAGGGACGGCATAATAGCGGCATATCACCAGTTCATCGGGAATTTGATCGGCTCGGGGCTGTATGAAGTGAAGACCGATCAGACGGCGAGAGAGCTGGCGGAGGAGCTGGCCAGGAGGTTCAAGAAGTTCCCCAAGGCGGAGTTCATGAAGTTCGTCGAAGTATACGAGCGAGCCATGTTCGGAAAGAGGGAACTAAAAGAGGAGGAGTTCAACAGAGGAGCAGAGAGCATCTGCAGGACGCTGGACAAGATGCCTTGGAGCTGAGTTGAGGGTAGCAGCTCTCCTCCTGATCGCCCTGCTGGCTTTCGTCTGGTACACCACTCAGGCGGGTCCATTCTCCTATCCCTCTGTTTATGGGCCCTTTGACGAAGGCTGGAAGGGATGCTCGGAATTCTACCGGATGCTGCAGTCCTGCTATCAAGCAAAGATGCTGACCACTGGATACTCCATGCTCGAGCAGTACAAGGGCTCCGTCCTCATAATCCTAGGACCAACTGAACCTTTCAGCGACTCTGACAGGGAGAAGTTAGTGCAGTTCATTCAGGATGGTGGGATCCTGATTCTCATAGGAGACAACGATGGCACCGCCAAAACACTTGACTTTGGGGTGTGCGTGAGCGGCACACCAATAAGGGATCCGGGGAGTTATGAGGTGAACCCCTCCTTCGCCGTGCTGAGGGATCTGCGCGGGGAGATCTTCTCGGAGGTAGACTGCATCCTCACGAACTACCCCTCTTGCCTGAGGTGGGGTATTTCCGCAGAGCTGGGGATGCCCCACATAGAGCAGGCAGCCTACACGACAGAGAAGGCTTTCGTCGATAGTAACCTCAACTGTGAGAGGGATCCCTGGGAGACCCAAGGTTCTCTAGCGATCATCGGAGTTTTCTCCTTCACCAAAGCGCAGGGAAAACTCGTTCTAGTAGCGGACCCGGGTATCTTTATCAACGACATGTTCCAGTACAATCTCCCCTTCATCCGCAGCCTCTTGAACTGGGCTACCAGGCGGGAAAATCAGGGGATGTTCTTCACCGGAAGATCTGTGCTCCTGGATCTCTCACACTCAGGCTACGAGCCGGAGGGATGGCTGAAGGGTGCATGGATCATGGATGCACCCCAATTCTACCTCTTCTGCGCCCTCCTCGGGGGGATGGCCTTGATCCCGGGGCTAAGGGGGAGGGAAGAGAAGTTGCCAAAGCCTCTTGGGAGGCTGATCAGCAACATGCAACGATACGAGAGGCACCTGCAGAGCAAGACGAGGAGCGACTTCTCCGAACCCCTCTCAGTCTGCTACAGAAGGTTCCTGCGCAGGTGCGCCAGGCTGCTGGGAGTCGAGGTCTCCGCCAAGCAAGTGCTGAGCGAGCTCAACCGCCGGGCACCCCAGCTCGCGAGGAGGATAGTCAGGGTCCTTGCCAAGTGCGAACTAGTGAACCAAGGCATCCTGCGGGTTGAGACCGAGGAGGCGTGCGCGCTGATCAGACACCTGAAAACCCTGGAGAGAGAAATCGAAGAATGGTCGCGCAAGTGAGGAGGCTCTGGGAGAGGCTGAAGCAGGAGATGTCCAAGGTGGTGGTAGGGAAGTTAGACGTGATCGAGAAGATCTTCATCTGCCTGATGTCTGAGGGGCACGCTCTGCTGGAGGGTGTGCCTGGGATCGCGAAAACGCACATAGCCAAGAACTTCAGTGCCGCTCTAGGTTGCAAGTTCAAACGCATCCAGTTCACCCCGGATCTGCTGCCCATGGACATCATAGGATCCAACATCTACATCCAGCGGACGGGGGAGTTCGTCTTCCGGGAGGGGCCGATCTTTGCAAATGTGATCCTGGCGGATGAGATAAACAGGTCACCCCCGAAAACCCAGTCTGCCCTGCTCGAGTGCATGCAGGAGAGGCAGGTGACGGTGGAGGGGAAGACCTACAGGCTCCCCTCGCCCTTCCTCGTCCTCGCCACCCAGAACCCCGTGGAGCTTGAAGGGACGTACCCGCTCCCTGAGGCCCAAGTAGACAGGTTCCTGATGAAGATCCACGTCGGGTACCCGAGCAGGGAGGAAGAGCTAGAGATCCTGAAGATGAAGGAAGGACGTGAGGAAAGGGTGAGGAGCGTCACCTCCGCCTCCGAGATAGTCCGGCTCTCTAGGGAGATCTCCTCCAAGGTCTACCTGGATCCATCCATCAGGGAGTACATCGCAGAGCTCGTGCTGAAAACTAGGCAGAGTCCCGACCTCCTGCTGGGAGCCAGCCCCAGGGCCTCCATAGCCCTCATGAACACCGCCCGGGTGAAGGCCGCACTCGAGGGCAGGGACTTCGTCATACCGGACGACGTCAAGAGCGTCCTCTTCCCCGTGCTGAACCACAGACTCATTCTCAAGCCCGAGACCGAGCTGGAAGGGAAGACTGTGGCGGATGTGATCCGGTCCATTGAGGCCTCCGTGGAGGTACCTCGGATCAAGGAATGAGACCAGCCCGAGGGTTTTATGGCATCCTGGGTTTCGGACTGGCCTACATCCTCGCAAGCTTCATCCTGAACAAACCTGGCTTCTTCTTCGCCGCGCTCATCCTCTGGCTGGGGCTGATCCCCCCTCTTTTCGACCTCAGTCTCAAGCGTGCCCTCGTGAAGCGCACCGTCAGGAGAAGCTTCGAGAGGAAAAAGCTATTCGCTGACGTACCACTCAGGGGGGAGCTGAGAGTCAGGGGCCTCTTCTACCCAGATGTCTTCCAGATCCAAGATACCTTCTCCCCCGAGCTAAGACCGAGCCAGTTTCTCCTGCCAGGCTGGTACAGGAAATCCTACCAGCTCCGCGTAAGAAGGGGGAAGTACGAGGTAGGACTGTGCGCAAGGCTCCGGGACAGACTGGGCCTTTTCTCCGATGAGGTGGAGATCCAGGACCCCCAAGAACTCACGATCCACCCCAGCTACGAGGACATACGGAAGCTCGAGCTGAGGAAAAGCAGGCAGCTGGGAAAGCTCTACGGGCCCCACGTCACCAGGCAGTCAGGTTTGGGAGGGGACTTCCGATCCATCCGCGAGTACCAGCCCACGGACGAGTTCAGGAAGATCTCTTGGAAGCACCTAGCCAGGTACGGGAGGCTGATGACCAAGCAGTACGAGGCCGAGAAAAACATAACTCTCCTACTTTGCCTAGATTCCAGCTGGACCATGAGTGGAGGGAGGGAGCCTGTGACGAAACTCGAGTACTCGGTCAGGGCATGCATGCTCCTAGCCAAGCTGGCCGAGGAAAGAGGAGATAACTATGGCCTAGTGGTCTTCTCGGATGAGGTCCACTACTTCCTGAAGCCAGGTAGGGGGAGATCCCAGTTCTACCGCATGCTGGACATCCTAGCCGAGGTGGAGCCGGCAGGTGAGAAATCCCTCTCGGGGCTTGCGGACTTCATCAGGCGCTCCAGCAGAAGATCGTGCCTCGTGATCCTCCTTTCGGACCTCGAGACCGATGTGGAAGAGCTGAAAGAGGCGGTCAAGGAGCTGAGAGCAGGCGGTCACAACATCTTGATCATATGCCCCTTCACGCCTAGGTTCGAGCTCGAATCTAGAGAGGAGCCCCTATCCACCCTCCAGGACTCCCTGCTGGACCAGCTGGAGCTCGATCACAGGAGGATGGATGCCGAGCTGAACAAGCTAGGGGTGGACTGCATCAGGGTGGGGCCTCAGGAGTTCCTGCCCAAGGCGATGAAGGCTGTCTTGGACAAGAAGAGGCTGGGGCTCGCGGCAACATGAGGCCGAACGAGTACCATGTGCTGGCTCTGGGCCTCTGCTTCTGGATCGTGCACAACTTTTACAACTGGCTGCCCCCTTACCTGCCCATCCCCGCGGACTTCTACACCTTCGGTCTCGTCGGCACAATCCTAGTCTCTCCTTTCCTCTGGTGGCTCTGGATGAGAAAGTGGAGGGTGGATCCGCTGCTGAAAGCCGTTATCCTCCCGACCCTCTGGTTCTGTTCCGCCCTGATCCCTTACTGGCTACGGGATCACCTGACAGGTCTAACCAAGGACCAGCTCTCTGTGATCTTCTTCCTTATCCTAGCTGAAGGAGTCTGGAGACCCAGCCACTGCTGGTTCACCCTAGTCCTCGTCACGGGCCTCTGGGCTTGGCTCATGCCTGGCTGGGGGCAGCTGGAGGGCGAGCTGGTCTGGCAATTCTTCACGTGGCTCCTCCTCCCTTTCTTCCTGTACTTCTGGGTGATCAGGACCTCGAGGGAGGAATCAAAGCTCATTTTAGAGGTGAAGGGGAGGCTCAGCCCCTGGGCGGTCAAGCCCATCAGGATGCTGAACTTGGCACTCTATCTGGCCATTTTTTACCTGGCAGTGGATCTGACCCTGCATCAGACCGTACTCAAGCACCTATCCCCCTCTCCCTACCTGCTTCAGAGTGCGGAGCTCAGCTCCATCTTCGGCTGGCTGGCGATGGCCGCCCTGACCTTCGCCCTCTTCCTCATCCCGCCGCTGCTCTTCGCCTAACTACTTTTATAAATAATAAAGAGAACCTCACAAGGCGGCAAAATTCTTCGTCCTGAGCACCGAGCCTATGTTTTACTGAGTTCCTCAAGCCTCTTCTTGATCTGATCCAAGTGCTGCTGCTTGACTCTCGAGCATCTCTACTTCCTGTTCTCGAAATTTGGAGGAGCTCCTACACCTGTTGGAGTCCCCGCTCCGGTTGGATACAGGAGCGAGTAGACTGCGCTCGGCATCGCCGTGGTTGGTGATGCATATGTGCTGCTAAGGTGGCAAGAGGGTCAAAGATTGTCCATGGTACAGCTGTTGGAGCGTATAGGTCATATAGGTAAGGTGTCCATGAGACTCCCATAAAAGGTGCTGGACCGTACATCCCAGTCCACCACCATCTAGGCAACCACAGGAACCATCTGCATCCCCACCAGTACGGATACCCATACATTCCTATCCATCCAGGGGCTCATTCCAAAAGGCATCATCTCACCTCCCTTTTGAGTTCTTCAAGCCTTTTCCTGATCAGCTCTAGCTGCTGCTCTAACATTCTCGCCTGGGCTTCCAGCATCCGGATTTCTTGGTCTTTGGACACCTGCGTTTGAGGAAAACCAATAGGGGCTTGGAACACGGATGGGGTTGGCTGCATTTGCGGTGCTGAAGAGACACTCTTCGGCCTGAAGTTCGGGCACACGGGAGTGTTTGGATCTACAGGAATACCGTACAATGTGCAGAATCCATCTCTGTAGTTGGCGCAATTCTCGTGAGAAAGAACTAGAGCCTGGGGTGCTTGCGTTGAGTAAGGCTGTGGCATCCGCCCGGCCTGCAAGGGGAGTTGTGCAACCGGCATTCCTGCTGGAGTCCACATCCCCCATGAAAACCTCATCCATCCCGGCATGCCTGTAAGGTAGTATATGTTCCTTCTTCCCCTTCTACCTGCTTGACCGTAAGCCATCCCTATTACCCTCCATTTTTAGAATATGCACATAATACATATAAGCTGCGTTAATTGTCAAAATCTTCAGATTGGCGCACTGGTAACTGTTCATGAACGATGGATAAGGTCGGATTTCCGGTTTAATCATGAAATGTGTGGCCGGCTAAACAAGCTATTTAATAGGTGCATCGGCTGTGGGATATGTCAAAGAAGTGTCCGGTGAACGCGATATCAATGGAAAGCGGTAAGGCAGAGATAAACATAGACAAGTGTATCCGCTGTGGTGTTTGCCACGAAGTTTGTCCGCAACAGGCAGTTAGGCATGACAGCGAGAGAATACCTGAAATTGTAAATCCAATGTCGAAAAGATAAAGAAACTCATGGAAGCTTGCGCAAGGTACCTCGGTAATCCCGAAGAAGAAATGTTTGGCGAGGATGATAAAACATTTCAACAGTCAGAAAGTAATTGCAGAAAAACCTTGCAAGAGCTTGAAAAGCTGAGAGACCCTGCTTAGCATCTCAATCGTGCGCCGTCCTGAAGAACCAAAAGAACGTTAAAACTTGTTTTCTTCCGATCCTGAAAATGCACGAAAAAATAAACGAACTCAAAAGACTGAACCCGGAAATCAAGAACTGCAAAAAAAGTAGGTTGTGGAAAACCAGAACACATGCGGTTCCGGCGAGGGTAACCCCTTCAAAATTAATGATCATCGCGCAGGCTCCGGGCTACACCGAAGACCGGGAGGGTAGGATGTTTGTGGGCCCTTCCGGAAAGGTACTGGACAGGTTGTTCAAAAAGGCATCCATCTCAAGAGAGGAGATATTCATGACAAACTCGTCAAGTGTGTTCTCCCTCACAACCGAAAACCGCGCTCCGATGAATCGAAACATGTGCACACTATCTCGATCGGGAGCTGAACCTCATAAACCTACCATCATAGCAACCTTGGGGATACTTCCCCGCCAGATACATTTCCAAGAAATTCGAAATTGAAGACAAGCTGGACTTCCCAGAGGTTGCGGAGGGTTTTCTCGATTGGTTATAAAAAAATCGTTCCTTTAGGCCCCAAGTAGCACTGCTCTACCACAGCTCACCCGAACAGAAGATGTTGAAAATTATAGAACACTGAGAAAGTTGCTCGATTCGATTTGAAATCGGGAATTAGATTTTATCCGAGTCGATCACCTTTCCACACTGGAGCTTTTCGAAGTTATTCCTGAACTCCTTGAAAAGCTTCATCTCCGCTTTGAACCCTGTGCAGTGCCCTGCGTAGATCCTTTCAACTCCGAGTTCTCTCAAACCTTTCACCGTTTTCTTGATCCTATCGTCGCTTGCGTCTATCAAGTGTAAACCACCGATCACAGCCTTGACCTTTCTTATCCCGCTCACCGTCATCGAGTGCTTGACTATGTTCACAATCCCGGCATGTGAGCATCCAGTGATTATGAAGAGACCTTTGTCCCTGACGTTGACCAAATCGGTTGTTCTCCTTATCTCGCCGGTGGAGAACACCCCCGTCATTAGCTCAAGTGGGTTTATCCACCAGTTTCAGTAGTCCGCCATTCCTCTTTATGCTCGCCCTGCTGTTTTCCCTGTCATCCCTATCCACCTGCGATGGGGTTCCAAGGCGAAGCTAGGCCTGAACAGCTTCGGATGGGCAATGATCAGAACCCTTCTCTTTTTTTTATCTTTTTCAGCATCCCAACTAGGCTCCCGGTGTGATCATAGTGACAGTGGGATAGAAAGATGAGGTCCACGGATTTCGGCTCTATTCCCAGCATTTCCATGTTGTGGGAGACCAGTACCGAGGATTGGCTCGTATCGAACAGGATGGTCTTGGAGATTTTTCCAGCTACAACCTCCACCAAAAACGAGACGCCGTGTTCAGCCAGAACGAACCCTCATACCCAGCGTAATCCTCAACCAGCACTGTGATCTTTACTCTGTCCGCTTCCCCAATCTGTTTCATTTCTTTTCTCGCCCTTGTCAAGTTAAGTTGGTTATGTCAAGGTGGAGGTGGATGAAAAAACTTATGCAGGCGAAACATCAGGAGACGCAGATTGATTAGTAAAATCTGGCCAAGCCTAGAAGAGATATCCCGCCTTCCGAACTCGTTGAGAAATGCACGAGATACTCGCTCACCTTCCCACATGCTTGACAATGGTGCTTCCCGCAGGCGCACCTATATCGCGGGCGATCATGGGGCACTTCACTCTAAGCAGGAAGAATATATTGGCATCCGCCTCACTCAAGGACTCGTAGTTTTCCTGCCCCTTGCTGATCACGACATCTTGCGTTTTCAACCAGTTGATGAAGCGTTTAGAGTTCTTCCTCGGCCCAGTTCCCGGTTCCCCGTTGCTCACCGTCTTTATCTCGGCGATCTCGTGAATACCTGCAAATTTTGCATCCGCAACCGTTGCGTCATTGATGTGTGGCCCGCCCTTGACAACGAATGTAATTCGTTTCCCTTCCAGCTCCTCCAAAAGCACTCGGTCAAAAAAGATCTCTCCGGCATTATCCCCCAGGTACGCCACCGTTTCCGCCTTTTCCAAGGCTTTTTCAAGAAGTTTGAAGTGATCTATGGCAAATCCGCGTGAGAGGACGTCCCGAATCGTGTGCTCGAGGTCAAACCTCGAAGTTGGGCCGAAATCGATGATATTCCCCGCGATCGCAATTCTAGTGGCCGTGAGCAACGGGTGTTGCGACTTTTCCACCTCATCCTTTAGGCTTGGATACATCTGCTTGGCTTTGCGGTTGAATTCGTCTTTCACTTTCCTGTATGGATCTGGGTTACCCGTAACCTTTCTCACCACCCGGTGCACCATGTAGCCTATTTCTGGCGGAGTCTTGTCCCTTAGGGACATTTTTCCTAGCTGACGCAGGACTTCCTTAACTGCCATTTCCCGTCTGAGAGGATTTCTGGTAGCCATTTTGCTCGCTTCCAAGGCTTGCCTCAAAAAGCACGGGACGCATTCAAGATAGACTTTCATCTTATCACTCTTTCCTGACCATTTACTTGGTTACCAAAAGATTCTTCGTTCACTTTCAATTCTCGGCGGCAATGCTCTATCCCGAGCAAAAGCTAGACGTTGGATCACATGATTTGGCAATTATGCCCGTAACTACCAAGTAAATACCCTATTCGGGGAATCTGTGCAGTTTTTCTTGCAATTTTCTTGCAAAATTTTCTGCGTTCCTTAAATCTTCTTCGTTTGGCCTGCCTTTTTTTATCCCACCGATTAACTTGAATAGCCCAAACGTAGTGAATCCTCTACAGGAAAATTCGCCAATAACGTCAAAACCTTTCTTCAACAGTTTTTTCTTCAGAGGATCTTGAAAACTTGTAGTCCCATGCCGGATATTGTTAAAAATGTTTAGCCAATTCCCTAGACCACTTGTAGCAAAAACGAATGCCTTCTTGTTTTTCAAGACAGGCAGTTTATCGACCAGATCAAACAAACTTCTGTGATGCTTGCCGAGATAAATTCCCGAACCAAAACCAATCAAATCATAATCAGGTAGTTCGCTTATGTTGACTTCGTCGGGCCTTGCCAATTTCGCGTTCAGAACCGTTGCCATCTTCTTTGCTATTTTCTCTGTGTTGCCGTGATGGGTTGAAACACAAATTATCAGAGTTTTCATTTCTCCTAAATAATTCTTTTAGGTTTTTCTTCTTTTCTGTGACCTACTTATTTTTCGTTACCTTTATTTCTGGCAAAAATCTTTCCGAAAAAGTAGCTTCAAAAATTCTGATGGCCCTATTCATCAGCCTCATTCCGTCTGGTACGGGCGAGGATTCACTATAAACTAATTTTGTTCACGACAACATTTGCCCCTGATCTTCTTCCGCTCACCTGTAGCCCAGACCACGAATGGTCTGAGAAGACCAAGCTCTCATTTTCGCCATCGCTTTCCACTCTACCATGACGTTAGGTCCAAGTTCTTTTATAAGACAAAAACTCAACTTCAAACAATGGAAATTTTGATGGGCGCTGAAGACGAACGGAGGTGGCACCCTTGATCGATATGCTCTTCTTGCTCGCCTCAGGTGCTGTCCTGTGCTTGCTTGCAAGATCCGCTCTGTACTCCTCCATGCTTCGGCACTGGTTCGACCCCAACTACGCTGCCAGGCTCAGGCTGGGGGAGAGGATATTCGATATTCTCTCCAAACTCTTCCTCTTCTCGCTGGGGATGATGCTCTGGCTGAAAGGACTTTTTATGGGGGATCGCACGCAGGCCCTAGGGGGACTATCCCTCCTGCTCGTACTCACCCTCTACTCAACCCTGAACCGCAAGTACTTCCTGCTCACCCTCCTCTCCCTCTCTCTTTTCCTCTTCTACGGGCTCCTGCTGATGCAGTATGTGCCGTTTTCACCATAGCTGCTTCTTCTGCTAGCGTATTTTATAAAGGTTGGCCTAATTCAGCTACCATCGAGGTTCCACGATCCGGTGCAGTGAGGATATTCGGTCTCGGAGCTAGTAGTGTGCTTAAAGCAGGCTAGTTAAGGGAGTGTTCTAAAGCATGGGATGCCTCTACCCTTTAGCCTTGACCAGATTTCATTCCAGCTGGACCGCCCCTCACCGGTCTGGAGCGAGAGGTGCATAAGGCTCAGACCTAGGAAGAAAGGGGGGAGGGATCAGGCCGGTCCCTACACGCTCCACTCCATCCCCTTCAGGCTGGGTGAGAACAGCGCGCTCCTGCACGTGAAAGAGTACGAGAATGGTTGCTACCTCTGGCTGAAAAACGACTTCCCTCCCCCTTTCTCCCACCGCACAGCCTGCTTCTACCTGCCCAGCTTTCCAGCCGGACGCATCCTTTGCTTCCACAACACCCTAGAAGGACAGAAGATCTTCCCCACTTCCCTCAAGGAGCTCAAGTTTTTCCTGCGACTCCTCTCCTCCAACCTCTCCTATTTCTTCCACAGGCCCAGGAGCTTCATCAGATACCTACACAGGCACGCACACCCCAACAGCGGCTATGCCCCCTGGAGCTTCCCCAAGTGGGTGAGGAGCTGGGAAGAGCTCCCCAACCACTGCTTCCTCGCCATAGCCCAGGGAGATCCTTCCCTCGTCATCTTGAGTGCCGCCGCTCACGGGCACCACTGCAGGCTGAAGTGGGAGGGGAGGCTCACCCACGAGGCATGGGCCTTCCACCCGGGCGACTACTACCCCTTCATCCCGGGCCCGATCATAACTTGGGGGGATCCGCATGAAGCCCTCTCGAGGGCCTTCAGCATCCTCTCCGTGGAAAAGCCCTGGATCAGGAAGAGGGGGAGACAAAATCCCCTCCGGAAGCTGGGCTGGTGCACCTGGAACGCCTTTTACCTGGATTTAAAGCCCGAGAGAGTGCTGGAGGGTGTCCGGGCCTTTAAGCGAGCAGGCGTGAAGCTAGGGTTTGTCCTCATAGACGACGGCTGGGGCAAGTACAGAAGGCGGATGCTAGCCTCCATGCAACCTTCCTTCGACATGAAATCTCTGATCAGAGAGATGAAGGCAAGGGGGGTGGAGAAGGTGGGCGTCTGGCATGCCCTCACGGGTTATTGGATGGGCGCGGACTGCGAGCTGGAGTCATGCACGAGGGGGAGCGACGGGAGGTACCTGCCGGGAAGAGAGTTCTTCCAGCGTTGGTACAGGCTCATGAAAGAGTGGGGGGTGGACTTCGTCAAAGTTGACAATCAGTTCGATCTCCTCCCGAGCGCCATGAACGTGGAGCCCGTGGAGAGGTTGACGGATGAGATGCTGGAGTGGATCCATGAAGCTTCGGAGCGCAAGTTCTGCACCATTCTGAACTGTATGTCCCTCACCCCTGAGTGCTGGGTCAACTTCAGGACCCCTCTCTGCAGGGCCTCCTTCGACTACCCGCCTGACTTGAAGGAGCTCCAGAAGAAGCAGGTGCTCGCTTGCTTCTACAACTCGCTCTGGCTTTCCCACATAGCTGTCCCCGACTTCGACATGTTCGAGAGCTCCGGAAAGTATGCCCTTTGCCACGCCATGTCAAGAGTGCTCAGCGGCGGACCCGTATACCTGACGGACGAACCAGAAAAGATAAATCCACAGCTCGTGCGCAGGCTCTGCTTGGATGACGGCACCGTCGCGGTGACCGACGGCCCCTGCCTCCCAACCCAAGACTCACTCTTCCGGGATCCCTACCAAGAACGCATCCCACTCAAAGTACTCGGGAAGTGTGGAGAAGCTAGGGTGTTGGGGATCTTTAACCTGTGCAAGGAGGGTGCTACGCTGAAGGTTAAGGTGCAGCTTGCGGATCTGGGTATACAGGAGGGGGTACTCTACGCCGTGGAGCGTCGGTGCCTTTCTGAGAAAGAACTGGAGATCACCTTGCGTGAACTCGAAGCTGATATCATTCTAGGTGTTCCGGTACACAGGGATGTGGCGATTCTAGGAATCGAGCCTCTCCTCCTTCCCCCGGCAGGCATATCGAGACGAGAGGTGAAGAAATCTGGAGAACTTTTGATCTACAGTCGCAGGAAGAAGGAGTTGAAGATCTTGGGCAAGCAGCTGAGTTTGGAGGAGGGTCTGAACCGAATTTCAGTTCGTCCACCCGAATGGGATTTAATCTCCCAAAAGACTCAGCAAAACAACTTTAGCAGAAAATGATGCATGCTGAGACCGATTTGGAACAAGGCCGAAATTCATGCACGCTGGCTGAAACCAAGCAGTGATACAAAAATCTCAAGAGGAAAGGGGTGGCGCCATCATTTTCCCGAGGGCCGACAACCTCCTCTGCTCCAGTTCCAGTTCCACACGCTCAAGCAACTTGGTGGCGCCCAGCTGCCAGAGATCTACATAGAGCTGAACTAAGGGAACCTTTCCACCCTCAGAGAGCTGAGACAGGTGCTCATCCAAGGGCAGGACGAAAAGGTTCCTCCTCCCTCTCCTAGAAGGGAACATTTGTTTGACCTCAGAAGGCCGACCGTAGACGAAGAGCCTGTCGTAGCCGGGGTCTTCCCTGAAGATGCGCTTGTAGGCGCTGTGAGCTGTAAATACCACCTTTTTGCTCAAGAGCTCCTCCGCATGAGCGATAGAAGGAACGTGCGTACAGTACTTGACATCCTCCATCAGGTTGCGTTTGACTGCCCAGCTAATGAGGATCTTATGAGGATCCACCAGTCTGAAGCCCTGAGGCCTTCGCTCCACAGCTCCTATTTGCTCCAACCAGCCCACAAGCCTGCAGACCGCACCAGGTGAGACCGAACAAACTGAGCACAGTTGGCTCTGGGTGAAGAACCTCTCACCCTCACTGTAGAACATGTGTAGAATTTGACGGCAAATCCTCTCCCACTTTTTCACTCAAAAATTCGAGACAAGTCAAAAATGGTTATTCTTTTAAAGAGAGGGAGGAGAAATAAAATGCCAGGGAAAAAAGCCGGAGGTTCAAAGGCCCTGCCCATCGTTATCCTGGTCGTGGTCATAGGGGCCGGAGCAGGGTACTACCTAATGCAGCAGAAACCCTCTGAAGAAGCAGCGCCTGGAGGAGGGCTGGAGATACTGGATGTCTCCTGGCCCACCGGAGAGATCGTCCAAGGGGCCGCTTGGGGAGTTTACGTGACTGCTAGGGCACCTGAGGCCGGGATCTACACCGTCACCGTTCAGGTTGGGGAACAGAGCTACCAAGTGGATCTGGAGGTGAAAACACCAGGAGAGAATACCTACTATCTGCAGCTGCCCGGGATCGCCTCAGCCGGCACCTACTCATGCAAGGTCGGCGGGTTCACCGGGGAGGTAAAAGTGAGAGAACCCCTGCCTGCCAAGTTCGTCGTGGCTACCCTGTCAGTATCCCCAAAGGAGGCGCCAACGAACAAGCCCGTGAAGGTAATAGCAGTGATTAGGAATGAGGGGGAGATGGACAACACGTACGAGGGTACAGTCCAGGTCAGGGGAAACGATACAGTGACCAAGTCCTTCATCCCCGTTACCATCAAAGCAGGGACAGAGAAGGAGCTAACGCTTACCCTAACGGAGAGCGAGCTGGAAAAGGTGCTCGGGGGTGCTGAGTCCGTGAGGGCTACGGTCTCGCTGGGGGATGCAAGCACAGAGCTCATCCTCAGGAAGCCCAAGCCGCCAAAACTGGAATACCTGTCCATCCAGGCTCCCGCCCTCATGTACACCGAGGAAGAATACAAGATCCAGATACTCGTCAAGAACTCAGGGGACATGAAGGGTAGCCTCACGCTGAGTGCAACCATTTCCGTCGGAGGGGAGGTGAAAGCAAACCCATCCAGGACGATGACCCTGGACGCGGGGGAAGAGTACACCTGGACACTCACCTACACAACCAGTGCAGAGGAGGAGGGCAAGCAACTCAAAATAACGGCCGGGACTGGAGAAGAGCAGATAAGCTGCACATCCAACATAGTGGCCAAACCCCCAGTTACCGTTGAGAGCCTCACCATACCCAACGTGGCCATGATAGGAGAGACGGTTGAGATAGTGCTTGTCTTGAAGAACAACACCACAAGCAGCCAGAGCGCGAGCTTCCAGCTCCTGGCCAAGGGGCCCGAGGAGAAGACTATTTCCATCTCAGAGAGCTTTGGCCCCAACGAGAGAAAGGAAGTGACGAAGGAAATGAAAGTAACAAAAGAAGGTATTTACACCATCTCCGTGGCCGACAAGTCTGCCACCCTCAAAGTGCTGACTCCCTTGGAAAGGTACGTCCCGGGGGAGACACAGGTCTACAAAACGGACTATCTTTACGAGATCCCATTGATCAACTTCAGGGTGGAGAGACACTTCTACAGCAGGTACGTTTACCTAGGTACAAGGGAGTATGAAGGAACACCTTGTATGGTCTGGGTAAGCGAGGATGCTGAAAATCCAGAAGCATGGTACCAATTGCTCTACCAGACGTTTGAGAAAGGAGCAGAGAGGTGGTGGGCATACACTGTAGCAATGGTCGCCCATGAGGAGGTACAGGACACGGTAACTAGGCTCTCCCCGCCTGGCAAGAACTTCGCCTGGCCCGTAACGGAGTTCACAGGAGACTGGGTAAAGTATGAGATAACGACCAAGGCGAGATACATGGGGCAGGAATACGTGCTGAAAATAAGCGGTGAGGGAAGGTTCACGGTTAAGGTTGGCGAAGAAACCGCCTACATCACCGCTTGGGGAGAACAAGAGATCGTGAGGAAGATAGAGATCATCACTGAGATCCGCAACGCAAAGATAGACGTGGCAGGAATGACCGGAACCGTCAGTAAAGGCGTTATAACCATGACGAGATACTGGGCGAAGAACAACATCTCCTTGAGAGACGAGTCGGAAACCAAGATAGACTACGTTGTCGGTGGTATCGGTGGGAGCTTGGTTCTCAAGATGACTTCCGAGATGGTCTGCTACCAGGACTACTGGAAGCGCACACCCGACAATCCATACGGCAGAGGCGGAAATCCAAACTACTACTACCTGCTGCCGACGCCAGAGTGGTAAACTTTGAGACTGGATGGGCCCCTGCTAATTTTGATTATTTTGTTTTTTCTTTCACTATTTCTTTTCGCTCGGGAACGAAGGGCTAGCTTGGAGCTCACCATTTTCCCTCAGATAATGTGGACGCACGGGGAGAACGACACACCAGTACCTGAGGTTAGCCTGCTCTGCTCGGTCTGGAACACAGGTGAGCTGGAGGCCGAGCCTGAACTCGAGCTGTGGGTTGGGGAGAATCATCTCCAACAAAAAATGAAAGAGATCGGACCTAACGAACTCAGAACCTGGCAGTACAACTTCTCACTGACTGAAGGGGACTATCCGGTGACGGCAATCCTGAGGTACGGGCAGGAAAACCTGATTCGGCACCTCGAGCTGCATCTGCACCTCCCCCGCTCCTTGGACAACATGCCCCCGGGCACGGAGATGGTGTTCGTAACTCCCAAGGATCCCGCCATCTTGGATCTGGCGAAGCAACTGGGAGAAAACCTGGACGCTTACCTGCAGTGGATGTCCAGCATGGAATACGTCCCTGATGAAAACGCTCACGGCTGTAAAGACTACTGGCAACTCCCTAGGGAAACTCTGGAACTGAGGAGGGGAGACTGCGAGGACTTCGCCGTGCTGCTGTGCTCACTGCTCAGGGCGGCTGGGGTCCCTCCTGAAAGACTCTGGGTGGTCGTGGGCTCAAAAGGAGAGGTCGATCACGTCTTCCTGCAGCTCGACAATCGTTGGATAGAACCTTATCCCCCCTTCGGCGAGCCCTCGGGCTACCGGATCCTGTTCTGCTTCAACGACTGCAGTAGCTCGCGCGAGGGGTAGAAGAGGCGGCCCGGAAATGAATTTTGTGGGATTCCAATTTGTTTGGGTAACTGAGAACCCAGTTCGTCCTCTTCCAAGTCTGTTACCATGGTAACAGACAGCGGTTGACGTCCGATTTTCAGCTCGACGTTTTAGAACTCAGGAGACATTGAACAGTTGGCTCACGAGCGGATTGAAGATTTAGTGCGGGAGTGAGATTTGAGCCTAAGCCCTACAGGAAGATTCTTCCGAAGAAAATGTTTGAAGGAAAAACGTTCAGGATATCCTTGATCTCACGAGAGAGGGAAGATACATTAAGGTCCTGTACTCCGCCCTGAACCCAAGCGGAGAAGTAAAAACTCAATCACGATTTTCATAATGCACAGGCTCCCGCGTAAGCTTCTCCCAGCGCTTGTGGTCGCTGCGGCGGTAGTTGTGATCGCCCTGTGGATGCTCGCCCGAGGCTCCCCGGTCTTCAGGACGGGAGAGTATCTGGAGTACCAGGTCACGGGGACGGAGAAGGGGAGCTTTTCGATGGAGATCGAGGGGAGGACTTTTTTCAGGGGGGACGAGTGCTACAGCGTTAGCTTTTCCCTAAGCTTGGAAAATCGGTCCAGGACAGGCAGTCTGCTCCTGACGCCGGAGGGCGAGCTGAAGTACTGCTGGGTGAGGATGGGAGGCGTCGAGGGCTTCCTTCAGGTCTGGGAAGACATAGGCAAGCTACAGGGTGGCTGGATGGCCGGGAAAACGAGGGTGGAAAACTGGCTGGACCTACCCCTCCACCTCACCAGCCCGGAGCACTTCCTTCTGGCCCTGAGGTGCAGGCACTTGGGATCCCGGTACTACGGGGAGTTCAACATGGCCTCTCTCCCCTTCCTGAGCCTAGTCCCCTCAAGCGCTACGTGCATCGGGCAGGAGAGAGTGAAGGTACCTGCGGGGGAATTCGATTGCTGGGTGCTCCAGCTGGAGGGATGGAATGCCAAGATCTGGGTCTCGAAATCGGATGGCTTGGTACCCAAGTTCCAAGAGAAATCCCAGGAGGAGAATCTGCTGTACGAGCTCGTGCAGAGGAGATTCTACATAACCTAGCCCGAAGCAGGTCTCGGTCACAAGTGTTTGTAACAGATAAACAGTTCGCTCCCCAAGTGTTGATACAAATAAACATTTGTGCAAAGTGTCATAACAAAATGAACATTCCTGAAAACAGCGGTTCGGTGTCTGTTACTATGGTAACAGACAATTCCTTACCGTTGCACCATGTATCAAGCGACCTAATTCACTTGCCTCTTGGCGTCTGAGGATCGGGTTCCACTTCTGAGCTGGAAAATGCCTATCATTTTAGGTTCGGTTAGTACTTGGCTATCTTTCTTCGCCCCAGTACTTCCTCGCCAGTCCTGATCGAGAAAAGGTACCCGGGAGTCCTGTCAAAGGTGGCCGGCCAGGCGTTGACCTGCTTGCCCAGGAGCTGGCTGAGTCTGCGCTTGGCATAGTATGCGGTCCTCGTGGTCACCTTCGAAATGAAAACGTCAAAACCCTGTCTGATGAGCTCAGCTATTTCCTCATAAGGCAAAGAAGGTGAACGAAACTTGATCGTGAGCCTTTTTCTCTCCCCTTCTCCAACCGGTACGATCCTCTTTGCCACTACAAGCTAGTTTTTTGGATTTTTGAGGATGTTGATTAGGAATGGTGGGGAAAAGAGGCATCTCCGAAGCCGTCGGGGCTATTCTGGTCTTGGCAGTCGCCCTCTCGGGATTTTACCTTTACTACGTTAATTATGTTTGGAGCGCGCTCCGCAGGAACGAGGCCATCCATCAAGACAAGGTCATCCGACAATTTCTTGAACTAAAAGACTCCATCATCAAGCTCGATAACGGGCGCTCCACCTTCATGAAAGTGACCATGTGTCCTCAAAAGGTCTCCAGCTTCCTCTACTCTCCCCCGCCACCCCAAGGGGGGACCCTGGAAACCAATGAAACCCTGGGATTCATCAGCTTTAGATCGAGCTACTTCGCCCGTCCAAACTTCACCCTTTGTCTCCAAAATGGAGGCGTGATCCTGATCCAAGAGGAGAACTCCTACTTCATCTCTCCTCCAAGCCTTTTCAGGCTGTTAAACGATCCAAAATGGCCCAACCTAGACTTCTACACCGTGGAATACGAGATCTCGGGTTCAGAGAAGTTGACCTCGACCATCGACTTGATCATCGATTGCACGGCTTACGTTTCCACTAGCTACCAAGATACCAACGAGGCGATCTACGTCGTGCGTCCGGCTCCTGGCACCTTCCAAGCTTGGGAGAACTTCTTCCGAGCAGAGGATGAAAGACTCACCCAAGAGCTTAAACTCGCTGAGGATGTGATCCAAGTCGTCTCCAACTATCCCGAAAACATCGAGTTCCGGGTGAGGGGAAGGCGCACAGGCTCTGTTTGGGATGTCCACTGGGAGAGGACAATCATCCGGCTCGAGACTCACCTAGAAAAGTAATCTAAGGGTTTTTGGAGCTTGTCAGAAATCCTCACATAGCAAGAGCTCAAGAGCTCTATGTGAAAGTCAAGTTCGTGGAGGTAGAGATCAGGCGGAAGGGCGACAAGTTCTTCCTGAAGAGCACTCGGTCTCTCTCACCGGTCCTGGGAACTGTGTTGATAGCGTTGGTCGCAGCGGTTGCAGCCGTTCTCTTCGCTTCCCTCGTGAGAACTGGTGTGCTAACACTGGGAGGAAAGCCATCCCCGCACGTCAATCTGATAGCTTCCCTGAAGAAGCATGACAACATCTCCGTCCTGCGGCTCAGGCTCCAAGCCGGGGAATCTCTCAAGTCCCAACACCTGGAGCTGAGGATAGATGGGTGGATGGAGAACTCGGAGGGTGGCAGGTCCTTCGTCAGGTACTACATCCACTCTCTGCCCACCACCAAAGAACTCATAAAGGCATCCTACTCGGATGAACCTTGGTCCGAAAATCTTTATGTGAAGGCCAGCGCGGCAGAAGTAGCCCCCCCACAGGTCCTCTCGATCGAGTTTGAGGGGTTGGGGGAAAATGTAAGGTTCATCTCCCTCACCAGACTCACCATCGTGCACACACCTTCTCGATCGGTTATCTTCTCCTGTCACACGCCACTGCGGGCAATTCTTTCCATTCCTCCCCCCGTTTACCCTGGCCTCCCGGGGGAGACGATAGAAAACATATACATCGAAAACACACTCATAACCACTGCCGAGTCTTTCTTCGATCTGAAGCTAGGTTCAGGTACGGGGAAGATCTGGCTGGGTTATGGAACGGACCTAACCGAGTATAGGGAAACGAGTGTGTACGACAACGGGAAGCTTGGGATAGGGACTCTCTCTCCTGAGTACAGGCTCGATGTCTGCGGGACTGCCCGCATCTACAGTTCAGACAATTATACCCTGAGGCTGGAGGGGGGTGGGACGTATGGGGAAGGTGCAAAACTCAACTTCGGTGACGCCGACCACGTTTACCTGCAAGAAAACCGTGATGATATGCTCCTCATCTATGCCAAGGAAAACATCATCCTAGCGGGGGGGAACGTCGGTATCGGCACCTTCAGTCCGCTTTACAAACTGGATGTGAGCGGTGACGTGCATGCTGGTAGTGTGCTGGTAGATAGTAAGATCGGAATAGGTACTCCCTCACCTCAGTACCCCTTAGACGTAGCCGGAACTGTCCGCATAACTGGTGATCTCATCGGGGGCTCGGATGACAGGCTGAACATCTACCACAACACAAACGCCAGCGACTCGAGATCTTGGATAGAGCTCTGGGGTGACGATCCTAACAGGGCTGGGGAGCTGACTCTCGCGGGGAGTTACATAGATTTTCGGATCGATGGGAACACTAGCGACGCAGGAACTGTAAAGATGAGGCTGACTAACGAGGGGAATTTAGGAGTAAAAGCAACAAATCCGTGCTGGATCTCTGGACAAAAAATAGCAGACTATACCATTGATAACTTTGCAGGCTGGTTCCCAGGGGTATGTTTGTATACCACTGACGAAACACTCAATGACTCGGGTTACGCGGATCCTCCTTCGGGCTTACCGGTCTGGTGGATGCCTCCCTACGTGTTGCACGACGATTATTCTAACGGTTATGCTTCAGCTCCTCTCCCCACTCAACTCGACGATGAAATAGACACTGACTACGACGGTACTTTTCGTTACTGGTGGTTTATCGGCAAGCCTCCCGCCCCTTACCTGTATTGTAGGATAGGGTACGTGGACGACTACTCCGACGTGTACTTGAGGGACATTACAGCCAACACGACCAAGACTGTACTTGACGAGGATGGCTACGGAAAGAAGAACGTTGAAAATAAGGTTTCCCTAGACATGAGTCACGAATACATCTTGATGGCCCAGTACATCGACACAGATGGCGATGGAGATCTCACTTTCTGGTTCTGGTTTGGGTGGTCATAACTTTAAACCAAGTTTACGTAAGGTCTAAACTCCCGAAACAGAAGAGCATATCCCCCCGGCTCGGAAGGAAAGAAGGATGGGTTTGTTTGCTTTAAAGAAGCAGAAAGAGCTTTCACCTAGTTGATGGCCGGACGGTCCCCTTTGGGCCGCATTCAAAGCCTCACGGGATCAGACACCGTTAGAATCCGAAGCAAGAAGGTCAGCTCGGTCTTTCCACAAATACCTAATCTAGCTCTAGCTTGCCGCCGGATCTTTCCCGAAGAGGTTCTGATGATCGATCTGCGCTCAAGAACCTCCGGGTCGATAGCATGTTAGAATTTTTGGGCCATCTGATTTTCCATAGATTATAGGGGGAAAAATGTTACTCAAATTCAAGTACGCGAGGACGTCCTCAAGCGACTGGCAGCTTTCAAAAAATAAATTGGGGCGAAGTCGATGGACGAGACCATCTGGCGTGCTTCTCGCAAAAGCAAAGTTGCACTTTGGCTCGAAAGCTCAAACTCTTCCGAAGATTGACCGTTTTGGTTGATCTCTGGGCGTGGATCGGGTACTTCCGCGGAGAGCCGCCGGGGCAGAGTCCTAAAAGGAAGTCGTGGTCAGCACCATCAACTTGGCAGAGGTCTACCTTTGGGTTCTGAGGTTCTATGGTGAGGAGACCGCGAGAAAAAAGCTCGCCTTCATCTAGCAACGGTCGTTCGTCCGCGAAGTCGATAGAACCATCGCTATCGAAGCTCAAAACCTAAGACATAGGCTTGTAGCACACCCTAAGCTCGGGATTATAAACTTTCGGCCCGGGAGTCTCTCAACCTCCTCCGGCCCCCACGTCATCCAGCCTCTGCCAGCCGTGCATGAGGGCGGTC
>Ga0190319_1000002_pt1 | contig 88535 bp, 87 predicted proteins | sample 48701145_MG_FD_165040 | JGI IMG/M metagenome (GOLD analysis project Ga0190319, IMG submission 165040) | Hydrothermal vent sediment bacterial communities from Southern Trench, Guaymas Basin, Mexico - 4870-11-4-5_MG | ecosystem: Environmental > Aquatic > Marine > Hydrothermal vents > Sediment ...
CTTTTTGGATCCCCCGAGTAGGGCTGCCCGAATTGACACCCGTGGAGATGGGACCCCTATTCAGCGTCCTGGCTTCAGCCGTCGCTGGGCATGCCCCGTCTTTGAAGCAGGAAGCTTCTTGCGGGAGCGGAGTGATTCACGAACAATGGTCGAAGCCATACTTTTCGACCTAGACGGCGTTCTAGTAGAGTCCATTGACGTTTGGTTAAAAGCCTTCAACCTAACCCTAAAGGACTACAACCTGCCTCCGATTTCAAAGCGGGCTTTCGTTGAGAAGCACTGGGGGCGGAGCACCGAGGAAAATTTCAAGATGCTCGGATTGGGAAGGGATGCCGTGGAGAAGTGCTGGAAATATTACCTGCAAAATCTGGATGAAGTAGTCGTCTTCCCCTCAGTCTATCAGATGCTGGAAAAACTAAGAAGAACCTACAAAATAGGGCTTGTGACGAACACACCAAAGGAAGGTGTGAAAAAATTATTGAAGCTCCTGAAGCTCACGCGATATTTTGATTTGATACTAACTGGGGACGACGTGAAAGAGGGTAAACCGTCACCTGAGATCATCTTTCTTGCTTGTGAGAAGCTGGGTGTGAAACCGGAGAAGGTATTGCTAGTGGGAGATACTTGGGTAGATGTCCAGGCGGGTAAATCTGCCGGGTGCAAAGTCATAGGTGTTGGGATTGAAGCGGACTACACCATCGATAACATTAAGCAACTAGAGCACTTGTTAGAGGATATATGTACCTGAAAACTCAATCGTTTTGGAAGGGTGCGGAGGAAGTGTAGAAAAGTTGAGAGTAAGGGACAGGGGACTTTGGCGACATCGGATAACTAATGCTGGGACGTCTTGGGTTCACGCTTTAAGTCATGTCCTAGGGGACAGATATCGTCTCATGCCTAGAGAACGCTGTTTTTCTTTTGCCTTATCTCGAGTATCACAAGGAAGTTCCCAAACTCAAAGAGCTCGAACGGAAACTTGGGCCTCCTCTATAATAACTCCTTCAAGACACTCTACGAACGTTATTCCGTCTGACGTCCTTGGAGATCTTATCAAAGGGAGCGAAGGTCAAGAGAATTGTGGAGGTAGCACCTCGGATGAAAGACTGACAAGGGTTGGAATCAAGCTTTAAAAGGAGATGATTTGGTGAATATCGTTCTAACGTCGTATTAAGGATATATAAGGTTTTCGGTTCCCTTGCTGTTTGTAGTAACCTTTGCTTTGAGATTTGGGAGTTATAACCCAATTTTATGGAAATTGTACATTCAGAAGTCCTGGGGGTATGGGAAAAGCAAGTGTCCAGCAAGGCGGGGTTTCCGCAGGCAATGACACAGCAAATCCGAATAAGGAACAAATCTTGACATTTGAAAGCTTCAGCGGATTACTATTGGGATATCTCTCCCGCACTTAGGGCAAAAACTGTCAGTCAGATTCATTTTTGTAATGCTGAGTCCTAATCTCTCTATGAGCAGGGTTCCACATTTGGGGCAATAAGTGTTCTCGTACTTATGACCGGGCACATTTCCGATGTATGCAAAGTTCACACCTTCTCTAACCGCCAGTTCCCGTGCCGTTTCTAATGTTCTAATTTGTGTCGGAGGAGCTTGGAACATGTAAGCTGGATAATACCGGGTGAAGTGCAGAGGTGTATCAGCACCCGCGGCTTGCAAGTGTTTTCTTATTAATTCAAGGATTTTTTCCTTGGAGTCGTTGACGTCGGGAACGATGAGGTTAGTTACCTCTACATGTAGGCCAAGCTTTTTCGCTTCTTTTATGTTTCTCCAAACAACATCGACATCTGCTTGGCAGTACTCTCTAACTGCCTGCTTGTCTCCCTTTACATCAAAATTTATCGCATCCAATCCTGCTTCTTTCAGCATCTGTAAGGCCTTCAAAGTCATATAGCCATTTGAAACAAAAGTGTTCTTAAGACCCTTTCTTTTCGCCAGTGGGAAGAGGTCGATCGCATACTCGAACATAAGTGTGGGTTCATTGAAACTCAGACTCGTACCTTTGCACTTCTCCAGCTCGCACATCTTGACGAATCTTTCAGGACTTATGTAAACTGGATTTTTGATTTCAGGTTCGGACTTGCTGATCTCCCAGTTTTGGCACCAAGGACATGTGAAGTTACAGGAATAACTTCCGGCAGTCAAAAAGAGCTCTCCGGGAAGGAAGTGGAAAAAAGGCTTCTTCTCAGCTGGGTTTGCTGAGAGAGAAGAGATGTTGCCATATACTAGTGTATACAGGACTCCCTCTTTGTTGATTCGCGTCTTGCAGAAACCTGCTTGACCAGGAGGGATCGAACATCTCCGCTCACATAAACCGCATCTTACGTTTTCACCATCTGTTTCTTGCAAAAGTGCCTTTCTTTTCCAAGGCTCGTTCACGGTTAGTTAGTTTGCTTGATGAGCAGGAGTTCCTTGTATAAACGCTCGATAGCTGGCTGGTAATTCACTTCACCTTGCTCGATTTGATCCATAAGTTGCTGTAGGTTCTTAGTTGCATCCTCTGAGATGTAAGGATCGAACTTCTCCTTCAGATATTCGAAGACTTTTTGACCCAAAGAAGTGCTCAATATTTTGTTCTTCTTGTAGAAAACGTATCCTCTTTCGGAAAGGGTCGCAATGATCCGTGCGTAAGTGCTGGGTCTACCAATACCTTTTACCTTCATGAGCCCCACTAAGTCACCCTCCGTGAAGAGAGGTGCGAGAGGTAATCTAGCGATAGTAGCTTCGACTGCATAGGTTCCATCAGCTACTCTATTCCTAACCCTGATGGGCAAGATTCTATCGAAACCACTGGATGTTATCTCCACTGGTTGTTCTACTGAGGTTTCGCTACCGTTGACAGTTACTCTTATTTTTTGGTACATCACTTCAGTCTCCTTCATCTGACTGGCAATGAACCTTCTGAAGATGAGGTCGTACAATCTAAAGTGATCGCTGGTCAACTTAACGGCGAACCTTAAGAGCCCCACTCTAAGTAGATGTCTTAGTCTAGTCACGTCAAGAGGCCTTGTAGGTCGGATGCACTCGTGGGCTCCTTTCTGAGTGTAACGCCGAGGAACAAACATCTCGGCCGGAAAGTGAGCAGTTATGTAATCTTTAGCCAGCTCGACACCAACGGTGGAAACCGAAGTAGAGTCTGTCCTATGATACGTGCATAGTCCAGCTTCAAAAAGATCTTGAGCGAGCCTCATAGCTTGAGAGGTCGAAAATCCTAGCTTACTTGAGGCGTCTTTCAGCAAAGCATCAGTAGTATAGGGGGGAGGAGGATTGATTTTTCTAGTCTGAAACTCTATAGTTTCAACTTTGGCGTTTACTTCCTTCGCACCAGAACTTATTTTTGGATTTTCGAGAATAACCTGCAGGCCATTCGGTAATGTAAGCTTCAGAAGTTTTCTCTTTCTTCTTGAAAGTCTAGTTCTCTCGATTACCCAGCCCAGAACTGGAGTCTGGACCCTGCCAGCCGAAAGTCTACGGCTCTCAAATTTTTTCCATAACTTCTGACTGAGTTCAAAGCCGATCCATCTGTCCTCTATTCTTCTGAATATTTGCGCTTCAACTAACTTCAAGTTGATCTCCCTCATATTTTGCAATGCTCTGAGAAAGGCCCTTTTCGTTATCTCATGAAGCTCTATTCGCCTTATATTTGAATTAAGCGGATACAGGGAGCAGTAGAGGTCATAGGCAATTTTTTCACCTTCAGCATCAGGATCGGTGGCTATTAGTATGAGATTAACCTCTAGTGCGAGTTGCTGGAGTGCGGAGACTATCCTTTCTTTGCTGAAGTATTCCGTGCTCCCACACTTTGGGCAAGCTTCTGAGTCAGTAAACTGTTCCTTACATTGCTTACAGGTCTTAATAAAGTCATAAATTGGAATAAAGCCCTGTTCAGTTTTTTGTACACCATAGATTCCCTCATTCGTTACTAGATCATAGAGATGGCCCATGGAAGGAACAATGTTCAACAAAAATGGGCCCGTGCTTACCTCTAGTATTGTTACATCTCCCAAAATCCTTTTCTGCGGCCTGCCAAAGAATCTTGCAATTGTTCTTGCCTTTGTAGGGGACTCTACTATCAGCAAAGCTGACTTGATATAGTCTTGAATGTCCGCTATGAGTTCTCCTCGACGTATCCTTCGGATCAGCTCCCGGTCCTGGTCTACTAGTTTCAGCCACTCCCTAACTTTTTCTTCATTGTACTCCTCCCATTCCTCTTCACCAGATATCTGTTTTAAACGTCTGATGAGGGATCTAAATGCTTTCTCATCATCCACCAGCAAGATACTAGCACCCCTCGAAATACCTCCAGCAAACATTCTAGATGCCCTTCCAGATCCCTGCAAGTAAGCAACAGGATCGGGCACTATTAGATAAAGTTCCCCTCCCTCAGATCTTCCAATCGAGATGTCTGGACTCTCCTGAAGTTTTGTGATCAGCTCGGGAGTTAGCACTTCTTGCAGAAAATCAATAGCCGACTTGATGACTCTTTTTACATGGGCGGCAAAACCTTCCAGCTCTGAATCCTCCTGAATAGCCTGTCGGACTTGGTTCATGAGCTCTTCGTTGAGGGGGGAGATCTTCTTCAGCTGCATGCTCAGTATCTCGGCTCTTTCTCTGTATTTGTTTTGGAGGAAGTCCCGCAGATGATTTAGGATTGTCAAGAGTTTGATTGGGTTGCATTCTTCTAGTGTAAGAGAGATTTCTATCCGGGGCACTCCTGTGAAGACAACATAACGAACCGTTTCAGGCAAATCTATGCCTCTCGCCAGAGGATTGCGGAAGGTAGCAATTCCGATTAGTACATCTAATTCTTTTTGTTCAAACTTTGAGAGGATTTTCCTGCTAGGTTTTTTGTAGATTTCCGACTTGATGCCATTTCGTAGCAAGTACCTATGGAGTTCCTCCGCTTCGTCTTTTCCAAATTTTTGGGGCACGAAGAGCAAACACCCTGGTCCAAATTTTTGAAGCAATTGTAGAACAAATTCTTTTACTTCACCTTTGGTGCAGAGGTAGAAGTCTTTTATATTACGTAAGAATTCCGGTTTGAATCCCATCTCAAAGTCGAGTAAAATCTCAAAGAGGCGTATTCTTTTAGTCCGCCTAGCTTTCATTGTAGCACCCGATACAACAAGCAGACCAACATTGTTGTTTCTCTTGAATTCTCTGATTTTCCTCTCTAGCTCATCGACTCTTTCTTTTTCTCTTTTCCTTCTTGACTCGAGGAGATCGAAAGCTGAATCAATTATTTCAGGGGAAAAGCCAAGAAGGAGCAGTATCTTGTCCACGTTCCTAGATGATCTGAGGAAGGAGTCTATGTCATCAACAAAGATAAAATCAAAGGTGAGACCCCGCAAAAGTTCGAAGTTTGAGACGATGAAACGATCAGTTGTAACAAGGATTTCAAAATTCCTATCTCGAATCTTTTGAATCGCATCCTTTTTCTCCTTCTGGGTCATCCCTCCGTGGTACGAAACTATTCTCACATTCAGGCCGAGTTTTTTGCTGAAGGCAACAATTCTATCTGTTATTTGTTGAGCTAGCAAACTTGTTGGAACCAAAATATAACTTCGTTTGCCGTTTTTCGCGTAAAACAAAGAAAAGACTTGACCCAGAACCGTTTTACCAACGCCAGTCGGGGCAATTATGGGGAAGCTCCTTCCTAGTAGAATTCTACGGGCCCAAGTTTCTTGGAGAGACCACATACGCTGACCAACTGCAGATTTGAAAAATTGTGAAAAATCTGAAAGTAGTACATGAAAGCTGAGTACTTGTTTGGCAACCGGCTTGAGTTTTCCTTGAGGCTCAAGTTCACGGAGAACCTTTAGAATATCCTCTTTCCCCCCTTGCCAACAATTTTCGCAGATGCCGAGTGATTTGAGTCTCTCATCCGCAATGGGACCTCTGCAGTTTAAGCATAGGCACTTGTACAGAGCTCTCATAAAATGATTGAGCACAAATCACATTTTAAAGATGGTTGAAGCACTAACACTTCTATTGCTTCTTGTCCCACCCACCGTTTTCACCCTGTCTTTACTTTTAACACATTTCTGGGGTGCGATATGGTCTCCTACACCAAAGAAGGAAATCAGAGAAATGCTGAGACTGGTTGAGCTCAAAAGCGGAGAGATACTCTATGATTTAGGGTGCGGGGATGGTAGAATCGCGCTCGTCGCAACTCGTGAATTTGGTGCAAAAGCAATTGGTGTCGAGATAAATCCCTTCCTCTGGCTGATAGCAAAAGCACGTTCTCTCCGTACTCGGGGGGTAGAGATTAGATACGGTAACTTTTATCGTCAAAATTTGACAGATGCAGATGTAATAGCCTTGTACCTCTCGCCCAAGGCAAATCAGAAACTGGCCGAGATTATAAGAAGGTTACCTAAACCTATCAGGGTGGTTTCTTATCGATGGGAAATGCCCTTTGAAGTATGGCGAAGACGAGGGCCGGTTTATGCCTATAAACTCAGAGGGACCTAACGACCCGGGGGAGTTCTGATAGTGAGAAAATGGAGATATCTGCTTCGTCGTTTTCCTTCCCTACTAGGATGGCCTTCATGCCAACCTTTTTCGGCCCTCTAACGTCTTCTTCTATAAGGTCTCCCACATGAACAACCTCCTCTGGAGGTAGGCTCAGTTTGTTCAAGGCCGCCTGAAAAATTTTCGGATGGGGTTTTCTGTATCCTACCTCGCCTGAATAGATTTGAACCGGGAAGAAAGATGAAAGCCCATATTTTTCGAGGAAGAATTTAGAGGAGAGGCTCATCGTGTTTGAGATTATGCCAAGCCTATATTCCTTGGACAACGCTTCTAATACTTCTGAACAGCGAGGAACCGGTTCCTGCTCAAACCACTTCATATAGATTTTTGCCATTTCATCCAGTAAGTCGTCAGTAGGAGTAACACCAAGTCTTAGCAAAATGTGGCATCGAAAATCTCTGAAGTCCATTTCGAGGTCCTGTGACCTGATTTTGTTCAAACTATTGAGAGCGGAATTGATGGCTTTCTTGAGTTCTTTGATGGAGATTTTAATTCCCCTACTTGATAGTAAGTCGAATAGCTCCTTTTGATATGCCCTTTTATTTAAGCCACCTGTTGCCAATGTACCGCCCACATCGAACGTTATCGCTTTTACCATTCCTACCTCGTTAAGTCTCTCAACTGCTCTAAAGCCTCTTTCTCCTGCAGGGGTAAACATGCCTCTTTCAGCTTCATTGCTGCAAGAGCGAAGAGCGGTTTTAACACTGGGAGTCCTTACTTTGGACTACTTAGAAAAGACGCTGTTTTGTGGATCAAAGAGTCGTTCAAGACTGTTCTCAGGAGGAGCTTATAACCAGACCTAAGGATGAAGCCTGAAAATACTGAGTTCCAAGAGGAACAGGATCGCTTGGAAAACTGTTTCTCTGGACTGGAATGGCATTTAAGAAGTAGCCAAAGAACAATAATGAAGCTGACGATTGTTTACGACAACACTTCTTTACGTCCGGATCTAACACCAGATTGGGGGTTTGCATGCATGATTGAGAAGCCAGATTCACCACTTCTGCTCTTTGATACAGGTGCTGATGGAAGAATTCTTCTTGGGAACATAAGAAAACTCGGTTTTGATCCAGCCAAAGTAGAGGACATATTTATTTCTCACGATCACTGGGATCACACGGGTGGGTTGAACACAATGTTGGAGCTAAATCCTAACGTCAGAATTTGGGCTCCGCCTTCGCTGACCTTAGACAAAGAAAACATCCGCAGAGTGGAAGAACCTGCTGAACTGTTCCCTGGCTTTTACTCCACAGGGGAGCTTGAGGGGATTGAACAGTCTCTCGTTGTTAAGACAGATCTCGGTCTAGTTCTCGTGGTAGGATGTTCTCATCCACCCATGCGAAAAATAATGCAGAGAGCAGCCGAGTTTGGCAAGCTTTACGGCATCATCGGAGGTATGCATGGTTTCTCGGACTACGAATGTTTTAAGGATCTAAGCCTTATCTGTCCAGTTCACTGTACCCAGCATAAACGGGAGATAAAACAGCGCTATCCTGATAGATACATTGAGGGTGGAGCCGGTAAAGTCATTGAGATTCCCGGCTAACCGCTAAAAGCTGTTAGAAAGTTCTTGTAGGCCTCACTCCCGTACAGGCAGATTGTAACTTTTTGAAGTTTTGTCTCCTTGCTGAAAGCCTCCAGAACTTCCCTCATTATTTTCGCACACTTGTCCATCGGGAATCCATAAACCCCTGTAGAGATAGCAGGAAGAGCAATTGTTTTGAGCCCGAGTTCCTCTGCCTTTCTAAGTGAGTTCTCTACCGCTTCCGCCAATTTTTCTTCTGGGTCTCTCCCATAGACAGGTCCAACTGCGTGAATTATGTACTTTGCTTTGAGTCTTCCGGCCCCCGTTACCGCAACTCCTCCAGTTGGTACAGGACCATGCTTTTTAACGTATTCGTCACTTTCTTGTTGGATCTCCACTCCGCCTTTTCTGACTATAGCGGCAGCTACTCCTCCCCCGTGCTTTAAATAGCTGTTTGCAGCGTTTACTATAGCATCCCTTTCTAGTTCGGTTATGTCTCCCTCAATTACTTCAACTGTCAGCTGTCCAAATTTGAATTCTTTTCCCATCGAAATAAATTGGTTCAACACTAAAAGTTTCTCGGTTATTATTGGATGGGGCTGAGGATCTGTATTAACTCACAAACACCGCTCGTTAGGTTCAAGTTGCAGCAATCAGAGTTGCTTGATAAGTACGGGGAATTGCCAGATCCGGTTCCCTTAGAAGCTTTAGAAGAAGGGGAGGATTATGAGTTTACACCAGGAGGCGTGCCGAAGATCCTTTATCCCATGATAAAGCGCATGACTGAAGAGAAGTTCATAAGCCAGGCAGACTGGGTCTCGCTGAATCCTACAGGTCCTGAACGTATGGTCACGGGCAACATAATGCTTCATCACGTTTCGATGGATCCATCAGATCTTAAGGCCTACACGAGGATGAAGGAGAGATTGTGGCAGGAAGTACACAACTTGAACAGGGTTCAAGTGGGTCCTACCGAATATCTTGCTTACGCTAAATACAATTGGTTCTGCGCCACCAAGATGCTTGAACTTTCACCCATTGATGTCTTTTACATCCACGATTTCCAACAGTTGCTGACTGGAAGTATGATAGGTTTGGCAGGTCCAACGGTGCTGAGGTGGCACATACCTTTGGTTTTAGACTGGGTGGATCCATATATAAGACACTTTCTTGTCAGATGTCTTGAGACATTTGACGCTATTGTTGTGAGTTGCCGGAGGGACCTTGAGGGCTTAATTAGAGCTGGGTACCACGGACATGCATATCAAGTCTATCCACCCGTCGATGATCGGAAGTGGAAACAACCTCCTTCTTCAAAAGTGGAGGAATTTTGTTTCCGGTTTGGCATTCGTGACGATGATTTGGTAGTGTTGAACGTTGGCAGGATGGATCCGATGAAGGGTCAGGATGTGCTTGTGAGAGCAGCTCCACATGTCGTTAGGAGATTCCCAAAGGTGAAATTCGTGTTTGTTGGTGATGGTAGCTTCACGAGCTCCGCTAGGGGAGGCCTATCCCACCCCAAGGCGACCCTCTGGCGACAGAAACTCCAAGAGCTGGCAAGAGAGCTAAACATACAGGATAACATAAAGTTTACTGGTTATTTGCAAGACGAGGACTTGATGGCCGCCTACTCTAGGGCTGACGTGTGCGTTCTATCTTCCAGGATAGAAGGTTTTGGTTTAGTTGTCTCAGAGGCTTGGTTATACAAGAAGCCAGTTGTGGTTAGTAGCGGGGCAGGAGCCGCTGAGCTAATAATAGATGGTGTGAACGGTTACATCTTCAGGTCTGGGAACTCAAGTGATTTGGCTGAAAAGTTGGAAAAAATCCTAGCTAACTCCGAGTTGGCAATTAAGTTGGGTCAGAGGGGTTGCGAGACCGTCCGTGGCCAGCGTATGGAGGAAGTTTGTACAAAAATCAAGGAGATATTGACCCAAGCGGTCGAGGGATTCAAGCACTAGTTTTGCCCCGCAGGTAAACCGTCTGAATCGGGAAGGGTATTTCTATACCTTCTTCCTTATACCTTCGGTGGAGGGCCTTGATGAACTCATGTACGAGCAAGTACTGATCGACGTATTCCTTTACTCTCAAGATGACTGTGAAGTTGATGCTAAAGTCACCAAAAGTGTGATATCTGATAAAAGGTTCAAAATCGATCTCTCCGACTACTTTTTTCATGACTTCCTTTGCTACGTCGATTGTTACTTTTTCTACCTTCTCTAGATCACTGTCGTAACTAACACCGACTTGTACAAGCACTGCCATTTCTTTCTTAGGCAGATAATAGTTCTTCAGAATGGAACCCACAAGTTTCGAGTTTGGAATAACTATGACATTATTTGGGAGCTCTCGGATCTTGGTGCTTCTCCACCCGATGTCTATGACGTAACCCTTTTGCCCGTTTTCTAATTCAATAAAATCACCAATCCTGATGGGTCGGTCAGTCATGATGTACACGCCAGCAAAGAAATTAGCCAAAGTTTCCTGCAAGGCAAAGGCAACTGCAATACCGGCAATTCCCAATCCAGCAACCAGCGCCGTGACATCCACACCTAGTGAGTCCAATATCAAGATCAGAGCAATGATGTAGATGAGTAAGTTTCCGATCTTAGCAAAAATTGGTGTTAAACCTGCTAGGCGCTCTTTCGAGTAGAAGGCTAAAATCCTTCCAAATATCCTAACTGCTATCCAGGTAGCAATTAGTATCAGTGCGACCTGACAAGTGACTTGAACATACCTCACGATTTGAGGGGAAACAAATGGAAGATAGGGAAAAGCAACGGAAAAGCCAGTTATCAAAAATGCCAAAAGAATAGCAGGAGTAACACCTCTTAGGATGGATGTGACAATTGCGTTTTGTTTTACAAGTCTAATCAAGTACTTACCCAGAAGGAATCTCGTTAGATGTCCCACGATATAGAAACCAGCGAGAATTAGGATGAAGGAGATAAGATCTTGTAGCATCTAAGAGAGCATTTCAGTCCAGAGGTCTATCCAGTCCTCTACAAGTCGAGTGATGAGGAAGTTCTCTTTCACATGCATGTGCGCTCTGATGCCCATTTCCTCCCTGAGATTTCTGCTGGAGAGGAGGTCCAAGATACGTTTTGCGGTTTCCTCGTAATCAAATGGATCGACTAAGTATCCATTAACGCCATCTTGTATCTGCGCTGGGATCCCTCCTACGTTGGATGCGACAACCGGTTTCTTTTTCCACATCGCTTCTGTAACAGTTAGACCGAATCCTTCCTTGATAGATTTTTGGATAACAACGTCCGATGCCCTCTGGATGACGTTTACCATGATGTCGTGCCATCCTGTTATCAAACGCACATCTTTCATCCCTTTAGTTTTTGCATGCAGTTGCTCATAAACTTCTTGCCCTTCGGGATCATCCAATGCTATATCTCCGATCAGGACCAGCTGGCAATCCATCTCTTTTCTTATGAGTTCGAAAACCTTCAGCACCCCGAAGGGATCCTTCCACTTGTCGAACCTAGATACTTGACAGATTATAGGTCTTTTGGGATCGATATTGACTTTTTTTAGATAACGCAAAACTGTGCTACGGGAGACAGGCATGTTCTTGAACGATAAGGGGTCAATGGCAGGTCTGATTACTTTGAACTCACCGGGAACTCTGGCGGCAAATTCTTCCATGTGATACACTGTGATGTCATACTGGAGCAGAAATCCCTTCAGGTATCTCCAAATTTTCTTGTTAGGTGTGGACAAATCGATGTGACATCTCCAGATCCACGGTTGTCTTTTTCTGTAGAATTTAATTAGGGGGAGGGGCTGGGGGTCGTGCACCACAACCAGGTCATGATCGATATGAGTGAATTTAGCAAAGAGCTGATTCGTTTCCTCATAGATTTTCATTTTTCGGGCAGTCAGGGATATCGAATCTCCCTGCAGGGCATTATGGAATTTTTTTGTCACCCTGAAAAAATCAGGAGAACCCACCAAGGTTCTCCACCCGACGTAGAGTCCCATGTCATTCATCAGGGGGATCTTGCTCCTGAGAATCTCGGCCACGCCGCCCCCATACGGGGTGGAACTTATTTCTAGGATGCGCTTCTTATAAAGTCTACGCGCTTTCCTGTAAATCTGGACTATTTTATCATCACCAACGATATCTCTGTAATCGGTGAGCCTTCTCAACATCACGGTTTTTGGCTTTGTGTTTAAATTCAAATCATGTTGGAACCCCTACTGGAACACAAGCAGGAGCTTGCCGCGAGGTTCCGTAAAGGAGGGTTAATCTTCCTTGACTACGACGGTACTCTCACACCGATCGTTGATAAGCCTGAACTGGCAGTTCTGGATCCTAAGACCAGGGAATTCGTTCGAAGATTAGCTATGAAATTCACGGTGATTCTAGTTAGCGGAAGATCGGTTTCAGACCTCGTGGAAATTTCTGGAGTGGAGGTGACAGGATTCGTCGGGAACCATGGCCTTGAGATAAAAATCCCGGGACTCACCTTTATTCATCCCCAAGCTAGGAGGACTGAACCTGTGATTGCCCATTTATGTAGAGAGATACGGTCAAGGTGCGGGCACATCGAGGGAGTTTTCGTTGAGAACAAGAAGCTAACTGCTAGCATCCATTACAGGAATGTTCTCAAGGCCGAACTTTCAAAGCTCAGACAAATTTTTCGAGGCATCGTAAAGCCCTACTTAGAGAACCGAAAGATCAGAATATCTCAAGGGAAAAAAGTTTGGGAATTGCGCCCCCCGGTCCAATGGAACAAAGGGAATGCAGTGACATGGTTGGTGAGATTATTCAATCCGAGAAAAGAACTACCAGTGTTTTATGCCGGGGACGACCGGACGGACGAGGATGCTTTCGCGGTGTTAAAAGGAACCGGGATAACAGTTTTGGTTGCGGAGAGACCTCGAAAATCTTGGGCGAAATTCCGCGCTAGAAATTCGGAGGAAGTAATAGAGTTTCTCCGTTCCCTCTAGGAAGCTTTTTTCTCAATGACTCTCTTCAAGTTTGCCAAAGAGCGTTTTATGTACCGAAGGACGATTCTGCGGATAAGCTCCCTCAAAATGGAGGACTTCGGCCTACCATCAAACCTGTACACATGGATTACTTTGGTGGAATCATCCTTGAGGGATAAGAAGATACCTTCATGGTAAAACTGCAGAGGTCCTATTTTTACCCTGTCCACATACCTGCGTTCAGGTTTAAAGTAGACAGCCTCGGTTCGGACGAGTAGCCTTGGGAATCTGAGTTTGTATACCATCTTCGAGTAGGGACCAAGGTGTTCTGAGAGGCGCCTGGCATGTTTGACGAGAGGATTCCAATAGGGGGCGTTTAGACCATCTGCAGCAAACCAAAAGACCTTACTGCGCCTCTCGCGGATAACGATTTCACCTCTTACCTCCATTTCTTTTTTTCCTAGCTAGAAAATTAAATGAGCCGCCGGTGGGCTTCCTATCAAAAGTATAAGACAGAGAAAGATGAGCAAAATTTTGAAACATCACTTTATGAGTGCAACATTAACTCATTTTGGGCGAGATATGCTACTAACCACATCAGAAAGATTCCGAAAGCACTTAGCTAAATGTTTGCAAGTTTCCTTGTTAACCTCTCTTATCTTTTCTCTCGTCGTTTTCATTCGCTTAACGTGGAAATTGACATTGCAACAGTACCATATAGTACTCTACGATATCTATCACATTTCACTTCACTTTGTGCTTCCACTCGCAATTGTTTTTATCGCTATCACACAATCAAACCTTCTTAAGAAAGTGAGAAGTAAGGCTACTTTATGGCATATTTCAGGACTTATTTTAGGGCTCATTTTACTGACTACTTCATTGCTTTGGTGGATCAAGTTGGCTTACACTTGTCCATTTTATGTGGATCTTCTCGTATCTTTTTCCCTGCTATTTTTCCTTATATTTCTGACAAGTCATATGTTGAAAATCCGGTTAGGTTCAAGATTTGCCGTTTTCGTTGTTTTCGCAATTGTGTTCTCCTTCGTGGCGCCTTATGCGTCCGCCCGGCTAAGTTTCGCTCACATTATTTCAACAATCGGGAAAAGCGAAAACCAATGGGAAGAAGCGGCACGTGTTTCAGAATACATTAGATCCATCACCATATCGTTTTGGGATTTCCATGGGGAGGAAAGGGACTATGTTAGGTGGCACAGAGCTCGGAATATGTTTGGCTTCGACATTCAAAAGTATTTGGTAGTGGGTGTTGGCGGATGTGAGGAAATGGCCCATGCAACCAAAAGATTTCTTGATTATTTGGACATAAACTCCCACGTAGCCAGCTTTCCTGGAGAAGATCACGCTTTTGTAGAAGTTAGATTGGACAACACGTGGCTCGTGTTAGACCCAGGATATCGGCTCAATTTAATAACAAGGGAAGAAAGAGGTCAAAAAAGATTAGAAGAAATAGGTGGCCTCTCGTATGTAGTCGCATATATCGATCAAGACACTGTTGAAATAACACAAAAATATGTGCCCACAGACAAGATTGTGATTAAAATAACAGACAACGGTATGCCAGTAGCTAATGCAAAAATCGTTCTCTCCCATATGTTCATGGGGAAAACTGAATCGTTGCCAGCGCTTTATTCTGATTCCGACGGCGTGGTGGAGTTAAATTTGGGTCCGATGTCATATAACTCTCGTGTTGAACCCGTTGAACCGTATTACTGGATTATTGTAAATGAAGAAAACACGGGTTGTAAAGTACAAAGCACTGGTTCTGGAAAAACCGCCAACGTGGAAATCGATTTAGCAAACGTTTGAAGTCCTAGGTACTGGAGCCAGCATCATCTTCCGAATCACACTGGGTTCATCTGGGTTGCTCGACCTGATGTTCAGAAGAACTGTGGCTGTCGATTGCCTCGCCTATTTTTTGATTTGAGTCTCATTATCTTTGTTGGTTTTGCTTGTACATCTGGATGATACCATCGATGGCTCTCCTCAAGCTTTTCCGTCCACCATGCAAATGTGCAACGCACCTTTTGCTACAAGAACAGTAGGCCCATAAAACGCCGCTGCTTCGAACTTTTTATGGCCTCGCTTGGTGCGGACTTGAACCTCTTCACGTATTTAGACGATATGATTTCCTCGGTCAAAACGCAACGCGCCAAAGAGAGAGGAGTTTATCAACACCGCCGCGCTTTTGAGGCATCGTTGAAAACACGCTGTATAGAGTCGAATATTTCTGTCCACACACCTGAGATAAGTCTGAAATATCGTACGCAATCTTAGGCCTCCCCAGTTCGTCGTAATAAGCAGTAATCTTGATATTCCATGTGCTCTCAATCGCTTTAAAGTGTTGCTCAGGGTTCTTTCCGATAGACCCGTTTCGTCCTTTGTTCTTTCCAGCACAGTGGCCCCTTTTTGACAAGTGCGGTCATTATTCGCTCTACTATTTCGTTCGCAGTAGCCTGCGTGAATGTCTATCTCGTCCCCCATCCCTTCCTTCCTTCTTTATAAACTTCTGTACTTTGGTGTGAGCCGCCGGTGGGCTTTGAACCCACGACCTGCCGCTTACAAGGCGGCCGCTCTACCGGCTGAGCTACGGCGGCAATCAAATTTATTTATTTCTTCTGGATAATCCCTCTATTTCAGTATGGCCCTTTTCCTGAACAATTGAGGAGAGATCTGTATCTCCCCTGACCGGAGATCAACGGGGAGGGCATTATTCTCCAGCTGGAAGGCCCCGGGTTTCTGGTTTTTCTCCTTCCGCATGATATCCCCACTTGGTAACTGTACCTACCGGCCTCTTCTGCCTGCAGGCCATCACTCATCAAGTTTTCCTTTCACCATCCCATGTATTGAATTGGGAGGTGATCTAAGTGCGCGGGTGGTGGGAACTTCCAGTCGATGTAGATCGAAAGGGTGCAGTCCTCCTTGGAAAATCTGTAGCGTGCGATGCTCACGCAGCGAGGCGAATAAGAGTGGTGACACACGCCCACAGGGACCACTTATGGGAGCTGAGCAAAAGCCTCAAGTTCTGCGAGAAGGTGGTCATGACACCAGCGACAAGAGAGACTGTAGAAATCTTATGGGGGAAGAAATTGCCACAGGAGAAACTCTTGCTTCTGCAGTATGGTGAGGCAACAAATGTGGGGGAGGCAAGACTCCGACTGCATCCCGCTGACCATATTGTAGGTGCATGTCAAGTGGAACTCGAAACAGAGGTAGGCAGGATGGTCTACACCGGAGATTTCCGCTTACCAGGAACCCCCATCCTGCAGGCCGATTTCTTGGTGATGGAAGCCACTTATGGTAATCCCTCGAACCGGAGACCCTTTGAAAGGGAGATAGAACGGCTTCTCCTTCAGCTGGTTCAGCAGGAGCTCAGAAACGGGCCGGTATACATTTTCGGCTACCACGGGAAGCTCCAAGAAACCTGCAAGATACTATCAGAACTTAGGGTTCCTGTGCTCATGCCCTCCAAGGTTTACAAAATTGCGAAGGTTTGTGAAAAGTACGGCATGAAGCTCGGGGATTACTTTCTAGAAGGAAGCCTGGAGTCCCAAGAGATCTTCAGGAGCAGGGAGTTCGTAGCCCTGCACCATATGAGCGATAGAGGCAGGTTCGGTGCGGATGTTACTAGGGTCTATCTCAGCGGTTGGGAGTTTAGGGATCCCGTCAAAAAGCTGGGGCGGAGAGAGTATGTAGTGGCCCTGAGCGACCATACAGATTTCGATGGTCTGATTCAGTATGTGCGCGAAAGCTCCCCCCGCCTCGTGATCACAGATAACTATAGAATCGGTGATGCGAAGACCCTAGCCAAGGAGATAAAGAGGAGGCTTGGGATAGAGGCCTTTCCAAGACCCTACCCGTAGGATAGAGATTGCTGTATGGGTTCATGTGCAGGTTCAGTGCTTGAACCAAGGGGCCCGCGATGAACTCCGGTGAGGGCGTGCCGAGTTCGATCCCCCTGCATGCCGAGCTGAGATACACGAAATACATTCGCCTGCCATAGTTCACTCCAGCATCACTGGGATGACCAAACTTGGGCTCCCGGTAAATCCTGAAGGGCCACATCTTACAGGCATAAGGTTTAAGGGAACCCTGCAGTTTGCAGAAATAGGCATCCCCTCTTTTTTCTAGGAAGGGACATATCCCATCCTTTAGCTTGATCCTGAACTTCCCCTTCGACCACTCCACCAAGTCAGGACCAAAGAATCTGCTCAGAAGTTTGGCCTCGGATTTCGTTAGCGGGACTCTGTAGTTCACGCAACAGTATCCGCACTGTCTGCAATCCCAGTTCCTCACCCATGACCACGGAATGTTGTTTTCCATATTCTTTATGAGGTCAGAGGGGTTCAAAAAACTAAGACAGAAAAGAGGGCTGGCGCAATTCTTCAGATGAAACCTGTAAGGGACATCCAATTTGAGGGGGCAAGCCTCCGTGAGCTGCTACGCCGGATGAGGGACGCGGGAGGTTTTGCCGGCAGGGCCCTAGGGGAGGCGGTTGAGGTAATGATCGAGATGCTGAAGTCTTCTGAAACCTTGCGATTCCTGAGCTTTCCCGCCAACATCGTAGCAACCGGACTGAGAGGGGTGATAAGAGAAATGGCTGCCCGCCGATGGTTCGACGTATTCGTTACAACGTGCGGGGCCATCGATCATGACTTGGCGAGGTGCTTCAAACCCTACTATCACGGGAGTTTTGAGGTGGACGATGCGGAGCTGAGGAAAAGAGGGATAAACAGGCTGGGTAACGTCTTCATACCGGATGAATCCTATGGAGTCATCATCGAGGAGAAGATGCAAGAGTTCTTGGGAGAACTTTACAAGCAGGGGTTAAGGGAAGTGGCCTCATACGAGTTGACAAGGGAGCTCGGGAAATGGCTGCAGAAGGAGGACTCTTTCCTTTACTGGTGCCAGAAAAATGAGATCCCAGTCATCGTCCCCGGACTGACCGATGGAGCGGTTGGGTACCAGCTTTGGATGTTTTCCCAGCAGCGGCCAGATTTCAAGTTGGATCTCCTCAAAGATGAGCACCTGCTGAACGAGCTGATCTGGCAGGCCAAATCCTGCAGTGCTTTGATAATAGGCGGCGGCATAAGCAAGCATCACGTGATCTGGTGGGCACAGTTCAAGGGGGGCTTGGATAGGGTCGTATACCTCACGACCGCCTCCGAATACGATGGCTCCCTCTCCGGAGCTAGGACGAGAGAGGGAATTTCTTGGGGGAAGGTGAAAGCCACCGCGCGCCACGTGACAGTAGATGGGGATGCAACCATAACCTTACCAATTTTAGTGGCGGCGGTCATCGAGGAGTTCTCAAAATAGCTTTATGGGAGAGAAGCGGTGAATTTGATGTTCAGCAAGGAATCTCTGGAGTTTCTGAGGAAACTCACGGAGGCTTTCGGTCCCTCAGGCTTTGAGAAGGACGCTCAGACACTGGTTAAAGAGTACATATCCCCCTATGCCTCGGATGTTGTTAGGGACAAACTGGGTTCTCAAGCCTTTGTTTTTAGAGGCAGCTCAGATAGACCAAGAATACTCTTGGCCGCGCATGTGGATGAAGTAGGGTTCGCCATTTCGGGAATAGATGAGAAGACGGGATTTCTAAGCTTCAACCCGTTGGGAGGATGGTGGGACCAAGTGCTTCTTGGGCAGCGGGTGATCGTCAGAACCACCAAGGGGGATCTCATGGGTGTGATCGCTTGCAAACCCCCGCACATCCTAACCAAGGAGGAGAGGGAGAAGGTGGTGAAGAAGGACGAGATGTACATCGACATAGGGGCAACGTCAAAGAAGGAGGCTGAGGAGATGGGGGTGAAGATAGGTGATCCTGTAGTCCCGTGGAGCCCCTTCGTTCTGCTAAGAGAGGGGAAAGTAGGGATAGGTAAGGCTCTGGATGACCGCATTGGTGCCTTCGTGATGCTGGAAGCCTGCAAAAAGATCAAAGAGGAGAATATAGAACATCCAAACACGATCTATGCCGCTACCACCGTTCAGGAGGAAGTCGGTCTCAGGGGGGCCAAGACGATATCTCACGTTGTGGAACCTGATGTTGGCATAGTGCTGGAGGTTGATATACCCGGGGATGTACCAGGTGTAGAGCCAAGAAAGGCCGCCGCGAAAATGGGGAAGGGACCTACTTTAGTTACCCTGGACGGTACAATGGTTCCCAACCAGCCCTTCAAGGAATTCGTGATAAGGGTAGCGGAGGAATGCAAGATACCTCTACAGCTGACACAGATCCCTGGTGGAGGAACCGATGCCGGCAGGATTCACTTGCACGGGGCAGGCTGCCCGACCGTGGTGCTGGGGGTGCCCACTAGGCACATCCACAGCCACGCGGGGGTTTTCAGTCTTGAGGACGCGGCGAATGCTGTTAAACTCCTAATAGAGCTGATAAAGAGGCTGGATCTAAAAACGGTTGAAAGCTTCTCCTACGCCTAAATTTTTTCTGGTGTAAGTTGGTGGGCGATGAAGAAAAGAGAGTTAGGTGAACAGTGAGCAAGCAAGGTATTTCCGAGCCCCTACAAATCTATTCTCATCAGATCGTAGGCTAAGTACGTGTTAGGGAAGATCCTTCTAGCCTGTCGCACCATTATCGTCTCGTCATCATATCGCGGACTAATATGGATGAGTATGAGCTTCTTCACTTTAGCCTTGTTTGCAACCTCTGCAGCCTGAACGCATGTGGAATGAAAGTCTTCTTCAGCCTTGTCTGCATGCTCTTCCGCAAAAGTCGAGTCATGAATCAGGAGATCAGCATTTCGGCAAAACTCGATGAGCTCGCTCGTTGGCTTGGTGTCACCTGTGTAAACAATTTTTCTCCCTTTTATGGTGGGCCCTAGGACCTCCTCCGGCCTGATGAGTCTCCCCCCGGGCGAAAGGACAGGTTCTCCCGCCTTCAGCTTGCCTAGCTCGGGTCCAGGCTTCAGACCCAGGGCCATGGCTTTTTGCACGTTCAAGTGGCCTGGCCTGTCATCCTCGATAAAGGCGTACGCCAGGGCTGGGAGAGCATGACAACTGGGACCTGCAACCACGCGGTATCCGTTCCCCCTCACTTCTGAGCCCGGCTCCAGTCCTCGGATCCGGATGTCAAAGGTTATGGTGAACAGTGGTATCTGCAGGTACTTCTCAAGTCTGTCCTCATAACCTCTCGGGCAATATATTTCGAGCTGCTCCTTCCTGTTCCAAAGAGACATGGTCTGCACAATCCCCGCAAGACCTAAGAAGTGATCCCCATGCAAGTGGGTTATGAACACTCTCGAGACTTTCATTATGCTCAGCCCCGCCTTTACCATCTGCATCTGAGCGCCCTCCCCGCAATCGAACAGGATTATTTCTCCACCCCATCTGATGGCTATCACGGGGAGCGAGCGCTTTAAAGTGGGGATGCTCCCGGAGGTTCCCAGCAAGTAAACTGAGAGTTCCATCACCTTTTCCTCAAGACGTATATCCTCCGACTTAAGGTCTTATGCACATATTGTTCGTGAAATTCTATCGGTACCAAGCCGCTTGCTTCGATCGTTTTCTCAAGGTTTAGACTGCTCGGTGCTCCCAGGCACGCTACGGCCTTCCTTTTCAAGATGCTGGCAATTGATGCAAGTGCCTCGGTGTAGAGCTCGAGGAGCTCATCACCCCAAGTTGAGGACTGGATGCCGTATGGAGGGTCTGTCGCGATGGCATCCACCTCGAGTCCTGCCAACTCTCTTGCGTCTCTGACTTCTAGCTGATACTCCCTGATTCCTGCCTGTTCCAAGTTCCTTCTAGCTCCCTCGATCATTTTAGGATCTATATCGAAGCCAATGGGAAAAGCGCCCACCAAACCCGCCTCAATCAAGATGCCACCCACGCCGCAGAAGGGATCACAAAACTTTCCGCCCTTGGGTGTCCGGGCCAAGTTGACCATACAGCGCGCTAGTATGGGTGAGAGAGTGGAAGGATGGAAGGCCGCTCTGGTGGTGGGCCTCCTCGAGCTGAGCAATTTTCGTTGAGTCTCCGCGATTTTGAGCCCCACGCAGCATTTTCCCTCAGTTAAGGCTACTACGAGTTCGGTTTCAGGACTTTCCAAGTCGATCTTGAGATCGAATTCATCCAGAACTACATCCGCTATCTGCCGTTCTAGGTCGAGCGTTTTCACCTCCGGGCAATAATCCTTTATTCTGACCACTCTGACAGCGAAACTCTTATCTGCCGGTAGCAGATCTGGTAGATCCGAACTTGCTACCGCCTCCAAAACCTCGTTCCAATTGGATGTGCAGAGATGGAGGCATATCTCCCGGGACATGGCCAGCCTGCTTGCAAGCCTGGAGGGATTTACGTCTGTCTCGAAGATCATGACCTGATCGAGTTCCTCCATGACTTCTAGTGCTCCTCCTTCCCCCTTTACTGCTCCTCTGATCTCAGCCTGAGGTAGAGTGGGATGTTCACCGGAAAGCAGGGCCATCAGCCTCATAACCTAGCTGAGATGAGGGGGGCTAAAGAAATTTGACTGTAGGAGGTTTCAACACTATCGCTCGATACTATGCGCTCCACTCCTGCTTTTCTCAACTTCTCAACCGAATCTCCGACAAACAGGCCGTGGACGCAGCAGACCCAGATCCTCCTCGCGCCTCTTATGCATTTGCATGCTTCCAAAACCGTCCCACCCGTGCTGATGATGTCGTCCATTATCACCACATCCCTCCCGGACGTTTTCAGCTCCCGCGGTTTTATCCTCACCTCTGTCGGGCTTATGCGCTCTTTTTCTAGAAAGTCAAAATCCGCTCCAGCTTCTCTGGCAGCCTCCTCAACCCTCTTCGCAGATCCCTCATCGGGGGCTAGAAAGAGGGGGTCCCTCAGGTTCAGATCGAGCATTTTCTTGCCCAAGTAGGGTAGAGCACGCACTTCTTCAATCTCACAGCTGAAGTAGGAGAGGGCCAGCTGTGAGTGCGCGTCCACTGTTAGCAGCTTATGGATTCTCCGGCTCAGCAAATCCGCAACGCTCTTCACGCTCAGCGCCTCACCTTCCTGAAACCTGCGATCCTGCCTGGCGTAGGCCAAGTAGGGAACGATCGCGAGGATCTTCTTGGCTTTGAGATCCCTGACCAAATCCAAGAGCAACAACAGCTCCATCAGGTGATCATTTTGGGGTGGCGACAGGGATTGAACGACGGCTACCTCCTTCCCTTCTAGGTCCGCCTGTAGCCTTACGTAGATCTCGCCATCCGGGAACCTCTGGACGATCGGACGCAATAGCTCGGCTTGAGCCGATTTAGCCAGCCTTTTTGCCAGCGATGGGGAAGCTGAGCCCGCGACCAATGCATGCATCAAAGAGGATGAACAACGAACACATAAGTTATCACCTATTCTATGTGTGTGGAGGCTTGTGAGACCCGACGCCGCCCGTGCCCTTGATGACCCAGGTGTCCGGAGGGCACTACCTAGATATGTGAGTGTTGTGAGAGACGAACTCCCCGCCAGATTTCAGGTGTGCAAGCGCCTGCCTGTCAAAGTGGATCTGAACGAAAAGGAGGAGAAGCTCTGGGAGGTGCACAGACATCTCTTAGACTCTTTTTATCACACCCTGCACAAGATCGACAAAGGCAAGATGTCCATCGAGGACATGGATCACCCCGAGACCTCACTGCTGGATTTGAAGATCGAGCTGGCCCGCAGGATCATGAGCTCGTGTCATCTCTGTGAAAGGAGATGCGGAGTGAACCGAATGAAAGGGGAAAAAGGCTTCTGCGGGGTGGGGAGGTTGCCCCGCGTCTGTTCCGAGTTCATGCATTTGGGCGAAGAGGCCCCCCTGGTTCCGTCCTATACTATCTTCTTCGCGGGATGTACCTTCAAGTGTGTCTTCTGCCAAAACTACGACATTTCGCAAGAGCCCGAGGCTGGGGCGGAGTTCACACCCAAGGAACTGGCCAGGCTGATTGAAGAGGCAAAAAAGGAAGGAGCGAGGAACGTCAACTGGGTGGGCGGAAATCCGGATCCGAACCTGCCAGCCATCTTGGAAGCATTGCGCGAGTGCGAGGCAAATATAAGCTCGGTCTGGAACTCCAACATGTACTACAGTTCCGAAGCCGCCGAGCTTTTGAAGGGCACCCAGGATGTGTACCTCGCCGACTTCAAGTGGTTCGACGACTCCTGTGCTAAGAAATATTCAAAGGTTGATAACTACCTGGAGGTGGTCTCAAGGAACCACTTGATCGCCCGGAAAGATGCCGAGCTGATAATCCGGCACCTAGTCATGCCGGGACATCTGGAATGCTGTACAAAACCCATCCTGAACTGGATCTCGAGGAATCTGGGGAGGGACGTTCGCGTTAATGTCATGGACCAGTACAGACCGTGCTACCTCGCACACCAATATCCAGAAATCAATCGCCCTATCAGCTGGGATGAATTCTGCACTGCTATTTCTTACGCGCGGGAGGCGGGACTGGAGAACCTGGAGAAGTAATATCAAAGGGCGCCGGGGGTGGGATTTGAACCCACGAGGCGCAACGCGCCAGCAGGTTAGCAACCTGCCGCCCTACCTGGCTAGGCTACCCCGGCGGTGGGTGGGCTCCCGGATTTGAATGCCTTCGGGCCCACTTCAGGTGGCGGCCACCCCTTAGCTCCGTTGACCCGCAAGCGCCGGGCGTCCTGCCTACGGTTGCTCCCTTCCGGGCCTGGCCGGGTTCGGCAGGCAAAGGCGGTTTACTCAGGCCCTACGGCCTGAGCCCCGCCACCGCCGACCCTGCGGGACGAAGCCTCACGGGGGCGCATCCGCAACCCTCCGTGAGCCTCCGGCACCGCCTCCGGTATTCGGCCCGCCATAACCCCATTTGCGGTACGGGGGAGGGGTAGCCCCCCGGCCTAGCCCACCCAATTCTTCTTGTTCTAAAAGGACAAAATTCTTAGCTAAAAAAGTATGGCACCAAGTTACAAATCAAAACACCCAGCATGACGAGGGACAGGACTATACATGCTTTTCTGGCCCTCTTTTTTGGCATTCTCTTCTCCAGTATCGTCTCGATCATGTAGCCACCATCTAGGGGTAGCATGGGGAGCAAGTTGAATAGGCCCACGCCGAGATTCAGCACGAACATCCACTTCAGCATGTCTACGAGCCACCAGGGGATCAAAGAAGAGTAAACTATCTGGTTGAAAACGCGTTGCCCTCTCAGCTCTAGGACAGTTATGTAAGCTGCAAAGAGAGGATTGAGGAATCTGGATTCCGGGATTGCCCAAATGGGTATGAGGCCCAAGCTTCCACGATTCTCGGAATAGTAATTGTCAGCTATTACTTCGAAGGTGCCCTGGTCCGTTTCTATCGTGACTGTTTGGCCTGGCTTGATGTTCTCTAGGAGTTTCAGATCCTTCCAGCTGTTAATGACCACGTTGTTGATCCTCAGGATCTTCATGCCGGGTGCTAGCTTGTTATCGCATGGTCCATTCTCCCTAACACCCCAAACGTACACGCCCTCTTTAGGAACGACGATTGATAGGAGCAAAAGGAGACAGAGGAACGAGAAGATTATGTTTGTCACCGAGCCCACAGCGTACACGCGCAATCTGTCCCGGGTGGGCGCACTTCGGAGCTTCTTCTCATCAGGCTCCACGAAAGCTCCGGGGATGACCGCAAAGAGCAGGCCGCCCATAGATTTGGTGGGTATCCGGTGGACTCTCATCAGCAGGCCGTGGGAGATCTCGTGGACGAGCATGAGGCTCCCTATTGATATCAGCCACCAGTAGACCGTCAAGCCTGGTATGAGCCCGGGCAGGACGAAGCTGGCTCCAGGCAAGGCACCTCTCGGTGAGGTCAAGATGTTATACAAGTTGAAAAGGAGGTTGAAGCTAACGAATATGCAGAGGGCGAGGGCCAGTACTACTGAGATGTTCCCATAGTGGATTAGGAGCTTGGGGTGCTTCTTGGCGAATGCATCTATCTTTTTGAGTCCCCGCTTGGTTCTGAAAACCGCAGCTCCACTTTCGAGCGTTATACCATACTTCCGCAGGTCGTACCTTTTGTACAAGGTAAGGAAGATCACCCAAAAAGTAGAAGCACCTATCACAAGGGCCAAGAGTGAATTCATTTCACACTTTGTCAAGCTATTAATGAAACCCTCACCTCCGGGCGAAGTGAGAAGAGTCTATTACTCTCAGGAAAGATGGCAACTGTTGAAGCGGCTCAGGGAGAAGGCCATAAGGTTCATGAGGAAACTGAGCAAATATGGCATAGAAGGTCTCGTCCATGGGAGCCTCGCCCGGGGGGATGTCACAAAGAAGAGCGATATTGATATCTTCATCCCCTACCAAATTCCCCTTAGGATCCAGCTCGCCCTCCAAGATATTGGCGAGATCTACAAGAAAGAAGTCGTTATTGCAACCCCTTGGGCACTTCCCAAAGCGCACATATATTTGGACGAGCGAACCTGCGTTACTTTCCCACTCCTCGAGCCAACCCAAACTGAGATAGACTTCTATTACTTCGGTGGTGCAATAGATCTTAAAGGCCTTGAAGAGGGAAAAAGAGTGGCCGGAGTAGACAAGCGCCTCATGCTGATCGAACCAACTCCGTACGGACATTTAGAAAGCTCCATCTTGGGCAGAGAAGGGGAAGTAGCGAAAAAGCTGAAAGTAGGAGTCGAGATAGTCAGGGAAAGGATAGACGTTTTAACCAGAAGGGCAGAAGTCGGACACACGGGGCTTTATTACAAGCGAGAGCTTGCATGTAGCGAAAGCTTTGAGCAGATTATCCCAGAAGTAATGAAGAAAGTGAGATGTCGATAAAAGAGTGGCTCGAGCAGGTAAAAAAGGCTTTGCTGGATGAAGGCTTCCAGCCAACTGAATTTCAATGGGTTAAGCCTGGTCAGTACTTTGGCTTGGTTAAGGATTTACCCCGAGGCAGGCAGATGCACGTACGCGGATTTTCGGATGGCAAGCTGGAGGCGGAAATAGAGGTCTCAAGGTTTTACTTAGAGCACCCGTTGTGGAAGAGATCTGCCACAAAAGAGCTTGAGCAAATCCTCAGGAGGAGAGGAGTCCCCTACAAGCGCGAAACAATACTGCAGATACCCAAGCCCAAGGGAAAGATGCCAAAAACTAGAACGGACTGGAGGAGGTCACTGATTCACCCCTCCCTTTACAAATTCCTGTCACTTTACGTGATTCTGCTGGGTGCAGCATGCTTCTATAAATTCGCGCTTGCTCTCAGCTGGTCTGGTTTGCTATACTTTTTGGCTGGAGGAGCACTCGTAGGTACCGGGGTAGGAACCCTCTACACGATCAGGGTGGTTGAGAGGGCGCTCAAGTCTCACTAGCTTCCAGCAAGCGCTTGACCACAAATTCGCGATCCAAGGCAGCTAACAGGTTTCCTGCTCTGGGCCCCTCCCTCTTTCCTAGGAAGCAAAGGTAGATGGCTTGGAAGAGTGCGGGAGGTTCGAGCGAGGCAGAACGGGCCACCTCATAAATCGAATTGTGGATCTCCTCAGGGGACATCTCTCTTGCTCCAATCTTCTCCGCCAGCGCCCGCAAGCATTCCTTCTCCACCAGAGTCAGTTCTCTCGCCGAGGGAGGGAGCTGCGATTGAATTTCGATTCTGTATCTCTCGACCGCGTACTTTTGAACCCAATGCAATGCAAGCGTTAACCTGCGTCTGGCGAGCTTTAGATCCAGTTCGCTAGGCTCTTTGAGTATCCCCCTGGAGAACAGTATTCGTTTCTGCATATCGAATTCCTTCACTACTTGGCAAAGAATCACAGCAAAACGGAAAGGCACACGTTGCGGCCTGCTCTCTGGTACTTTTTCAGGCATTGAGAGCTCATAGATCCTAGCCTGCTCCCCGGCTTCCCCACTGAAGTATCTTCGTTCTAATTCGTCAAACTCGTCGTACAAGTTCAGCAGGTATCCCCTCGGCTCAAAATTCTTGCTCTTCATGGGTTTGCTCCTGAAGATGAAAAATCTCAACAGCTCGGGCTCGGCCACCTCAAGCCAGTCCGAGAGAGTGAAGACGATCCCTTTGGAGGATGACATGCGCTGGCCTGCCAGACTTATCCATTCATAGGGAATAGGATGCGGGGGTTCAGTTCCAAAGACCTCTTTGACGATGAGTTTTCCGGTGTCGTAGCTCCCCCCTGCTTCTGCATGGTCTTTTCCGAAGGGCTCACAGGTCACACCCAGCAAACTCCAGCGAGCGGGCCATTCTACTCTCCAAGTCAACTTCCCTTCACCTTTCGCGTAATTTGCCTGATCCTCATTTCCACAACCCTTCACGTAATCACAGCCGACGCATCTGTAGTAAACCCACTCTCCCTGCCAGTCGTAAGCTTGGGTCGTAGAGATCCTACCGCATTTGGAGCATATGGGATTGTAGGGGAGCCATTCCGAAGGCAGGGGTCGGGCCCTGAATCTGTTTAAAATCTGCCTCACCACCTCCGCCTTTTCCAAAGCGAGTTTGATCTGGTTCTTCAATTTGCCTGATCTGTAAACCTCGGACCCAAAGTAGACCTTGACCTTGATCCCGAACGTTTTCAGAGAATCTAGGAAGGGCCTCGTGTAGTATTCCACAAAGTTGCTGAATCCAGGAACCGGAGAGGGTAGATTCGCGTAAGGCACGCCTAAGTACTCGCGGTACTTTTCAGGCAATCCCGCTGGTATCCTCCTCAGAGGGTCGAAATCGTCCGCGTACCATATCGCCTGCGCTTTTCCACCCCTTTCTTCCACAGCTCTTCTGATAGCGTCCGCTATGAAGACATCATTTGAGTGACCTATATGAATGTGGCCGGAAATGGAGGTCCCGCTTGCTATGACGTGCTCTCTGCCCCTCTTCAGTAGAATCTCAGCAACCTGATCTACCCAATGCATTCAAAAAGATTGCCTGTTGCTTGAAAATGCTCCGATAATCCTGATTTTCTGGCCACACCTAGGGCATCTCCCTTCTTTTATCCTGTACTCTAGGATCTCGTATCCTAACCTGCTTATCAGCAATTCCCCGCAATTTGGGCAGTAGGTATTATCATAGGGATGGCCTGGCACATTTCCGAGATAAACGTAACTCAGACCTTCGGCTTTGGCTATTTTGTATGCCTCCTCGAGCTTTTCAACGGGCGTTGGGGGTACATGCAACATCTTATAGTTCGGGTAGAATCGGCTGAAGTGCACAGGCATCTCCGGATCCATCTCAGCTACCCATTTGCAGAATTCCCTTATCTCGTCCGGACTATCGTTTTCCCGGGGAATGATGAGATACGTTACTTCCAGGTGCACACCATGTTCTTGGAACCACTCACAAGTGTGCAGGACGGGCTCCATACTTGGGACTCCGCAGATCTTCCGGTAGAACTCGTCCGTGAAGGCCTTCACGTCTACGTTTGCTGCATCCAAGTACCTACCAAGCTCGGCCAACGCAGTTTCCGTTATATAGCCGTTGGTCACATAGATGTTGTACAGCCCCTCCTTCTTGGCCAGTTTTCCAACATCTATTGCATACTCAGCCCAGAGCACGGGCTCGGTGTAGGTGTGCGCAATCCCCTGGCATTCCCATTCCTTAGTCAGCCTTATTAGTTCTTCTGGGGACAGATCCTTAGTATCCACCTCATCCACCCTCACTTGGGAGATGCTCCAATTCTGGCAGTGCTTACACCTGAAGTTACAGCCTGGTGAGGCAATTGAAAAGACTGAGCTCCCCGGCCAGAAGTGGTAGAGGGGCTTCTTTTCTATGGGATCCGCAGCCATCGAGACCACGGAGCCGTAGACAAGTGAAAAGAGCTGTCCATCTTCGTTCTTCCTCGCTCCGCATACCCCTGTGGCTCCTCTGGGTATTCTGCACCTCCGGGGGCAGAGCTCACATAGTACTTCCTCGTTCAGCTTTCTCCAGAACTTCGCGGGGGCTTTCACTCAAAGATGAGCAGGAAATCTCAAATATCAGAGGAATGTTTTACATCCTCTCCAATAGCTTGGCTCTTTTTCAAGCCCCGAACTTTTTCGCGAGTTTGCGCGGTAGACAATATTCAATCTCTTCAATTTCCTGAGCTTCGGAACGATCTGCCTGAGGCCTGCTAGATCCTTTTCCCTGCGTAGCAAGTTTGCAGAGAATTGCGTCCTCTGGCTTGGTCACATACACCCGAACAACTTGAGAGCCAACATTAAGGTCAGCAGCCATCCCGTTTGCATTCCGGTACACTATTTAAACAAGTCGCGGGTCCTTGGTTCAGCTGGACAAACAAAGTCCACGGAGAAGTTCTTTCCGTTCGAGCGGTGTTAGCTCAGTGACCTGGTTGCCATGATGAAAAATTCGCCAGGACGCTTTCGTGCTCGAGTTTCGTCAATGTGAGAAAGACCTCGTCGACATCGGTCGGGAGTTCCAGCAGCAAGTCGACATCACAGGTGGAATAACCTCCCGCAAACGCGGCTCGGCCAGCAAGAGGCGACGCCGCCCCGTTATCACGATGCTCGGTATTGCAGTCCTTCAGATGCCAAGAGAGAAAGCGGAGTCCAATACTAGCTTTTGGAACTCGTCTTCGGGCACGTTTCGCAAGTTCGTACCGGGACTTTTCCGCTTTGGGCAACCGCCTGCAGGAGCAAACGGGCACACCCTCTTCCCAGTCAATGCCCAGCAGGTGAGCGTAAGAAGAAACGACCGCGCAGGTTTCATCATGGGTTCGGTCATGCGGCACCGCTTGCAATGCTCGAGTACTCGCCGCACGAGTGCCCGGAGGATCCTGTCTTTCAGCTTAAAGCCACCTCTTTCTCCTCTTAAGAGTTCGAGGAGCCTCGTCCAGCGGGAGTGAGATGGCTGCTTGAGTGGTCGTCCTCTTTTGCTCAGTGTGGGTCACTTTAACTGAGACCAGCCCGTAAGCTTCTAACCGTTCTTTTCTCCCGCTTTCTAACCAGTTTTTACTTTCCTCCTTCACCAGAAATCCAGACTTTGGTGCTCTCTTTTAAGATGGAGGAGCCCTGTTTCTGTGTGTGCTCATCGGTCTGGTGCTGGTGATGACAAGTGCCTTTGTGGTGATCTCCACGGACAAGAAATCATACGGTTGGGCACTGCTTGGTCGCGGCATCATACTATTTTTTTTTCATAGTGTCAAAGGATAAAGCACAGCTTCAAGAGGAGATAGGATCACACCTCAACAAGCCTGATTGAGTTCTCGTGGGGAGTCCCCTTATCTCCAGAGACGAGGACTCTTTCGCCCTTCCTGAGTTTTCCCTCCTGCCTCAACTCTTCCAGAACCTGCTCGACGCTCCCGACTAATGGTTCCACCCCCCAGAAGAGGAGCAGCTGTCTGGCTTTGAGATCGTCGGGGCAGGCGGCAAAGATAGGCTTAGCTGGACGATAAGCCGACAGAATTCTTACGACCTCTCCTCTTTTAACCTGAATGAGTATGCCCTTCACTCCCGGGGCTTCGGAAAGCTCATCCATACCCAGGCAAAAGGCCCTGTGGATGTCCAGTTCCGGCCTGTATTCAAGACTCCTGAAAACCCTTGCGTACTCGGGAGAGTTCTCAACCGCCCTCAGAATTCTGGCTGCTTCCTCTACCGAGCGAACTGGATAGTTTCCCACTGCTGTTTCAGATGAGAGGAGAATGCCATCCACACCCTGAAGGCTGGCCTCCGCGACATCCGTGATCTCGGCTCGGGTGGGAAAGGGATTCTGGGTCATGGACTCCAGCATCTGCGTGGCTACTATCACCGGTTTTCCTATTTTCCTGCATTTTTTAACGATCCTTTCCTGCAAGAGGGGCACATCCTCACTGGGCATGCTGACACCCAAATCGCCTCTCGCCACTATTATCCCGTCCGAAGCTCTCAGGATTTCGTCCAGATTCTTCAACCCTTCCGGATGCTCTATCTTTGCTAGCACCTGCACATGCTGGGAGCCTCTCTTCCTCAACTCAGCTTTAACCTTCTCTACGTTTTCCGAATGTCTCACAAGGGAAACTGCGATAAAGTCCACCCCAAGCCTGACCCCAAACTCGAGAGCCTCTCTGTCCTCCTCGGTTAGGGAGGAGAGAGGTAGCTCAGAGTCGGGAAAAACAATTCCCTTGCAATTGCTGACTTCTCCGCCTATCTCAGTTCTGCAACAGACATTCTGACCAGTTTCGACTATCCTCAGCTGGATCTTCCCATCATCTATCAAGACCCTTTCACCGGTTTTCAGGTGAACCAGTACTTCCGGTTTGCTTATCGGGATTCTCTCCTCTCCTGGCTCGGCCGACAGGAAGACGATTTGGCCCCTGCACAGCCTGATGGCCTTCTCCAAGCCGCTCACCCTTATCTTTGGGCCTGGCAGATCCTGCAAAATGCCGACTTCTCTGTTCAAATCGACCGAGACTTGTCTTAACAGCTCGTAGCATCTAGCGTGAAAGGAAAAGTCCCCGTGGGAAAAATTCAGCCTTGCTATCCGCATCCCGGCCAGGACCATGTCCCTGATGGTCTCATAGGTGTTTGAAGCGGGCCCTATGGTGCAGATAATCCTAGTGCGTGTCATCATGACCTTGCAATTAAAGGTTTTGAGGATAGAGAGGATGCGTCAGCGTACCTGGTATATTCCCATTGTGTGGCTATCTTTTTTCTTAGCATGTCGACTGATTTATCCTTCAAACAATCCCCTCATACGGATACCCAATGAGATTCTCTGTTATCTATTGCCCCTACTCGTTATATGGACATTTGCTAGAAGGGAGTTCTGGAGAAGTGTTGGACTCCGCAGATCCAATCTCAAGAGCTCCCTGCTTTGGTCATTTTCGCTCTATGTCGTCTTTTCGGTAGTTCTGGTCGGTGTAACAAGCTTGACTCTTCATCTCACAGGGATGACGAGTGAACAGGTGCGGGAGGAAATAGAGCATTATATGAGAATGACCACGCCCAGCTGGTACACAGGTTACCTACTCGTGGCGTCCTTTTTCCCCATTGCATTTTCCGAGGAGCTCGTTTTCCGAGGATATATCTTGAGCTTGCTCAGGCCCTTCGGTCCTCTCTCCATACTTATTCCTGCGGCCCTCCACGCTAGTCTACACCTCTGGTATCTCCATCTGTCCATAGCTCCCCTCCTTTTTCTTCAGGCTTTCATTTTGTTCGTGTGGTACGGTCTCATAGTCTACCTAAGTGGAAATGTTTTCGGGGCTGTGTTGATGCATGGACTCATAGACTTCATCTCCAATCTCAGTAGGATAAACGAGGATTATGCGATGGGGGTCAATACTGCATGTCTCTTGCTCGGGATTGTCAGTACCATGATCTTATTGATGTCCCACTTCAGACGAAAAATGGAGGCTGCAATCAAGGCCGGCTTTGAGGAGAGATTACAAATGAACATTCAGAGGCTGAAGAGGATGCACAAGGGATTGAAGGTGATGCTAAGGAGGATTCAGAGGAGATACGAGAGGGGGGAAATTTCGAAGGGAGAGTACTGGAGACTGACTGACATCTACACCCAGCGGATAAGAGAAGTGGAACAAATACTCAGTCGGCAAAGATCGCGTTCAGGATCAGGTCAGGGTTGAACTGCACCAAATCCTCATACCGTTGCCCAGTCCCGAGGGCTAGGATAGGTTTCCCGGTCACATAGGAGATTGAAAGGGCCGCCCCGCCTCTTGCGTCCGCATCCATCTTGCACAGAATCACAGCGTCTATGCCGATCTCCCTATCAAAAGTCTGGGCCTGCTCTACTGCGTCATTTCCCGTCAGAGCATCTCCAACGAAAATCTTTAAATCTGGTTTGATCACCCGCACTATTTTTTTCATCTCGTCCATCAGGTCCACATCAGTTTGCATCCTCCCTGCTGTGTCCACCAGAACCACATCATAGTGCCGCGCACGGGCGTGGGCTACTGCATCAAAAGCCACTGCCGCTGCATCCGCACCCCTTCGCTGCTTGACTACGGGGATCCCCAGCTTGGATGCATGTATCTCCAATTGCTCTATCCCGGCAGCTCGGAAGGTATCCGCCGCCGCAAGCAAAACTCGGTAACCCCTGTCCATGAGCATCTTCGCTACCTTCGCTATAGTCGTAGTCTTCCCGACCCCATTCACACCAAAGAACACTATGACAGCAGGCTTGTCCTCCCCTCGCTTTTGTTCGATCAGCCTGAAGAGATCTATATGTCCTCCCTTCATCAGTACCCTTCTGATGGATTCTCTGAGCAAGCTTTCCGCCAGCTTGCGTGGATCCTTTCCAAGTTCTAGCTCCTTCCCGACGAGTTCGGATTTGACGTACTGGATTATTTCCTGTGCAACAGGCAGAGCTGTATCGCTTTCAAGCAGGCTGACGTGTAGATCCCATAGAACGTCATCGAGATCCGACTCCGAAATCTTTCGCCTGAAAACTCCTTTAACGGTTCTCTTGACGCGCAGAAGCTTTGGATGCTCGGGGGGAGCAACCGGTTCTGCTTCTTCCTGTTCAGTGGTTTCCCGAATTTTCGCTGAGAGTTTTTCCTTGATGCTCTTCAGCTTGTGCTTGAGCTTCTCAAGCATCAGCCCCGGGCTTTCCTGAGCAGCTCCTCAAGCTGGGGGCGGATCTCCTCAGCCCGACTACCAACTCGTTCGAGCTCTTTTTGCGTCTTCTGGATGGCCTCCTGAAGATTCTTTACCTTTTCCTCGACTAAACTTATCACTTCATCAAAGCTCTTTTCGAACATCACTCCAGCCCCAACTGTATACACTACCTTGTTGTTCCCCTTCAGCCTCGCATGGACGAAGCAACCTGAGCCCAGCGGAACCAAAACCTCAGTCTCCGGCGAGACGTTCTTCAGCGTTTTCAGCGCGTCCAAGGTGGTGAGGTGCTCCGAAATGGTTCTGCTTAGGGCGGAGATCTGTTGCCTCAACACTTCAGCTTGAGCCTCATAGGCATTGAGTTCAGAAGCGAGCTTCTCTAGCTTTTCCCTCTCCTCCTTCGTTATCTCTCGCATCAACGTCTTGTAGGCTATCTATTAACCTTTGACAGGATGTTAATCACATGGTGTTTTTATTACCCCGTCGGTCTTTAAAAATGCAGCAGGCGATGGAGGAGATACGGTCTCTGAACAGTACTCGAGCCAACGAGATTAGAAGGATGAGAGAATTCTTGCGAGAGGGACAGTTCGACTTGGAGAAGTGGGAGGAGTTGAGGAGGCTGGTCTACAAACCGGTTCCCCTCCGGATTGATGTGGTGGTGGACGACTGCACTTTGAGAGAGGGCCTTCAGATGGCCGGACTCACGATCCCGAAACCAGAGGAATCCTTCCAGATCGCCTGCATGTTGGATGAGATCGGAGTCGAGAGACTGGAGGTGATGACCTACACAAAGACAGACCAGCAGGCCATCAAGCTAATGCAGGATAGGGGGCTCGGGAAGAAGTTAGCAGCCTGGTGCAGGGCTGCGAAAGCAGACATTGATTTAGCATTAAGGCTGGATTTTGAGCAGGTTGGAATCTCTCATCCGGTGTCATACATCCACTTCGAGAAGTGGCCGGACAAATCCCTAGAGGAGCTCGTCGGGCGGGTGGTCGAAACTGTCAGCTACGCGGTCTCACACGGCCTCACAGTTTTCGTTCACGGGGAAGATAGCACGAGGGCGGACTGGGAGTTCGAGAGGTACTTCATAAATTGCGTGGCGGAGGCGGGTGCCAAGGTTTACAGGATCTGCGACACCATAGGCGTTGGGCTATCCGACCCATCTGCCACCCTGCCCAATGGGATACCAGCCAAGGTAATGCACATCAAGAGGGAGACCAAGATACCCTACATCGAGATCCATGCCCACGATGACCTAGGAAACGCCGTTGAGAATACCATGGCGACCATACGCTCGGCCGCAGGGCTCTACGATAAGGTCTATGTGAGCACGACCTTCTTGGGGCTCGGGGATCGGGCGGGGAATGCCGAGACGGAAAAGATAATCCTGAACTGCTACTTCCACCACGACATGCAGAAGTGGAACCTCAAACCGCTGAGGAAGCTCGCTCTCTTCATAGCCTCCGCCCTGAAGTACCACCTGCCCGTCAACAAGGCCATAGTGGGGGACAGTGCCTTTGCCCACGAATCCGGGATCCACGTGCACGGAGTGAAGACTCTTCCCCTGACCTACGAGGTCTTCCCACCCGAGCTGGTTGGTCAGGAGAGAATAATCGTGGTAGGCCCCCGATCCGGCAAACACGGCATACACCTCAAGCTGGAGCAAATCCTGGGGAGGAAGGTAGAGGACGACGATCCCCGTCTGGCCAAGCTGGTTGAGATGGTGAGGAAGAAGTACGTGGAGGGCGCCAGGAGGCAGCCGATCAGGGACAAGGAGTTCAGGGAGCTGGCACGCAAGGCCGGTTTCGAGGTTTGAAGGGGCTCACCCTAGCTGAGAAGATCTTTACCCTCAGACTGGGCAGAAGGGTAACGGCCGGTGAGATAGTCGTGGCTCCCGTTGACCTGGCCATGGGCCAGGACGGGACCTCCCCGCTCGCGATAAAGGCCTTCAGGGAGATGGGGGCGAAGAGGGTTTTCGATCCGAGGAAGATAGTTTTCGTCATCGACCACATAGCACCCAGCACCTCAGAGGGTACGTCGGAGCTCCACAACCTTATGAGGGAGTTTGCGGGGGAACACGGGATCACCCTTTACGATGTCGGCTATGGCATATGCCATCAGATCTTGGCAGAGGAATACGATAGGCCTGGGATGATAATCGTGGGTGCGGACTCGCACACCTGCATGCACGGGGCCTTCGGGGCCTTCGCCACAGGCATTGGCTCAACTGAGCTCGCCGCCGTCATGGCATCCGGCAAGCTGTGGTTTAGGGTTCCGGGAACCATCAGGGTGGACTTCTCAGGGGAACTCCCTCCGTACCTCACCTCGAAGGATCTAGCCCTCTTCTTGGCGGGCGAAATAAAGGCGGATGGCGCGACCTACAAAGTCTTGGAGTTCGGAGGGGAAACCGTGCGGCGGATGAGCATGGACTCCAGGTTGACTCTGTGCAATTTGGCGGTCGAGATGGGTGGGAAGTGCGGTCTGGTCGAGCCGGATGAGATAACTGAACAGTACCTCGGGGAGGAGGTACCCGACCTCCGTGCCGATCCGGATGCTAAGTACGAGGAGAGGTTAGAGATCAAGGTTGGGGATCTGGAGCCAATGGTCGCCAAGCCCCACGCCGTGGACAACGTCGCCGCGGTCAGAGAAGTAGAGGGTGTGGAGGTCGACCAAGTCTTCCTAGGTAGCTGCACCAACGGCAGGCTGGAGGACCTGCGGATGGCGGCGAGGATACTGAAGGGGAGGAAGGTGAGGGAGGGGACGCGCATGCTGGTCATCCCAGCTTCTCGGCGCATCATGTTGCAAGCAATGAGTGAAGGCCTTATCGAGATCTTCCTCCGGGCGGGGTGCATCATCGGCTCACCGGGCTGCGGCCCTTGTATGGGAGGACATATCGGGATACTCGGACCGGGGGAGGTATGCGTCTCCACCTCCAACCGGAACTTCTTGGGGAGGATGGGGAGCGAGAAGGCCCAGATTTACCTCGCCTCACCTCTCACAGCAGCCGCCTCCGCGGTCACCGGGAAGATCACGGATCCGAGAGATCTGATGTAGTTGCCCGGAAAAATTTATCTCAAGATAAGATGATGGGCAAGGTCTGGAAGTTTGGAGACGACATAAACACGGACCTCATTATCTCCGGGAAGTACAAGTTCAAGACCCTGGACATGGCGGAGCTGGCAAAACACGCCATGGAGGCACTGGATCCCGATTTTTCCAAGAAGGTGAGGCCCGGGGACGTGATAGTAGCGGGGAAGAATTTCGGCTGCGGCTCGAGCAGGGAGCAGGCCCCCCTGGTTCTCAAGCAACTCGGGATATCCTGCATCATAGCGAAGAGCTTCGCGCGAATCTTCTACAGGAACTGCATCAACTTGGGCTTGCCCGCAATCGAATGCCCCCAGGCGTATGAGAGGGTGGAGGCAGGGGATGAGGTCCAGGTGGACATCTCGAGGGGGAAGATCCTCGACCTCACCAGGGGATTTGAGCTGGAGTTCAAACCCTTCCCGGACTTCATCCTGAGCATACTCCAGGATGGCGGCCTCGTGGAACAGTACAGGAAAAGAGGAGGTTTCGCATGGGGAGACATAGGGTGACCCTGATCAGGGGAGACGGGGTTGGGCCTGAAGTCATCCAAGCCGCTGTGAGGTGCATCGAGGCGACAGGAGTTCCGATAGAATGGGAGGAGGTCGAGGCGGGGCAGGTAGCCCTCCAGAAGTACGGTGACCCTCTCCCCCAGGAGGTCTTGGACTCCATAAGGAGGAATTGCGTCGCCTTGAAAGGTCCCATCACGACGCCCGTGGGGACGGGGTTCCGGAGCGTGAACGTGACCATCCGGCAGAAGCTGGACCTGTACGCGTGCGTGAGGCCTTGCAAGCTCTACCCGGGAGTCAGAACACGGTACACCTCGGTCGATCTGGTGGTCATCCGCGAGGCGACCGAGGACGTGTACGCTGGCGTGGAGTTCCAGGAGGGTAAGGAAGAAACCGAGGCACTGTTGAGGCTGGTGAAGGAGAAGCTGAACCTCGGGCTCAGGAGGGACAGTGGGATAAGCCTGAAGCCCATTTCCCGATCCGCCTCCACAAGGATCGTGCGATTCGCCTTCGAGTACGCCAGGAAGTACGGGAGGAAGAAGGTGACCGCTGTGCACAAGGCCAACATCATGAAGTTCTCCGACGGCCTCTTCCTCGAGGCAGCCAGGGAGGTGGCAAGCCAATATCCTGACATACAGTTCGAGGACAGGATTGTAGACAACATGTGTATGCAGCTCGTCCAGAAGCCGGAACAGTACGACGTCATAGTGACCACAAATCTCTATGGTGACATTCTCTCGGATCTCTGCGCGGGGCTGGTGGGCGGGCTCGGGGTCGCTCCCAGTTGTAACATTGGGGAGCATGCAGCAGTTTTTGAGCCCACCCACGGGAGTGCTCCGAAATATGCAGGCAAGAACAAGGTGAACCCTACAGCTACTATTCTATCAGGGGTCATGATGCTCCGTCATCTGGGAGAAGTGAGGGCTGCGGACAGGCTGGAAAGGGCTGTCGCCAGGGTGATCGCCGAGGGGAAGAGGGTAACCTATGATTTAAAACCTTCTCCTGATGATCCAACAGCGGTTGGAACACAGGAAATGGCAGATGCCATAATTGAGGCTTTGGAATGAAGATGGCCAGAGCGACTAAAGCTGCAGGCTATTTTTATCTGATTGGCCTATTCCTGCTAGGTATTTCATTCTTCGCCTCAAAAGGCGGTGTTTTCCTGAGCCTCCGAGCGGACATCAACCTTTCGCTCTTCTTTTGGGGGATGACTATCCTCCTCTTGGGTCTCGGGATCGTCCTCTACCGTGCTGGTTTCGAAAGAGGTAGAAAGGGCGCGGAAGGGGAGATAGCGCGCCTGCAGGCAGAAGTAGCCAAGAAAGAGAGGGAGCTCGTCCAGACTGAGAAGGAGATAGCAGAGATCGAGGGTATCTTGGCCAGAAAAACCACTAGGCTCTACGAACTAAGCGGGAGGCTGGGGGACCGGGAAAGAAGGCTAAAAAGGATCAAGGAGATCTTGGGATCCGAGTCTAACCGTGGATCAATCTGAGCATGAGGTCTTCTGCTTCAAAAAACCCCAAGGAGCCCTTCTTGCAAGCGAACTCATCGTACACCAGCCCGTCCCCCTCCATCCCCGGCTGGTAGATCACGACAGGGACAGGATCCGGGACGTGTGTGCGGACTGTAATAGGCGTGGGGTGATCAGGCAGGAAGGCTATCTTCGCATTGGGGTGTTCATCGAGAATCTTCCCCAGTAGCTCCGCATCTATGCGCTCAATGGCTTTGATCTTCTCCTCCACGTTTCCCTCGTGCCCCGCCTCGTCCGGAGCCTCCACATGAACGTAGGCCAGATCCAAGTCAAGTTCTTCGATTGCCTTCAAGGCGTACTCGGCCTTCGCACGAAGATCCGTGTTGTAGTATCCTGTTGCACCCGGCACTTCTGGTACCCACATGTTTGTCAACACCCCTAACCCCTTGATCAAGTAGACTGCGGAGATCATGGCACCTCTTATGCCAAACTTCTCCTGCAGAGGCTCCATTTGAGGCTTTCTCCCCTGCCCCCACAGCCAGATCATGTTCCCAGGCCTCTTTCCCTGCGACTTTCTTCTCACATTCACGGGGTGATTTTCCAGCAGTTGCCGCGAGTCTAGCATCAGCCTATTCAGTTTCTCCGCCCAAGGATTTCCAATAGGGCCCAGTAGGTAAGGGCGGAAATCCCTCCCGGTTATGTCGTGGGGAGGCGTGTAAGTTAGAGCATCATCACATTCATCTAGGACGAAAAGGTTCCGATAGTCCAGACCTAAATAGAAATGACCAAACGGTGTCCAATCATTCAGAGCTTTTATGAGCTCAGCTGCCTCCGCCTTGCTTATGTGCCCCGCCGAGTAGTCCTCGATTATATCTCCTCTGACCGTGATCAGATTGCACCTGAAGAAGACTTTGTTCTCCAACTCAAAGCCAAAAGCTGCCGCTTCCAAGGGACCTCTCCCCGTATAGTACTTTCTTGGATTGTAACCGAGAATACACATGTTTGCCACATCCGACCCAGGGTGCATGCCCCTCGGCACCGTCCTAACTATTCCTACCTTACCCTTGGACGCGAGGTAGTCCAGATTTGGCTTGCATGCCACCTGGAAAGGCGTCTTCCCTCTGAGCTGGGGAACGGGATAATCGGCGGCACCATCTGCGACGATGATAAAATACTTCATCAACCAATAGCTCCTTCCTTAAAAGCTAATAAACTTCAGAAGGGTTAAACCTCCGCTTCAGATAGATCTGCCACTTTCCTTTCCTCAGTCTCCTGAAGAAGCACGAGAAGTATCCCTCGTGGCATGCAGCGATCTTTTGCTCGACGTCATACAAGAGGCTGTCCCCATCGCAGTCCAAGTAAACCCTCCTCACTCTTTGAATGTGCCCAGAGGTCTCCCCCTTCATCCATATCTTTTTGCGTGATCTACTCCAGTAGTGCATGATACCCGTGACCATCGTACGAATAAAGGCCTCCTCATTTTGATGGGCGACCATGAGCACTTGCTTGGTTCGCCAGTCCCTCACGACGGCGGTCACAAGTCCGTCCTTGAAGTTGAGCGAGCTCAACAGTTGCCTGGCTGTTTGCTCATCTACCCTCACGTCTCCTCCTCCTGAGTTCCTTCTCGACCTTCGACCAGCTCACCTCATTGCTGGCGAGATAAACCAGCAGGTGGTAGATCAAGTCCGCTGCCTCCCATATTATCTCCTCTTCTTTCCTTGCATGGAGAAGCTCTTCCAGCTCCTCCCGCAACTTCTCCCTTATGTGATCCCTTCCGTGTTCGAGCAGGTAGCATGTGTAGGAGTTCGGTTTAGGGTTCGCTTTCCTATCCTCGATCACGCGAAAAAGTTCGGTTAAGATGTTTTCGGTCATGCTATCCTCTCCTTCACAGATTTTGCGTGCCAAGGCAGGGATTCCATCTCAGCCAGTGCTTGCACGATTCTCGAGAGCCTCGCCAAGCCCTCTCTAGTGAGCTTCTGGTATGGCACGAATTTGAGGAAATCCAAGACAGATAGACCCGACCTCACTCTGGCCTGCCCTCCGGTCGGCAGAACATGGCTGGGCCCCACAACGAAGTCCCCTGCTGCAACTGCTGAGTAGTGCCCCAAGAACACTTCCCCGGCGTGCTTGATCTTAGTTCTCCAGCGTTCTGGGTTGCGAACCATCAAAACCAAGTGCTCGGGGGCGTAGGCGTTAGCAAAACCGATCGCCTGCTCCAAGCTCTTGGTCAGCACTATTCTGCTGTACTTGGAGAAGGAGCTGACAAGTACTTCGTTGTCCATCCACTGCTCCACCAGTTCCTTCACACTCCTCGCGAGCTTGGGGGAGGGAGTTAGGAGGATGGATGCTGAACAGGGATCGTGCTCTGCCTGTGCCAGCATTTCCAAGGCCACCCATTCTGGCTTGGCCGAATTGTCCGCTAGGATCATGACCTCACTCGGCCCGGCTTGGAAATCCACCTGCACCTCAGTAGAGAGTAGAGCTTTTGCTGCTTGGACCCAGACATTGCCAGGACCTACTATCTTGTCCACCTTGGGGACGGTTCTGGTTCCAAAGGCAAAGGCAGCAATCGCCTGGGCCCCACCCAGCTTGAAGATGCCGTCGACGCCCACCACATCCGCCGCCACCAAGACGTGGGGGCTTATCCTCCCGTTCTTCGGAGGAGTGGCGATGTATATCTCATCCACCCCCGCAACCCTCGCCGGTATGCACGTCATGAGCACCGTGGATGGATACCCGGACCTCCCCCCGGGGACGTAGATGCCCACCCTGGGAATGGGCCGGATCATGACACCGACGGTTGCGCCCTTGGATACCTTGTACCTCCGTTCCTTGGGGAGCTGCTTCCGGTGAAACCTCTCTATTATGCGGGCCGCCTCCCGGATGATCCGCACTTTTCGCTCGCCGATTTCCTCATAGGCATCGACGATCTCCTCATCCGAGACTTCCAGACTCCTGAGCCTGCTTCCGTCCAGCTCGAGTTCCAGCTGGAAGAGGGCGCGGTCACCTTCTTTTTTCACTCGGTTCAAGATCTGTCTGACCCTAGGCATGACGGACTTGGTATCCAGCTCGGAGCGTCTGAGGAGTTTGGGCCAGTTCCTTTTGTTCAGTCTGACTATTTTCGGCATCACAGGCTCTCTTTGGTGCTCGGAATGCCCACACCGGGGCGGCGAGTGCTGGCCCTGCAAAGAGCTAGGCCCAAGGCCTTGAAGATTGCTTCTGCTTGGTGATGATCCTCCCCCTTCCTCAAGACCAGCACGTGCAAGTTGAACCTGCCGAAAGAAGCGAAACTACGGAGACCGTGTTCTATTAAATCTGCCTCCAGATCCTCCAGTTTCCTCTTGGTGAACTTCGCGTTGCTCTGGAAGTACGACCGCCCGCTTAGGTCAACCGAAACCAAAACCAGTGCATCATCCATCGGTACCGTGGCCTCTCCGAACCTCCAGATGTCCCTTTTCTCCCCCAGCGCCTGGAGGAGTGCCTGGCCCAAGCAAATGAACACATCCTCGACCACATGATGCTTCAGATCCCCCTCAGCCTTCAGCTTGAGGTCGAAGCCCGCGTGTCTGGTCATGCTTTCCAACATGTGATTCAAGAATCTCACACCGGTCGAGACCTCGGTCTTTCCCTTCCCATCCAACTCCAATTCCACACTCACCCAGGTCTCTTTGGTACGCCTCGTGAGTTCGGCTCTTCTCACCCGGCCACCTCCTGAGCTTCTCTAAGAGTGAACCTGCCCTCATAAAGTGCCATCCCAAGGATTACCCCAGCAGCACCCCAATCTCTCGCCCTTCTGATATCCTCCAGCGTTGCAATCCCCCCAGCCAGGAATACCGGTACGCGCACGCTCCGGATCAGCTCGCTTGCCAGTTTGGATCTCAAGCCTGCTTGGGTGCCCTCCGTGTCCACCTCAGTGTACAAAATCCCAACTCCCAGCCTCTCGAACCCCCGGGCCAGCTCGAGAGGGGAAAATTCCGTTTTCTCCTTCCATCCCCTCCGGACAACCCTACCCCGGGAGGAATCCAACGCAACCATAACCCTCTCCTTTCCCGCCTTCTCCACGATTTCCCTCAGCAGCTCTGCATTCTCGGTCGCTAGCGTCCCTAAGATGACACGATCCGCCCCCACTCCTAGGAGCTCGAACGCCCTTTCCTTCGTTCTTATCCCTCCACCCACCTGCACCCTAGCAAGCCCTCCCACGCTAGCTAGGATCTCGACTACCCGATTAAAATTGTCGCCCTCCCCGCGGGCGGCATCCAAGTCCACCACGTGCAACCAAGTCGCACCCTCGTGGATCCATTTCATGGCAACCTCGACCGGGTCGCCTATCACCTTCCCCGTGCCCGGTTGGCCGCGCACCCACTTCACGCATTTTCCCCGGTGGATGTCAATGCTTGGGATAACGAGCATTAAAAATGTTCTCCTGGTTGAAAAACAACAGAGCGGGTAATTTGTCCGATATTCATGGCTAAAAATATATATGCTAAATATACGTATACATACGTACGTATGAAGACAATCGTCGTAAGAGACGAGGTTTATGAATTGTTGCGCAAGATGAAAAAGGAAGGAGAATCTTTCTCTGATGTAATACTCAGGCTCGCCAAAGGAAGGAGAGGAGATGAGGTGCTTAAAAAGTATGTAGGCTCCTTGGCTGGCAGTGACCTTCCAGAATTTGTGCTAAAGGAAAGACTGAGGCTGAGAGAATTTGATCTTTGATACCTCAGCCCTTTTGGCGATTTTGAAGGACGGGAGGGTGCTTGAGAAACTCGGAAAGGTAGACGCAGTTAGGATACCGTCCGTGTGCGCATTCGAGTTGCTAAGAGGGGCCGTTTATCTGAATGTTTCTAAGGGTGCAAAAAAGGAGCTGGAGGTCGTCATGGACCTCCTAGAGGAAGCTGAAATAATTCCGCTTGAGTGGAGCGATGTCAGGATTGCATCCTACCTCTGGGCCAAGCTCAAGAGCAAGGGGATGAGTGTGCCGGATCCCGACGTGATGGCAGCAGCTACTGCTATTAGACTTGGTGAAAAGGTGGTCTCGGCCGACAGAGATTTCTGGACTATAAAAGAGGTCGCGAAAGAGCTGGAGCTAGTGCTCTTATAGTCAAAGCGCTTTTGGCCCTCCTACATCCACTCAGGGGATTATGCGCTCGATCGGCACTACCAGAATGTCCCTGGCACCGATGCGTTTTGCCTCCCTTATCACCCTAGCTACTTCGGAGTCCTCGACCACTGCCTGGACCGCCACCATGGGCGTCTCTGCCTCCACCTTCGAAACGGTGGGGCCGGCCATGCCGGGCATAATCTGCTTTATCTGCTCCAGCTTATCCTCGGGCAGGTTCATGAGCACGAGCTTCCTCCCTCGCGCGGTCACCACAGCTTCCAGGGACATCTTCAAGTTCTCTATTTTCTCCCTCTTCTGCCGGTAGCTCTCCGGGTTCGCCACCAGCCTGGCCGAGCTCTCTAGGATCACGTCCACCACCTTCAGCCCGTGTGCCTTTAGGGTGTACCCCGTCTCCACCACATCCGTTATGAGGTCCGCAACCCCGATCAGGGGTGAGATCTCCGCCGCGCCCGTCAGGCGTATCACCTCCGCCTGGATCCCCCTTCCCTCGAAGTACTGGATGGTCAGGTTTGGAAACTCCGTTGCCACCCTCACAGGTGATCGCAGATCGGCCGCACTTTTTATGCCAGAGGACTCGGGGGCGGCGAGAACGAGCCTGGTTCGCCCGAATCTCAAGTCCAAGAGTTCCACCACCTTGGCCCGGCGTTCGCGGATCAAGTCGTAGCCCGTTATTCCTACATCCGTGAAGCCTCCCGCCACGAAGTCGGGTATGTCCTCAGCCCTGGCGAAGACCACCTCTATCTCCGGGTCATTGGTCCTGGCGAAGAGCTCCCTGCCTCCTCTCCCTAGGATCTCCAAACCCGACTCCCTCAGCACCCTCAGGCTCTGCTCCTCCAGGTGCCCCTTCGGGACCGCTAGTCTGATCATTTAAGCACATCCCCGAGCGCAGATATTAGCTTGTTATTTTCCTCTCTCCTGCCCACGGTTATCCTCACCCACTCCTTCCCCGCCCCCCTGAAGCGCGAAAGGCTCCGTATGAGGATCCCCTTCCGTTCCAAGGTGCTCACGAGCCTGTCCGCGTCCACCGGGGTGCGCACCATGAGGAAGTTTGCCTCGGAGGGGAGGACCTCCAGTCCCATCTCCTGCAGCCTCGCCCTCAGCCTTTCCCTCTCCTTCCTGATGCGCTCAACCACCCTCCTCATATAGGGCAAATCTTCCAGAGCTGCGGAAGCAGCTACTAGCGCGAGGGAGTTCACGCTGAACGGGAGCCTCATCTCTCTCAGCCAGCCCGATACCTCCTTGGGTAGGAGGGCGTATCCTATCCTTAGTCCGGCCAAACCGAAAGCTTTGGAGAAAGTCCGGAGCACAATCAGGTTCTCCCATTTCCTGACCAGATCCTGCACGGAGTCTCCCGAGAACTCCACGTAGGCCTCATCGACCACCACCCACTTCCTCGTCTCAAGCAAGGAGGTGAGGAGATCCTTGGGCAGGCTGTTCCCCGTTGGGTTGTTCGGCCTGCAGATGAAAACAAGCTTGACCCGCTTAGTCTGCCTGAGGATTTTTTCGCTCCACCTGAAACCAGGCAGGCTGAAGAACACGGGTTTGGCGCCTACCAGCCTGGACCTGAGCTCGTAGATGGAAAAAGTAGGCACTGGTATCAGCACCTTGTCCTTGGGGTTTAGCAGAAGCCTGCAAACTAGATCCAAGAGCTCATCCGAGCCGTTCCCCAGTTGTATCTGGTCCACCGGGATGCCCGTGTACGCGGAGATCTTCTTCCTGAGTTCCTCCGCCCAAGGATCCGGGTAGAAGTTCAGATCTTTCAGGACATGCCTAAGAGCAGCTCGGACACGTGGGGAGGGGGGATAGGGGCACTGGTTGGAGGCTAAGTTTATGGCCCCGGCACTGTAGCTGGTCGCGAAAGGATAGGAGCTGCTCGACTCCAAGTACTCGCGGACGACCTTCGAGATCCCGCTCATCTCTCCGCTGCTAGGAGCACGTTCTGGAGGAGCATGGCCCTAGTCATCGGCCCCACCCCACCTGGCACGGGGGTTATGTACGAGACTTTTTCCGAGACCCTTTCAAAGAGCACGTCCCCCACCAGCCTGCCCTCGTGATAGCTTATCCCGACATCCACGACCACGGCGCCCTCCTTCACATGCTCCGCATCCACGACGAACTGAGGTCTGCGTCCGACCGCCGTCACCAGGACATCTGCCTCCCTCATCCTCTCCTGGAGATTATGCGTCTTTGAATGGCAGAGCATGACCGTCGCATCTCTGTCCAGCATAAGCTTGGCGAGGGGCTTCCCCACCAAGTTGCTCCGGTTCACGATCACCACGAGCTTCCCTCTCAAAGGGATGGAGTAGTGGTCGAGGAGTTTCATGATGCCCTTGGGTGTGCAAGGCAGGAGGTCCCTGTCCAGATCGTAAGAGCCCAGCCAGAGCCTCCCCACGTTGACCGGGTGCAGGCCATCCACATCCTTTTTCGGGTCTATGGTGGAGACGAGCTGGAGGGGATCCAGATGTTTGGGTAGAGGGAGCTGAATCATAATTCCCGTGACTGAGGGGTCCCGGTTGAGGGACCTTATTTTTTCCTCTAGTTCGCCCTGCCTCACCTCCTCCGGGAGCCTGTGCAGCTCGAATTCTATCCCTACCTCCTGACAATCCCTCTGCTTCCCAAAGACGTAAGCGAGGGAAGCTGGATCCTCCCCGACAAGCAACACGCTGAGTTTGGGTGGTTTGGGCAACTGCTCGACGCGCTCCTTGATCTTTAGCCTGATCCCGCGTGCCAGGGCTTTCCCATTTAGTAGGACCGCCATCTGACTCTCGCTGTTATTTCTTTTCACCTATGTAAGGACCTCGCCCATGGACTATTTAACGTCAGAAATCATTTGTTTCGGTGACTTTTGGAGTGGTGTCCATGCTAAAGCACCTTAATTAGCCCGAAGAGAAAGAAATGGTGCAGGAAGTGAGGCTTGGGGTAGTAGTCTCGGAGATGCACTGGGAAGTGACAGGAGCCATGCTGGAGTTTGCCAAGAGGCACGCGGAGATTCTGGGAGCCAAGGTGGTGCAGGAGATGAGCGTCCCAGGGGTCTTCGACATGCCCTTAGCCGTGAAGCGTCTGCTGGAATCAAAAGAGGTGGAGGCCGTGATCACGCTGGGGGCCGTGATAGAGGGGGAAACGGAGCACGACCGGGTGATAATGAACCAGGTTACGAGAAAGCTCGTGGACCTATCCCTGCAATACAACAAGCCTGTCACTCTAGGCATATCAGGGCCCGCCATGACGAGGCTCCAAGCACTCGAGAGGGTAAATGAGTATGCCAAGAGGGCAGTCGAGTCGGCAATCAAGCTCGTCCGCAAGCTGCGTTGATCTCGGGGTATTGGCACTGGGCTCCCACAGGGAGAGACACGGCATCCTCCCCGAGGACTTAGATGCAAAGCTAGCCTCCTATGTGGCGCTGCAAGCCAGCCTGCGGACGGGTGCCAAGTTCTTGGGTACTGTGCTCTCCTCCCACGAACTCCCTGGCATAAACACGGGCTCTCACCAGTCGAAAAAGCAGGTTTTAAGGGAGATCAGGTGCAGACTGAAGGAGGCGAAAAGTCTGCTCGGCATAAAGGGAGTGGTAATCGTCAACGGGCACGGGGGTAACTCTCCCCTCTCAGCTGAAATTCTCAGGCTTGGGGAGGAGCTGGGCCTCCGGATGGAGTGGGACTCCACTATAGTTCAGGGCCCGCATGCAGGGCCTCAGGAGTACAGTATGGCCTGCGCCCTGGGCTTGGTGGATGCGGGTCAGGTGAAGGAACATTTGAAGCATCCGGAGGTGGGTTTCCAAGGTATGCCGGAGGTCTTGAGGAGGTACAGGTGGGCAGCCGAGGCCCTTCCCCAGCTCGAAAGATTCAGGGTGAGCAAGGGCAAAGGGAAACGCCTGCTCGAGCGCAGCATAAAATCGGTCGTCGAAAAGCTCATCCAGCTGTCTAGGAGCTCTTAAAATGTTTGCAACAGACAAACAGCTCGTACGAACAGTTTTGTAACACTATTCCGGAGTTTTACCTAATCGGATTAGATCAGGTGGACGGCCGAAGCCTTGAAGATGAGATACACCCTCGAGCCTTCCCGCAGTCTGAGTTCTGACACGGATGCTCTGGTGACGAAGGCGTGGAAGATTCGGTCAGCCGCCTGGACACTCACCCACACATATGCCCCCCTGTCCCTCAGGTCCAAAATCCTCCCTAGGAGCACGTTCCTCCCGCTCGTGCGCGCAGGCCTTCTGGAGAGGATTATGTCTTGGGGTCTCAGGCAAACTGTGACCTCCCCCGCCTTCCTCCCAGCCGCGAGCAGGTGCAGTCTCCCTATCCTCACCGAAGTCAGCCTGCCCCTGGGTCTGGCCCTCCCCCTGAAGATGTTCTGGACGCCCAGGAACTCCGCTACTTCGGGGCTGGCTGGGGAGGTAAAAACCTCCTCGGGCTCCCCCACTCGTACTAGCCTGCCGTCCAAGAGGATCCCCATCCGCTGGGCTAGGCCAAGCGCCTCCTCTCTGTCGTGGGTGACGTGGAGGGTGGTGATTCCTGTCTCCCTCTGAACCCTCCTGAGCTCGGATATCAGCCTCTCGGAGGTGGGCTTGTCCACGTGGGCTAGGGGTTCGTCCAGTAAGAGGAGCTTCGGACGGAGCACGAGCACCCTCCCCAGAGCTACCTTCTGTTTCTCGCCCCCGCTCAGGGTGCGGGGCATCCTGTGCAACAGGTCCGAAAGGCCCAGCAGCTCGGACACCTCCTCCAATCTCCTTGTGGCCTCCTGCTTGGGTACTTTCTTCACCCTCAGCCCGAAGCGGAGGTTCTCCTTCACCGTCAGGTGAGGGAAGAGCAGGGCATCCTGGTACACGAAGCCCACCTCCCTGAGCTGGGGAGGAAGGCCTGTGATGTCCCTCCCGTCCAAGCGGATTTGTCCCCTGGAGGGTAAGTGAAAGCCCGCAATCGTTTCGAGCAGGAGGGTCTTTCCCGCGCCCGTGGGCCCGAGCAGGACGAAATACTCTCCCCTTTCAATGCTGAAGGAAATCTCCTTCAGGGAGAACTGCCCCCAAGTGCCGCAGAGCTCCCTAACCTCGAGCATATCTTCTCCTCAGCCATTCCGTCAGCACGAAGCCGCACAGGACTACCAGGAGGAAGAGGGTGCTCGCGGCCAGGGAGGAGAGCAGGCCCCCCGTGTAGAAGCGCTGCCAGATGAGTCCAGGGGCTATCATCGGGAAGAAGCCCACGAGCATGATGACTGCAGCGAACTCGCTCAGCGCTCTCCCCCAGCTCATGAGGGCCGATCCCAAGAGGTGGGGGAAGGCCAGGGGGAGGCTGATCCGGAGGAAGACGTCCCACTCGGAGGCGCCCAGCGAGCGGGCCACGTTCTCCAGCCTGGGATCCACGGAGCTGAAGCCTCTCCTCGCCCCGTCTAGGAAGAAGGGAGCGGAGACGAAGAGCATGGCGCAGACTACTCCCAGAACTGTGCCCTCGCACTCGAAAAGACCCCCTAGCCAGCCTCCCCTTCCCAAAACTATGACGAGCATGATACCTGCCACCACGTGGGGGACGGCAGAGGGCAGATCTATCAGGCCCTCGAGGAGCCCCTTTCCCTTGAAATCCTTCCTGGCCAGCATGTAAGCCAAGGGCGTCCCTAAGAGGAAGCATATGAGCGTCGAGAGGCATGCGCACACGCAGCTGAGTCCGACTGCTGAGAGGATGGATGGGTCGGTGAGGGCCGAGAAGAAGCCCCCTGCGTTCTGACCGAACTGCACCCAGAATAGCCCGATGATGGGGAGCACGAGGAAGGCCACCAAGAGAGCGCCCGAGAGAGAGATCAGGAGCCAAAAGAGTCTGTTAGAGGAGTTCACGGGGTATTGCCTGCTCGTTCTCGAGGAGGTAGGGGTAAAGGGGCCTGAAGCCGAAGTTCTCCATTAGCCTCCTACCCTCCTCACCCAGCACGAACTGCACGAAGCGGATCGCACCCTCTCTGTCTTCAGCCTCCCTCGGGATCGTGAGACCGTAGACTATGGGACTCCCCACATGCTCGCCCGTGGAGGCCCGGACTTTCACTTTGGCGTAAAAATCGGCAAAAGCAGGATCCCCAAGGTTCACTTCCTCGGGCAGAGTGAGGTACCTCAAGCCCATGGACTGAGCCACGCTCTTGTATTCAAATGCGTAATCCAGACTCCCCAGCTCGAGCTTGCTCAACAAGTCCACGGACTTCGGACAGACCACCAACCCTTCCCCGAGTTCGAGCCTCTCGGTGGGAGGAACCAAGATGACGTAGGTACCGTTCTCCACCCCGCAGGAGATGTTGGAGCGGGCACCCACCAAGTTCGCGAAGAGCCTCGGCAGGTTTTCAGCCTCCTCAAAGAGCTTGATGACCATCAGCGCTCGGTACCCGCAAGGATCCAAGTTGGGGTCGCTGAAGCCCCACCTCACGTCTTCCCTCTGCAGTATCTCCCACCAGTTGTTCTCACTCACCTCCCTCGCATGCCTGCTCCCCTCCGTGTAAGCCAGCACGAGCTCGTTTGAGGCAAACCCTATCGCCCAGCTGGCGTGCTCCGGCATGAGGAATTCTGGGATGAGATGCCAGTCCGCAACCATTATCACGTCCGCCGTCCTGTGGAGCTCCGTCAACTGCCTGACAGCCTCCACGCTACCGTGGGCCTCCAGTTGCACGTCCCAGGGGTTTTCCCCCTCGAATCTCCCCTCCACCTCAGTCAGAAAGGGGGTCAGGCTCCCAGCATGCAGCACTTTCAGGCTTCTGGCTTGGCTCCTCAGGAGCACTACCATGCCAGCAACGACGAAGCATACCAGCGCGAGCAGTAGGATTTTGTGCATTATGCTCAGTTGAACATAAGTTTTAAAATTTATTCCCAAGAGCATCATCAGCACATTAGAGAGAATGTAAAGCCTGAACCTGAACGGATAGTTCAACTTTGTAGGCATCTGTAGAGATATTACCAGGGCTGGATTTTAAGTGGATTGATGAGGTTAAACTGGCGTGAAATCTGGGAGGAGAAGCAAAAGCAAAGAATAAGGCCTTCGAAGGTAACATATGATAAGGATTTTAGCGCCAAATTCGCTGAAGATTACTCCAAGCTAGCTAGGCACACTGAATATGGAAAAAAAGCGGTGGATTTACTAGAGGAAATACTGGATGACGACTTTGAGGTTTTGGAGATAGGTGCTGGACCCGGAACATTGACTATCCCACTAGCCACGAGGGTAAAAAAGGTGGTAGCTATCGAGCGTTCCGAAACGGCCGTGAAGTACTTGAGAAACAACATGAAAGAGAGCAATGTTGAGAATATTGAAATAGTGAATAAAGACTGGCTGGAAGTCGATGACCGTGAAATAAAAGGCCGATTTGACTTAGTTGTGTGTTCTCACTTTTTGTGGCAAATGCGTGACCTTGAAAGGCATCTGAAAAAGATGGAGAACGCCTCAAGGAGATACTGTGCGGTGGTGCAACCTGCGGGGAGAGAGAGAATAGTAAAAGAGTTGTGGACGGAAATAACAGGGAAAGAATATAGTGGTGAGTTTGATCCTGATGCAGATCATTTTGCTTATCTAGTATTACGGCAGTGGGGCAGGCTGGTGAATGTACGAGTAATGAATTACACAGTAGAGCGGAACCTCGAACAAGAAGTACGATATATAGCGAGTTTCATAGGCAAATACGTGGAAGTGGATACTCGTGTGAAGGGAATCATCGAGCAACACCTTCTAAGGAGAGGAAAGGGCTTGTACAGAGAGAAGCGTTCTGCAGTCGTGATGTGGTGGAACATAGCTTGATGTTTCACTTCAGCTACAATCCTAGCCTCTAATAAACCGCAAGCAGGAGAAATCAAATGAAAATTGTGTACAAACCAATAGGAATCATCCACTCCCCTTTCAAGAATCTTGAAGGGGCACCGATACAGCCAACAGGTGCTAAAGGCGTTGCTGGTACTGTAGAAGTATTCCAAGAATATTGTGCGGGACTTAAAGATCTTGATGGTTTTTCACACATCATTCTGGTTTATCATTTTCATCTAGCTAACAAATGGTCGTTGGAAGTTAGACCGTACATGGATGAGAACACGCATGGAGTATTCGCCACAAGGATCCCGGGGCGACCGAATCCAATTGGCATCTCTGTGGTACGTTGCATCAAAATCGAAGGGTGCATAATCCATGTTGAGGACATCGACATCTTGGATGGGACTCCTCTGTTAGATATCAAGCCGTATGTTCCCGATTTTGATTCTCGAATAGTAGAACGAATAGGGTGGCTTTCTGGAAAATCAGGCAATGTACATAAAAAGAGGTCAGATGGCAGGGTGATATAGGAAATTATACAAGTATCTGCTGAAAACAGTCTTCGTTTTCTGTTCATGCTGGATAGATATAATGAAGTTCAGAGCAAGAATCTTCTTGCAAGACAAGAAGGGAAGGCTTCTAGGAGGGGAGGGAATGATTTCCTTGCTGGAAGAAATAGAGAGCTCAGGCTCGCTGAACAAAGCCGCGAAGAGATTTGGCATGTCCTTTAGGCATGCATGGAAGAAAATGAAAAAGTTCGAGCGGCATGCTGGGCTCAAACTTGTGGAGACCAAGAGCAGGCCGAGCAAGCTAACCCCTGCCGGGAAACTTCTGGTCCGGAGGTTCAAGCTTGTGAAGCACGCGGTCGAGAGCTTCCTGAGGGATGCTTCCCCCACCTCCCCACCCATCTACGCCCAAGGCAAGCTGGAGGGTAAGGTAGATCAGCTCATCTTCGGAAAAGCAGAGGTCTCCGTCCGGGTCAAGACGCCGGCGGGAAACCTCAGTTTCATCTTGCCGCGGGAAAGCGTCGAGCAAGAAGACCTGAAAAAAGGAGACAGGGTGCGCCTGTCCTTGGGGATCTCGAGAATTCAGCTCCAGAAGGTTTAGAGTTTCTTTATAAGTTCTAGAGGGTTCCGGACCAGCACCTGTTCCGCTTCCTCCTTAGTTAGGCCTGCCCCCATGGCCACAGAGAGTGCCTTGGCAGGTGGCAACAGATCCTCCGGAGAGTGGGCATCGGAGTTCAGCAGGAGCTTCGCCCCAGTCTCCCTTGCCACCTTGGCAACCCACCCGTTGGAGAGACAGTGGCCTTTTCTGGAAGTAAGCTCTAGGTATACCCCGTTCTCCCTCGCGAGCTCGGCTTGATCGGCCGGGATCAGGCCCGGGTGGGAGAGGATGTCCACCTCATTGCACTCGACAGCTACCCTATTGGTTCCCGGCTGGACAGGCTCGACCAGGGTCTCTCCGTGCACCACTATAATCCTAGCACCCAGCGATCTCGCCCTCCTAGCCAGCTCAGGGATCGCTTGAGGAGGAACATGGGTGAGCTCGGCCCCTGGTATTACCTGCAGGCTCATGTTCCCGCTCAGTTTCTCACAAGCCCTGACCAGCCTAGGGAGGATGGAGTCTATGTTAGACCAGTCTACATGGTCTGTGATGGCAATCGCTTGGTGATCCATGGCTTCTGCCCTTCTAGCCAGCTCTGCGGGTAGCAGCTCCCCGTCGCTCAAAAGCGAGTGGAGGTGCAGGTCTATTCGTCTCAGATTCTCACCTCTATACGCTTAGCTAGGCCTTTCTTGATTAGGAGTTCGGCTGTCTTCCTGGGAAGGGCTACCACATCCCCCTTTAGGAAGGGGCCGTAAAATCTCATGTCCTCCGCCACAATCCTGGGGATCTCCTGCTCCAGCACCACGAGCGTGGTCTTGGGCTGGATGACTGGGTGCAAGAGCAGAGATTCCCTCATCTCGCTTACAGCCTGGGATATCCTGTCGATAAATCGCTGCTCCTCGGCTGAGCCTATGGGGGTGTGCCCCTCAAGCAGGCTCAGTAGCACCTTTCTTAGCCTCACACTAAAGAGCTCTTCCAGTTTGTCCCTGAAAAGCACTCTCTTTCTCTCCAACATCTCCCTCTCCTCCCCGACGGATCTCCGTAGCTGTCTGTCGATGGCTGACAGCTCTTGGTTCATCCTTGCGTAGAAATCTGGGGGTAGGGCTAGGATCTCCTCCGATGCCTTCTCCTCGTCCAGGATCCTCTCAAGCTCCTCCACTTCTCTCCCTCACGAATCTGGGCACTGCTTGGTCCAGGGAGAAATCATCTATCTTCCTTATCTCCACGCACTTCATGCTCACGCCTGAATGCAGGCTGGAGGGCAGCCTAAGCACGCGCTTCGTGTCCACGGTGGGTCTGCTGTCCGCCTGTTTCCTGTTTAGCTCAGCCAGAAGCTTAAGCAACTGGCTCAGAGTCCGCTCCCCTATCCCCTCCATCCGCCTAATCTCCTCCATCCTCCCCTGCCTCAGGCTGGAGCTCACTTGGTTCAGCCTCCTCATCAGCTCCTGCGCAACCCTTCTCTTCACGCCTCCCTGCATCAATTCTCGCACGTTTAATCTAGTAGCCAAGCGGCTGGCGTGCATCCTGAAGACTTTGGAGTACCCGAAGGCCAGCGTGAGGTCGGAGGGCACCACTCCTCCCGTCACATAGATGAAAACCTCCTCCCTCTCCTCCCTTCCCAGTTTCTGCACGGACTCGTCCAGCACTCTCAGGTGGAAACCTCTCCCCGAGTAAGAGTACCTCAAGTGAGTCAAGCCCAAATCAGATCGCAGGACATCACCTATGCTCGCTATGATGTGCCTAGCCTCCTCCAAGCATCGCTCGCATACCCTACCCTCGGTACAGCTACAAGGTTTCAGGGGCAAGTCTTTCGCATCCACATCGAAGACCAGCTCAGCTCCTAGCCACTTCTCCATCTTCACAGGGTTTTCGTACCTAGCAGTGCTCACATAGGCAGCGTAGGGTGCGTGCCGGCGGAGAAAATCCTCCAGCTGGTCGGGAGTGATGAACTGGTGGTGCCTGGTGAACTGCCCCTTGTTCTCTAAGGCGAAGCCGAACTCCCTCAGGGAGAGCGTGTGGAGGATGTAGTCTGGTATCTCCCTCCTACCCTGCCACTCCTCCATGTAGAAAATCCTACGCTCTTCGGGTGTCGCCTCCCTAAACATGCCCCCTCTCTAAGAGCCTCTTGGAATAGTAAGGGGGAACTATAGGCCCCAAACTGCACATCCACCCGGCAGTCACGAGCCTGCTTTCACTTTCCACCCTTCTACTCAACCTGCTGCTATTAGATTTTGTTGACCAACTAGCCGAAATGGTATGCGGCTCGTTCTGTGACGGTCGCAGTTTTCTTTCATGAACCACTAGGGCAGTATTGTTGTAACAAATAGATACTTTCTGGGAACTGTTGATGTAGATAACAGAAATGCTACGTGAAGTGTTCATAAAGGACAAACACTTTCCCGAAGCCTAATCGTTGGCCGTGTGAAAAAAATTTCTCCAATCATAGGGTCTCGCCTCCAGCAACAAGCCTCCAAACTCTATTACTTCGCGCATATCTCGCTCCGATGTGCTTGATCCCGGAGATCTGAGTCCGCAGGGAGACAGTCGCCCTCACAGCATCGACCGAAGGCAAGGCCCCGCCTGCCGCTTCAAGCTCGAGGAGTCCCCCCGGAGCGCATTTATATCCCAGCCCAGCCCCCTGAGATAGGTGGGGAGCGAGGCTCCCAAGCTCCAGGTTAGCATGTCCCTCTTGAGCGAGAGCAAATCTTCGAATACGTTCTTCTCCACGTCTCTCTCAACTTCCCCGAACTCCACTCGCCGGGTGCCAGCCGGAACTCGACTACACGCCCCCCAGCGACCATCCGCTTCCTCATTGCTTTCAAATTGTACTCCGACTTCTGCAAGAGCGCGGAGAGGTCGATGTCCCAGCTAAACCTTGGTTGGTCGGCGTACAGCCTGGAATGAGAGTTCCTCCTTTGAGCATCACCGGGGAAGGTGTGGCGTGCTAGGCAGAACTTTCATCGCAATCCAAAATCTAGGCAGAACCTTGTTCCTCTGAGAGTCTTTTGAAGTAATAGGTCAAGGGGTTTCTTATCCCGGCACAGTACTCGTCTGGCTGGCAGAGAATCGGGGCCTGAAGCCTTATCTTCTCACAGCTGGGTGTCATGTACCACTTACTCCTCCCGGAGTCCGCCAGGGTCGGATTCTCGGTTCGCCCGAACCCCATCACGTACCATATGTTCGCCCTCTCCTCGGGCTGGTCGGAGAAGAGGGGAGGGTTGCATCGTTCGGCCGCCTCGTAGATGATTGGGAGCAGCTCATCCCTCACCACGGAGAGATCCTCCACGAACTCGCTCACCTTGGGTTCGGGCTTGCCCCTCGGGCATATCCTAGCACGGGAGAGGAAGGAGACGAGGAGCAGCGTTATGGCGAAGTTCCTGACCCCCTCCGGCACGCCTTGCAGGCACTTCTTTATGCAGGGGGGGAAGAACTCCGGCCTCAGCCTCCCGCGCTTCACCTTGATGCCCGGAATTAGCTTCTCCTTCGGCACGAGCTGCGAGACCCTGCTCCCCACCCGGGCGAAAACGTCCGGCACCCTGTGCAGCTGGCTCAGCTTGTTGTAGAGCTCCTCTATCAGCTCCTCGACTTGGGCCCCCACGAGCTCCGAGTAAAGCCTCCAGAGCTCGGAGGAAGAGAGGATGGCCCAGCCATCCAGTAGGTACAGGTCCGTCAGCCTGACCCTCCGATGCTTGAGCAGGGAGGAGAGATCTGTCCACCTGATCGCGAACCTGGGGACGCACTGCATGACGACCCGCTGATCCACCTCCCTCCCCCTGTAGCCTATCCGCTCCAGCTCTCTGTCCCGCAGGAGGAAGTAATCCCTCTCCGCTATCTCCCTCCCCCTCACTCTCCTCCCGGAGAGCGGCTCAACCCGGATGACCTCCCTGACCGCCTCCAGGCAGAAGCCTTCCAGACCCCTCTTGAAGAGCTCGAACATGCGCCTCCTTATGCTGGTCTTGACGGACTGCTCGACGAGTCTTGCCTCGGGGGAGTAGGGGTAGGAGACCGAAGCTACGCCTGCACAGAGCAGGTGGAGGGAGAGCACGTCCCTCTCGATGGACCGCCTGTCTGAGGGGAGGTCAACTGAGGGGTTCGAAACGCGGCTCACGGCCATCTCCGCTATCTCCTCGGGGAGCTCGGAGAGGGGAGGGGCCGCCTTGACGATTTCCCTAGCTCTGCTACCCACGGGGTTCAAAAGTGCCACGAAGTCCCCAGAAATCATAGTGATTTGTAGACTATGGGACCCTGGGCCTGCCCGCGCCTTATCTCGTGAAGCGCCTCCGCCGCCAACCTAGCCGCCGTCTCCGCATCGCTTGCGAGGCCCACCCCGGCCTTGAACTCCACCCCTAGCCTGCGCTTCACCTCCGAGATCACCTCCAGCAGGTCGGCCGGGGAAGTGCCATTGCAGATCGAGATGTAGTTGTCTCCCCCCATGTAGAACACCAGGGCCTCCCTGCGCTTCATGGACTCGATCAGCTGCAGGTGGGCCCTCTGGAGGAGCAGGTGGGTGTCGTAGATAGGGTAGGAGTCCGTGAGGATGGCTGAGTGGTTGACGTCGAAGTGAGCTATCTGAACCTTCCCGGGTGAGGGGAGGAAGCTGCCCGTCAGAACTCCCTTCCTCCGCTCGGATCTGCTGCTCCCCGTGGACTGCAGGGAAAGGGTGGCCTGCAACTGGGCCTCGTAGGCCGTTCTCCCAGTTCCGACCCCCATGCTTACCGTCACAGGGAACCTGCCGTTCACTGAGTCCAGGATCTCCCTGTGGTCATCCAACGAAAGGCCATTGGAAATCGCCAGCATGTTGTCCAGCCTGAGCGGGAAGACTATACCCTTCCTCCTCGAGAACTCCCCCTGCAGAGCAGAGTAAAGGCTACTCTGGAGGATCTGCAGTTCCGCCTCCCTCTTAGGCCTCGGGGTGACCGTCCAGGGGCCGTAGTTATCTATCTGGATGAGCGTTAGCTGGAGTTCCTTCATGCTCTTCCTTACCCCCGATGCTAAAAATCTGCCAAGGAGGGAAGAACGGTATCTCCCAGCAAGGCTTGTGTGATAGTATTGTAGGAGAAAAGTCCCTTTATTCAATAAACATTTTTGAGCAAAAGAGGGGGCACGACTTCCCTCAGATTAAGCCAATGGCAACCCCGATACCTATCGCGCCTATGAGCCCTCCGAATACTGCTCGCAGTATCCACGCTTTCACGCTCTTGGTCGCCCTAGCTCCAATCCATGTGAACACCAGCGTAACTAGACCGATGCCAGCAAAGCAAAGTAAGTCCATGTAGCCGTGTAACCCAAGATTGACCGCCCCTACTCCCGCTGTTGGGATCATCGCTAGAGAGGAAGTACCAATCGCTATGTGCATTGGATACCCGGACGCGGTGAGCACCGGCACGTAGTATATGCCCCCGCCAAAACCACACAGCCCTGTGGCGATACCTGCGGCAAACATAAGTGAACCCAATTGCCACCCGTAGGGTAGGCTCCTAACTTGATGAACGGTGACCCTCGGTGGAGTAATGCCCTTGGTCTTGATGGCCTGGTACATCATGTAGATACCGATGAAGAAGCAAGCCATCCCGAAAATCACTTTGAGGATGCTCACTGGCAGGTATATTGCCACCATTGAGCCAACCAGTACACCAGCACCAGCTGTAACCGATGCCACGATTGCACCCTTCTTGTATATGTGCCCCATCTTGTGGTGTGTCAGCACGCCCGGGAAGGTAGTCAGAGAAATGACCGCCATGTTCACTCCATACGCATATTTGATAGGGAGTCCGAGAAGTGCCATCAACATCGGTATTCTGAGGAAGCATCCCCCGATTCCGAGCCAGGAAGAGAGAAAGCCAGGTACAGCGCCCGTGATGAGGATGTAGAACGCAAGCAGCCACGCTTCCATCATACCACCTTAACTACCCCTTCTTCCATCATTTTTAAACCTAAGGTGTTTGGCTTTTCAGGACGGTGCTTGGCTCGGGCTATATGGCGCCTAGGGCGGCGCGTGAAGTCAAGGCGAATTTGACGCAATCACGGCTTCCCGACGACCCGAGGAGGCTTCACGTGATAATCAACCTACATCCGGAGAAGCTTGAGAGATTAATTCCAGAGTTGCTTGAAAGCGAAAGACTGAGAAAGCTGCGCGAGTTCATCAGCTGAAGATTAACGAATTTCAGGACCGTCTTTCAACGCTCAGTTTCTCTTTTTGATGAAGGTCTACGTCGAGACCTACGGCTGCACAGCGAACAAAGGGGACACGGAGCTCATCCTAGGGCAGCTCAAGCAGGCAGGCATCCCCTTCACCAAAAACTTGGATGAAGCGGATGTTGTAATCCTGAACACCTGTGCGGTGAAGGGCGTCACCTATAGGAGGATGCTGAGCAGAATCCAATTCCTCAGAGAGTCTGGGAAGAGGGTGGTGGTGGCTGGGTGCCTGCCCCTGATAGACCCCAAGAGCGTGAGGGATCTGGATGCCATCTCCTGCCGGTCCATAACCAGCCTCCCCGAGGTGCTGGAGCATGTGCGCCGGGGGGAAGGACCCGTGAGGCAGCTGGTTTCGGAGCCCGTGGAGAAGCCCCTGCTGCCTAGGGTGAGGCTGAACCGCGTGAGTGCCATCGTGCAGATAGCTGAGGGGTGCCTGTCCAACTGCACTTACTGCTCGGTGAGGCTCGCGAGGGGGAGGCTGAGGAGCTTCAGGCCCGAATCCATCGAGGAGCAGGTGAGGAGATCAGTTCAGGAGGGCGCCAAGGAGATCCTCGTGACTTCCCAGGACAACGCCGTTTACGGCTTCGACCTAGGGACTGACCTTCCCTCCCTCCTGCGGAGGCTGGTGAGCCTGCCGGGGGAGTTCTGGATAAGGGTGGGCATGATGAACCCTGCCTTCACCCTGAAGATATACCGGGAGCTGGCAGAGGTTTATGCTTCTCCAAAGATCTACAAGTTCCTGCACCTGCCCGTGCAGTCAGGCAGCGACAGAGTTCTCCAGTCCATGAGGAGAGGCTACAGGGTCAGGGACTTCGAGTTCTTGGTGGATCACTTCAGGTCCAGGTTCCCGCGGATCCAGCTGGTCACCGACATCATCGTGGGTTACCCCACCGAGACCGAGGAGGATTTTCAGGAGACGTGCGAGCTGATCCGCCGGGTGAAGCCCGACAAGGTGAACCTCTCGAAGTTCTCCCCCATGCCTGGCACCGAGGCCTGCAGGCTGAAGCTGCTGGACTCGGCTGAAGTAGCCCGCAGGTCCCGGGAGATGGCGGAGCTCTGCAGGGAGATCGGGCTGGAGGTCAACCGGAGGTACGTGGGGGAGAGGATGGAGGTGCTGGTTACGGAGGAGGGGCCCAGGGGAGGGTACATAGGCAGGGCACCCAACTACAAGCAGGTGATACTGGAAAGGGCACAGGTGGGGCAGGTGTTGGAGATTCAAATAAAGGATGCTAAAGCAACGTATCTCATTGGCGAACCACTCGGTTATTAAACGTTTGCTTTTGAGAAACAATCTCGGGTCTGTTCTCTTAGAAACACCATGCAGTTCCAACCATTTACTGCTGATCCATCTATAGGTGATGAAGAGATTATCCGTGCTGACCATTGCGGCCTCCGACTCCTGTGGAGGGGCGGGAATCCAAGCCGACCTGAAGACCTTCCTGGCTTTGGGCGTCCACGGCGCGAGCGTCCTGACCGCTGTCACCGTGCAGAACACAAAGGGTGTCAGGCAGGTGCATGTCCTCCCTGCCGAGCTCGTGCAGGCCCAGCTGAAAGCCGTTCTGGAGGATCTGGAGATAAAGTGGGGGAAGACAGGGATCCTTTTTTCGGCGGAAATCATAAGGTGCGTCAGAAGGTACGCAAACAGGGTGAAGCTCGTCGTGGATCCCATCCTGCGCGCAAGCACGGGGCGGCGGCTCATCGAGGAAGACGCCCTCTCCGAGCTCTTGGAGCTGGCCAAGAGGGCATGGATGGTAACCCCTAATCTCCCGGAGGCTGAGGTGCTGGCGGGGATGAGGATCAGGAGCAGGAGGGATATGATAAGGGCGGCCAAGAAGCTCGTGGACTCGGGCATCCGGGCGGTCGTGATCAAGGGCGGCCACCTGCCCGGGAAGACGGTGGTGGATGTGTTTCATGATGGGGAAAGGATCTTGGAGCTCAGGGATGAGAAGATCCAGGCACGGGTGCACGGATCCGGATGCATCTTTTCGGCCGCGCTGGTAGCCGGGCTCTCGAAGGGCTTCCCGGAGGAGGAGGCTGTGCGGAGGGCGGTCCGGTTCACACGCTCGGAGTTCGAGAAGCCCCTGCAGGTGGGCGGAGGAGCCGGGGTGCCCGCCCTCAGGGAGGTGGAGAGAGCAGTAGCGGTGGAGTCCGTTTACTCGGCTGCCAGACAGTTCGTGGAGGCCCGGGGAAGCTGGAGGCTTGTGCCCGAGGTGGGGACGAACATAGTCATGGCCCCAAGCTGGGCTAGGGATATCAAGGATGTGGTGGGCCTGGAGGGAAGGATCGTGAGGGCGGGAAGGAGGGCGGTGATGGTGGGTTTCCCCACCCCGGGAGGCTCGGAGCACATAGCTCGGGCAGTTCTGAGCCTCATGAACTTCGATCCCAGCATCAGGGCGGGGATGAACGTGAGGTACTGGGAAGGCGTCCGGCGCAGGTGCGAGGAGCTGGGCCTCAAGTGGGGGGAGTTTGATCGAAAGCAGGAGCCTCCGGGGAGGAAGACTCTGGAGTGGGGGCCAGCTCTAGTCGTCAAGCGGCTGGGGCAGGTACCCCAAGTGATACTGGACAGGGGAGGGGCGGGAAAGGAGCCTATGGTGAGGGTTTTCGGCAGGGATCCCGAGGAGGTCGTGAGGCTCGCACTCAAATTGATGGGACCCGAAAGGAAAGAATGGGGCGAGTGAGGACCACGTCCATCAAGAGGGCAGCGTTCGAGCTCCTCCAAGCCCACTCCGACAAGTTCGGGGCGGATTTCGACAGGAACAAGCGGGTACTTTCGGAGTTGATGCCAGGGCTCAGCAAGACGGAGCGGAACCGGCTCGCTGGATATATAACTTCTCTCTGGAAAAGGCAAAATGCCGCCCAAAATCGACCTGAATAAGTGTACAGGCTGCGGAGAGTGCGAGAAGATCTGTCCGATGGGGGCAATAAAGGTAACGGGAGGGAAGGCCCAGGTGGATGCTAACGCCTGTGCGGACTGCAGGGCCTGCGAGACAGCCTGCCCGAACGGCGCTATTTCCTTCTAACCTTCAGACAGGCTCCCACGGACAGCAGGTTGGAGAGAAGAATTACAGTGAGGACTATTGCTGGGAAGCTGGAGGCCTGCTCATAGCCGTACTGCAGGGGGAGGTAAGCTAGGACGGCTGAAGCTAGGCCCTTCGGGAAGAGACAACCAATCAGGCCCGAGTATTTCCCCAGCAGGGGATCCCCGAGGGCCGATAGCCTGGCCGAGAAGTACCTGGCTATCCATGCAACGAGGAAGATGAGCACGCTGACAGGCAGCAGGTCGAAGAACTCGTGAGTGAGCATGCAGCCCAAGTAAACTAGGAAAAAGGTGCGGATGATGAAGGTCACCTCGTCATGGAACCTCCTCACATCCTCCTTGAGTTTCGGGGCGGGGATAGAGAAGAGCCTGCCCAGCTTGGGCGCGTTGCCCAAGGTCAGGGCGAAGGCAAAAACGGAGATGCCCCCGCTAATGCCCATCCACTCGGCACCCACGTAGAGCAGGAGGGAGAAGGAAAGCAGTAGAGTATAGAAACAAGGGAACTCCAGCAGCTTCCGAGCACCGGATAGCCAAGCCAGTCCGGCCAGCGTGCCCAGGGCGAGGGCTGAGAGGAAGACTAGAGCAAATTGCCTGCCCAGCTGGGAGAGGGAGAGCATGCCCAGCTGGCAGAGGGTCAGGACGAAGACGATGCACAGGACATCCGTGGCGACCGAGTCCAAGAAGAGTGCTGTCCCAGCCCTCCTTTCAAGCTGCAACTTGTCTAGGAGGGGGGGCACGATGACCGAACTCGTTCCTCCCAGAGCCCCTCCAAGCATGAGGGACTGAAGCCAGGGGAGATCCAGCACGAAGCGGGCCACGAGGGAGATCAGGAGTGTCGAGAAAACGAAGGTGGTGGAGGAGAGAAGGAGGGCCCTCGGGGCCTGCTTCCATACCCTGCCGTAGCTCAGCTCCATGCCCTGATCCAGCAGGATCACTATCAGGGCGAGGGAGCCCACGAAAGGTGCTAGGGACCCCAGAACATCCAAAGGGAAGATCTCGAGAACAGGTCCCAAGAGGATACCCAAGCACATGAGGAAGACAGTATCCGGGATGAGGGTCCGGCGGAAGAGGAAATCTGAGACAAAGCCCGAGACAAGCATGAGCCCCAAAGCCGCCAGCAGAACCAGTGGATCCAACAATGTTTCCGCCTCGGAAGCTAAAAGCCGGACTTCTCTGAAGGCGACCAAAAACCGTAACAAGAAGCGATATTTAGTGCAAGTGTAGAGAAGTGTTGATAACAGATAAACAGTTCGCGTGAAGTGTTTGTAACAGATAAACACTTCTCAAATCCTAGGGGCCTCCTTTCACACCAGCATTGCTAATGAGGCTTTGAGCCTAGAATCAGCTAGGGTCTTCAAATTCGTAGAAAGGTTGGAGAGGTTGCACAGGCGCGAGGGTCTTCGGGCGATTAGTACCGGTGGGCTGAACGCCTCGCCCTTTCGGGCTCGGCGCTTACACCCCCGGCCTATCAACGGGGTCTTCTAGCCCCAGCCCTTCCCTCCTGGCCCTTTCGGGCCAGAAGGTACGCCGCCTGTTTTCGGGGGCCGCTTCGGCCTTAGATGCCTTCAGGCCTTATCGGCTGGCGCGTGGCTACCCGGCGTCGCCCTGTCGGACGACCGGTACACCAGAGGCGCCGGCGACCTGTTCCTCTCGTACTAGGGTCACCTTCCCCTCAGGCGGCGGGCACCCCCGAAAGATAGCATCCGACCTGTCTCACGACGGTCTAAACCCAGCTCACGTTCCCTTTTGATGGGCGAACAACCCCACCCTTGGCCGCTGCTGCACGGCCAGGATAGGAAGAGCCGACAGCGAGGTAGCAAACGGCGGGGTCGATGGGGACTCTCGCCCGCCACGGCTCTGTTATCCCCGGGGTACCTTTTCTGTCATCCGTGGCCCCCACCAATGGGGACACACGGGTTCGCTAGGCCCGGCTTTCGCCCCTGCGAGCCTTGATGGTGAGCTCGCAGTCAGGCCGGCTTTTCCCCTTGCAGTCTACGGCGGAGTTCTGACCCGCCTGAGCCGACCTTTGGGCCCCCTGGATATCTTTTCCAGGGGCTGCCGCCCCAGCGAAACTGCCCACCTGCCGTTGTCCCCCCTTTCGGGGGTTAGGGACGCAACCCCAGATGGGTGGTGTTCCATTGGCGCCTCCACCAGGCCCGGAGACCTGGATTCATGGGCTCCCACCTACGCTCTGCATCCAGAGCCGCATCCCAGCGACAGGCTGCAGTAAAGGTCCACGGGGTCTTCGTTTCCCTTCGGGGGTCACCGGCATGTTCGCCGGTAAGTGGGTTCACCGGGCTCCGGGCCGGGACAGTGGGGGACTCGTTGATCCCTTCATGCAAGCCGCCAATTAAGCGGCAAGGTATTACGCTACCTTAAGAGGGTTGTAACCCGCCAGGTACCTTGGCACCTGACGTATAGTTACCCCCGCCCATTGGCGGCGCTTAAGCCGGTTGGACCCGGCTTTCACGTACCGCCTGTAGGCAGGATTCACTAGCCGTACCAATCCTTTCGGACTAGCGGCTAGCTACGTTTTTATTAAACAGTCGGTCCCCCCTTGTCACTGCGACCCGCGGTCCCACCCCGCTTGCCCTCCCTGGAGGGAGGACTCGCGGTTAGAGACCACGGGCACCCCTTCTCCCGAGGTTACGGGGCTAATTTGCCGAATTCCCTGGCCCGGTATCACCCGACACGCCTGGGGCTTCTCACCCAGGGGCACCTGTGTCGGTTCTAGGTACGGTCACCCGGGATCCCATTTCTCCCCTGCCTTTTCACGGGACCCAGGAATCGGGCGAACCCGCCTTGCGGCAGGCCCATCCCACCTTCACCTGGTTCTCTCCTTTACGGAACTCCCCAGGCTTGAGTGGTTGGGTGGGGCGACGACCCCACTCGCCCTATCCCGAGCCGTCGGCAGGGGAGCTTGCGTCGCCGCTGGTACCCGGGTGGCTCCGGAATGTTAACCGGATTCCCTTTCGGTGGCTTCTGGTTGAGAGCCACCTTAGGACCGGCTAACCCTCGGCTGACGACCATTGCCGAGGAACCCGGGCCCCTTCGGCGGCCGGGATTCTCACCCGGCTTTGCTGTTACTACCGCCAGGATCTGCGATCCGACACGGTCCACCGGATCTCACGACCCGGCTTCTACCCGTGCCGGACGCCCCCCTACCGGATCAGGCCTTCCGGCCTGCCCCGGGGTCTCGGTGGCGGGCTTAGCCCCGTCCATCTTCGGCGCCCTCTCCCTCGGCGGGTCCGCTTTTACGCGTTGTTTAAAGGATGGCTGCTTCTAAGCCTACCTCCCCGCTGTCTAAGGGAGAGGACCTCCTTTGGATTTCGACACTTAGCCCGCACTTGGGGACCTTAACCCCGGTCTGGGTTGTTCCCCTCTCGGAGCGGGAGCTTTCCCCCCGCACCCCGTCTCCGGCGGTCTACGGTGCCTGCGGCTTCGGAGTTCGACTGGGAGAGTGAGGGTTTCCCCCCATCAACTCCCAATCGGTGCTCTACACCGCAGGCGACCTCGCGCCGGGCCTGACTGCGGCCAGCTTCGGGGGGAACCAGCTATCACCGGGCTTGATGGGTCTTTCGCCACTAGCCCAGGGTCATCCGACCGAATTGCACGTCAAGACCGGTTCGGCCCTCCACCCCTCGTATGAGGGGCTTCAGCCTACCCCGGGCTAGATCGCCCGGTTTCGGGTCTTGCCGCCGTGACTCCGGGCGCTTTCACACCCGGCCCCTCACCTCCAAAATGGAGGCTGCGGGCATCTCGCTTTCGCTTCGGCTTCGGTCACCTTAACCTCGCCACGACGGCAAACTCCCTGGCCCGTGATTCCAGACGGACGACGCCACCCCGCTCCTCCCCCCTCGGGTTCGGCCTTGCAGCCTCACCCTTCGGGAGGACTCAGCGCTTTCGGGCAGCGTCCACCTGTCGCCACCCAGTTTCAGGCTCTTTTCACCCCCCTCCCGGGGTGCTTTTCAGCTTTCCCTCGCGGTACTGCGTTCGCTATCGGTCTCGGGACGTATTTAGGGTTGGAGGTTGGTGACCCCCAGCTTCCCACGCCAAATCCAAGGCGCGGTACTCAGGATACCTCCCCTCGTATCCTGCACCCTTACGCCTACGGGGCTTTCACCCTCTATGGCCCGCCATTCCAGGCGAGTTCGGCTTCGGGTGCGAGGAATTGGGGGAGGTCCTACAACCCCACATCCCCAGTGGGTTTCCCCACCAGGTTCGGTTTGCCCTGTCCCCCTTTCCCTCGCCGGTACTCAGGGGATCGCGATTGCTTTCTTTTCCTGCCCCTACTAAGATGTTTCCGTTCGGGGCGTTCCCGCTCCCTGCCGGGAGCGACGGGGTTTTACCCCGTCAGGAAGTCCCATTCGGGCATCCCCGGTTCTACGCCTGCATGCGGCTCGCCGGGGCTTTTCGCAGCTTGCCACGCCCTTCCTCGGCGCCCGAGCCGAGCCATCCACTGGGTGGCTTCTTTGACCCTCGCGCCTGTGCAACCTCATCCGCATCGATCGCGATCAGTCTTAGCATGCAAAATTACTCTGCATGCCGCATCTGCCAATTAATCTTTGTAAAAAAGTTTAAAAAGCTGTAAACTCAGCCCGGTTGGCCGAACGCTACGGAGCCTACTCTTCGAGGATTTTCTCCGCCTCTTCCCTGTAGGCCTCCATCACGTATGGGATCCCTGAGATCCTCGCCGCCTCCTCGGTCAAGGCTACCAAGTCGTTGCGGGATATGGTCGAAATCTTGAAGTTCCTGCTGCCTGCCATCAGCTGTTGCAACCCCACCTTTATCTTCTGGCAGAAGGTGTACATGCCCACCGCCCCTAGGGGTATGTTTTTTATCTCGTCCCCGTACTTCTCCCTCAGTTCCTCGTAGCACACGAAGATCTCCTCCACACTGTTCCCGTACTTGGAGACAGTCTTTGGCAGGTTGCCCTCCCTCAGCCATTTCTCAATATTCTTGCCCACCATTGCAGGTATCATGAGCGCTCTCCCCATGCACACCGCCTTCACGTAGGGTGCTCCCATGGCTATCGCCTTGAACACCCCGTCCTCGGAGGAGAAGCCTCCGGCCATGGCTAGGTCGGGGACCCTGAAGCCCCTCTGCTCAAGCTTCCTGCAGAACTGGTAGGCTAGGGCCTCCAGATAGAACGTCGGGATACCCCACTCGTTCATCATCGGCCACGGGCTCATACCCGTCCCGCCGCCCGCGCCATCTATCGTGATTAAGTCCAGCTTCGCCTCGGCTCCCAGCCTCAGTGCCATCGCCAAGTCGACCGCGGAATAGGCTCCAGTCTTGAGCGTTACCCTCTTGAACCCGATGCTCCTCAGCCTGTCCACTTCCTCCAAAAAGGACTCTCTGCTGACGAAGGCCAGCCTCGAATGCCTCTCGAACTCCTTGATCGAACCTCTTTCGTAGGCCTTTCTGACCGCCGGATTCTCGGGGTCGGGCAGAACGATGTACCCCCTCCTCTTGAGCTCGATGGCTCTCTCTATCGTTTTCACCTTTATCTCACCACCTATGCTCTTCGCTCCCTGCCCCCACTTGATTTCGATGGTCTCGAGGTTGTGTTTGCTCGCGACGTATTCTGGGACCCCCAGCCTCGTGTCCTCGACGTTCGCCTGAACGAGGATCTCCCCGTACCCTTCGTAAAACCTCTTGTATATCTCTATTCTGCGGTCCATCTCGGGGGACCTCTTTACCTTCCCCCTCGAATCGAGCTCGAGCTCTGGATCCACGCCGCACACGTTCTCGCCGCACACGATTGTGATGCCTGAAATGGCGGCACCCACTGCAAAATGCTCCCAGTTCCTGCGAGCTATCTCGGTGGAGCCGAGTGCCCCTGTGAAAATCGGGAGGCGCATCTTCACCTTCTTCTCCCACCCGTACTCCGTCGTGGTGTCGACGTTCGAGAAGATGGCCTGATCCGGACCTACCTCACCCTCCAGGCCCTTAGCCCCCCTTGCGTAGCCCTGGATGTTCAGGTGCGAGTAGTCCACGGGGTACTCTTTGTCCGCTCCCGCGGTTATCTCCCCAAAAGGCTGAGGGTACAATACTTCCCTCCCTCTGAAGGATGCCAGCCAGACCTCACATCCACCCATACACCCGTCGATGCACCTGGTGCAGAGCCCCGATATTGGGGCGACGTTCCTAGAGCGGTTGAACGTTCCCGTTGCCTCGTTTGCGTTCGGCCTCCTCAGGTTTCCCATGAATTACCTCCAAGTGACGTTTAAAGCCCTTTCGATTTAACAAAATGTACCCTTTTGTGATTAAAAGTTAACCGAAAGACATCTTTAGAAAAATTTAAAGTTTTTAGCAATTCTTCAAGAAAAATTTAAAAACTTTTAAGATGAGAGCAGAACACGTGGTCCCCCACGATCTTATGCAACTGCTCGAGCGCTAATGGATCGGCGCGAGGCCTACGCGATCCGGGGCCCGAGGCAACCAGGGAAGACCACCCTTCTCAAGCTCCTAGCTGAGCGCCTGCAGGCACGAGGGCGTGTTATCTTCCTGAACTTTGGGGATCCTGATGTATTGGAGGTCTTCGAGCGAAACCCGAAGGACTACATCTCCAGCTTCATCTCCGGCGGGGCAACGACACTACTTTTTGCTCGACGAGTATCACTACGTCCGGGAGCCGGGCAGGTACCTGAAGCTCCTCTACGATTCGTTCGAGCACGCCAAGTTTATCGTCACCCGGTAGCTCTTCGCTGGAAACTCACGGGAGCGAGGGGGGCGTTACTTGGTGGACCGAGTGTTCTTCTTCGAGCTTCTCCCCTTCAGCTTCTCAGAGTTCCTACTCGCGCGTTCAGAGCGCCTGCACCGGATGCACGAGCGTTATGGAGAGCCTGCACGGCGCTTCCTGGCAGGCGAGGGATGTTCACCTCCCCTCCCGAGATGCCTTCGTGCGCGAGCTTGACCAGCAGCTCCAGGAGTACATGATCTTCGGCGGTTACCCGGCGGTCGTGCTGGCTGAGGATGTGGAGACCAAGCGTGCGGTGCTGAAGGGGGATCTACGACACTTACATTACCCGGGATGTAGTCGGATTCTTGCGTTTTTCCGACGCTTTCAAGTACCGCGACACCGTGCGTGCCCTTGCCCCTTCTCTCTCCCTCCTGAACATAAAAGAGTTGTGCTCAGAACTCGGTCTCTATACGCAGAGCTACGGAGGATTCTCTCGGCACTATGCGAGACCTATGTGCTTCTTCTGCTGAGACCCTTCTGTCGCAACCCGCGCACGGAGCTCCGGAAAACACCTAAGGTGTACTTCTACGACCCCGGCCTGCGGGATCAAGTATTCAATAGCTTCCAGCCCCTAGGACAGAGGACTGACACTGGGGCTCTTGCAGAGAACCACGTCCTCATGTCGCTCGTGCGCTTATTCGGTGCCGAGCAGCTCCGGTTCTGGCGGACCTTTGCCCGAACCGAAGTCGACTTCGTCTTGACCAGCGGCGAAAAACCCATCCCCATTGAAGTGAGGTACCCCACCGATGCCACCCGGATACCGAGGGCCCTGCGCAGCTTCATCGAGAAGTATCAGCCCGACCGGGCTTTGGTCGTCACACGATACCAATGGGGAGAAGCCAGGATCGGCAAAACGCGCGTGTTCTTCGTCCCCGCCTGCTATCTGTGAGGGAATTCCCCAAGTACGCAAGTCCCTGAAAGGCACACGAGCTTTTACTTAATCGACGAATCTGAAAATTATGGGGATCCCATGGGTCTGACCAAAGTGAAAATCATAGTCTCTAACCCTGTGAAACCGGAGCTGAGAAGGATATTGAACTCACCGTCGATACGGGTTCCGTTTTTTCTTGGATACCGAAGAGCGTGTTGAAAAGACTGCAGCTTGCACCCATTGGGAAAAAGACGTTCAAAACCGTAGAGGGAAGGGAAATCGAGAGGGAAGTTGGGATCCACGTTGAAGTACGACAAATCTGAGACCACCATGGAAGTTGTTTTCGCCGAGGAGACAGACGTACCGTCTTGGGTGTGATAACCCTTGAAGCTTTAGGCTACAGAGTGAACCCCATCACGGGAGAGCTGGAGTACGTCGGGCTTCTCGCCGCATGATTGGTGCTGGCACCCGGCAACTGATAGCTAGGGCCAGTATGAGGGTTGCTGGCCTAAGTCTTTTGGTCACTGGGTCGACTTCCAATCCGAGCTCCTCGAGTGTTGTGACCCCAAGGACGGACTTATCATTCTCACCGAGGATCGCAACGGTGTGTGCTCTTCTCCCCTCTAACTCTATTACCACACCGCCTACTTTTCTATCGTCCTGTTATCCACGGTGTTGAACCTCCTCTTTTCATACGGCTCAATTCCGATCTCTCTGAGCTTCCGCCCCGTACCGACAAGTAACTCGATTTCAATGCACCTGCTGGGCTCCGCAGGGTTTCGGATTTGGCCTTTACGCGCGTGAATCCCATAACTTTTTGACTCCTTGGTCCATTAAGGCTCCAATCGATCCCGTGGACCCGGCGGGACTCGAACCCGCGACCTTTGGCTTGCAAAGCCAACGCTCTACCACTGAGCTACGGGCCCTTTGAGGGTTCGGCACTCCCCGAGACGCAGGAGGTGATCGAGCCGCAGGTTCCCCTACGGCTACCTTGTTACGACTTAACCCCCCTCACCGAGCTCAAGTTCGAGCGACTCAAGATGAGTCGCCCTCACTCGAGCCCAGCTTGGGTGGTTTGACGGGCGGTGTGTACAAGGAGCAGGGACGTATTCACCGCGGGGTAGTGGCCCGCGATTACTAGGGATTCCACCTTCACGAGGGCGAGTTTCAGCCCTCGATCCGCACTAGGGGCGGGTTTAGGGGATTGGCTCCCCCTTACGGGGTGGCAGCCCTTTGTCCCGCCCATTGTGTCCCGCGTGTAGCCCAGGGGTTTCGGGGCATACCGACCTACCGTCGCCCTCCCCTTCCTCCGCCTTAGCGGCGGCGGTCCCCCCAGAGTGCCCGGTTGACGCCGTGGCAACTGGGGGCGAGGGTCTCGCTCGTTGCCTGACTTAACAGGACGCCTCACGGCACGAGCTGGCGACGGCCATGCACCACCTCTCAGCTAGTCCGGCAGGGTCTTCAGCCCGGCCTTCATCCAGCTGTCTCCCCTGGTGAGTTGTTCGGCGTTGAATCCGATTAAACCGCAGGACCCACCCCTTGTGTACTCCCCCGTCAATTTCTTTAAGTTTCAGCCTTGCGGCCGTACTTCCCAGGCGGCGGGCTTAACGGCTTCCCTCCGACCCTGAGTGGCCTCTAACGGCCACCCAAGGCCTGGCCCGCATCCTTTACAGCTGGGACTACGGGGGTATCTAATCCCCTTCGCTCCCCCAGCCTTCGTCCCTCACCGTCGGGACCGTTATCGCCAGGCGCCTTCGCCACCGGTGGTCCTCCTGGGATTAACACATTTCACCGCTACCCCAGGAGTACCCCTGGCGTCTCCCGGCCCCAAGGCCTGCAGTATCCCTCGCGCGCCGGACCGTTAGGCGGCCCGATTTCACGAGGGACTTGCAGGCCCGGCTACGGGCGCTTTAGGCCCAATAATCGTGGCCACCACTCGGGGTGCTGGTATTACCGCGGCGGCTGGCACCAGCCTTACCCACCCCTTATTCCCCCAGCTTTTAAGACTGGGGAAAAGCCGCTGATCCGAAGACCAGCGGCACTCGGGGTCCCCTGGTCGGGCTTTCGCCCATTGCCAAGGTTTCGCGCCTGCTGCGCCCCGTAGGGCCTGGGCCCTTGTCTCAGTGCCCATCTCCGGGCTCCGACTCCCATCGCCCGTACCCGTCGTAGGCTTGGTGGTCCGTTACACCACCAACTACCTGATAGGGCGCCGTCCCATCCTGGGGCCCGTGCGGAAACCCGCCGGTTTTGGGCTAGGAGGCCTTCCAGCACTCCTAGCCTATGGGGGATTATCCTCAGTTTCCCGAGGTTATCCCCCTCCCCAGGGTAGGTTGACGGCGTGTTACTGAGCCGTGCGCCAGGTACTCCAGCTACCTGCCGGGGAACCCCAGCAGGCAACTGGAGCCCTATGACTCGCATGGCTTAGTCGGACCCCGATAGCAGTGGCCTCCGGCGGAATCAACCGGATCTGGGTGGCCGCAAGGTGACGGGGAGTGCCGAACCTATCTCAGACCCGAAGCCCAGTACTCGGGTCCACATCCTGTCGCCACACCCGGATGCCCGCTTCCTCACAGCTCGGAGCGGGAACGCGGTGTGGCCGGCTATAAAATATAGTTGTTGCCGGTTAAAACGTTTACGTGAAGCTCCCAGTCATCATCATCTGCGGGCCACCCCGGACGGGAAAGAGCACGATCGCCAGGATCCTCTCCAGCAGGCTGGGCGCAACCCTCATATCGACAGAGAAGTTCAAGAAAAAGGTCTACAAGAGGTTGATAAAAGAAGTTCAACAAAAAATAGGGACCAGCATACTGGTGCTGGATGGGACCTTCTACCGGGAGACTTGGAGGGAGAAGGTAAGGGCACTCGCCGCCAAAGCCGGCGCTCCCTTCCTGATCGTTCACCTGACCGCAAAACCCGAGATCCTGCTGGAGAGGGATAGGGCGAGCACCTCCCCCAGGGGGGAGAGAGCCATCAAGATAATTTGCGCCGAATTTGAGCCCGTGGAGGCAGACCTGACCTGCGATTCTGGCTCCGCCACACCGGAAGAGATCGCAGAGCTCGCCCTGGACCTTCTCAGGTCGAAGTTTCCCCAGTTCACAGTGAGAAAACAAGACGACAGCGCTTGAGAAGACTCTTTAAAGGTTTGCCTAGTACCTCAAAGTTCTCCCCCCCAACCGGTCTCCCCAGGCCGTCGCAAAAATACACCCTTGCATCCCTTCCCCTGATGGCGAGCAACAGATAGGAAATTAGTCTCTCTCGGACTTGCAGGTGCGGGAGCCATCCGCGTGTCATAACAGGTATCTGCCTCACTCTGTAGACCTCAACTCTTCCGGCACCCTTCTGCTTCTCCTGCTCAGCCAACTGGCGCAGGGATCTCACAGCCTGCCTCATTCGGGTGGATGGGCATAAACCGACGGGTCCACAACTCCTGCCTGCTTGAACGCCAAGTACCTCCGGCGGCAGTTAGAACAAACGCCGCAGTGAACCGGGAGCCTCTCACCCTGGACCTCCCTCCACCCGGCCCCCGCGTAGCACGAGTAGGTGTACTTCCAAGGAACCCCTAGCCTCTCTCCCTCCCTCACCACAGCATCCTTGTCGTGCTTGATCAGGGGGGCGATGATTCTGTATCCCCCGTGGTGCGTGGCCTGCTCAGCCAGCCTGTTCATCTCCTCGAGGAACTCCGGTGTGTTATCCTTCATCGGAACGGGCGTCTCCCTTCTTATCCCTATGTAAACATCGTACCTCTCTCCCGTGGAGATGTAGTAGGACTCGGCATGAGCGAGCCCGACTAAGAGCAGAATCGCATTCCTGCACGGATCCCACCACCTGAGTATCCTTTGTCTTGCCTTCTCAGGCACCCAAAGGTCCTCAGGCTTCGTCTCAGGGATGGGCGCATCTTTCTTTGTCAGTAGCGAGGTACTGATCTCGCCCAGCCACCTCAGGTCTATCTTCTTCATCCTGACCCCCAGCATTTCCGCCACCTTCCTTATACAGAACTCCTCGTACTCGGCGGTGCGCTGCCCGTAATTGCAGAAGATCAACTCCATTTTTGGGGGCTGGAGGACTTTTTTGACATAATAAGCTGTGGTTACCGAGTCCACACCCCCCGAGATCATGCAAATTGCGTTTCGCATTCCTAACTCCTTGCAGTTTTATAACGGCTTTAATGGAGTCGAGCAAGGATGAATGGCAAAGATATATTCGGACACTGATGCTGACCTGGATCTCCTCAAGGGAAAAACGATTGCGGTCATGGGTTACGGAAACCAAGGAAGCGCTCAAGCCAACAACCTGAGAGACTCCGGCCTTAGGGTTGTGATAGGAGCTAGAGAGGGACCCTCCGCCAAGAGGGCTCGGGAGGACGGGTTCGAGGTGCTCAGCTTCTCGAAGGCTACGGAGGTAGGGGACATCATCCACATGCTGATACCCGATGAGTTCCAAGCGGACATCTACCATGCTCATATCGGGCCGAGACTCAAGGCTGGAAAGACCCTCTGCTTCAGTCACGCCTTTAACATTCACTTCAAGTGGATCGTCCCGCCCTCCGACGTGGACGTCATAATGGTAGCACCCAAGGCACCTGGAGCCCTTTTGAGGCGCATGTTTCAAGCGGGCTCGGGGGTCCCTGGCCTGATTGCCGTTTACCAAGATGTGAGCGGGAGAGCGAAAGATGTTGCCCTAGCTCTAGCCAAAGGGATCGGCCTGACACGCATAGGTGTTGTGGAGACGACCTTCAAAGAGGAGGTAGAGACGGACTTGTTCGGGGAACAGGTGGTGCTGGTTGGCGGGGTGTCAGAACTCATCAAAGCCGGCTTCGAGACGCTAGTTGAGGCTGGGTACCAGCCGGAGATAGCCTATTTTGAGTGTTTGAATGAGCTCAAGCTGATAGTGGATCTGATATATGAGCGCGGACTCCAAGGCATGTTCTCTGCGGTTTCGAATACCGCTGAATTCGGAGGATATACGAGGGGACCTCGAATCATCGACAAAAGAGTCCGGGAAAGGATGAGGGAAATCCTAGCGGAGATCCAGAATGGGAAGTTTGCCGAGGAATGGAAGAGGGAAAAAGAGAACGGTTTTCCCACCCTGAAGCGGGAAAGAGAAAAGCTGGCCCAGCTTTTGATCGAAAGGGTAGGAAAAGAGCTCCGGAAGTGGGCGGGCATAGAGAAGACAACTGCCCCACCCTGATGAATGGGTTGGGACAGTCATCACACCCAAAGACACACTCTAGTGAGTGATTGGCGGGCGGTTTCTTCCAGAGCATAAAATACTGTTAACACCTTGCCAGAAATATCCTGAACGTAGAGCCAAATTTTTTGCGAGTCACGGAATGATTTCGACAACGGTTCTCAAAAATCTGTAAGTACGGAAATGCTGAGCGAGAACTACTCAGTCCCCACCTGCCTAGCCAGACAAGAAACCGAAACGCTTCTTGATCCTCAGATCGCTGAATTCATGATCTTGTACTACTCGTCAGTAGGCCTCACCGACCTAGAGATTTTTTTCATAGAAGATGACCTCGTTGACCTAGAAGTTCTAACAGACGGGTACTTCGGCTTAACGTGCTGGATCACCCTCATGATGAACTTTTTGAAGGGCTTGATAGCATTTGAGTACTCTGGACCCAGAGACATCTCCTCCCTCAACACATTTGCCATAGCTTCCGCTGCCGTTCTTGAAACCGCCCAAGCTATGAGGCAGACCCGACTCTTAGATCCTTTATTAACCTTTGCGCATTCCTCTCGGATTGGACACTCCTTGCAATTCACTCAAAACTACATTTCTTCTTTTAAGGAGGGGCGTTCAACGCCGAAGAAGGGGGCGGCGGGATCGTCCTTCACAGTCTCACGTACGACCAGCGTACTCGTCTCTTTTACGCCCACTACCTTGTGAATGCGCTTGATCAACCTAGACAGCTCGGCATGATCCCGGGCCATCACTTCGAGTATCGCATCTTGGTGGCCCAGCAAATAGTGAAACTCCTGGACGTTGGGGATCTTTTTCACGAGTCTTTCGCACTTCCGCCTGACATCCCCCTTTGGGCTGATCCTGAGGAGGATGTACGCCTTCAAGTTGAGGCCGAAGTCCTTGGGATCCGGTTTGATCGTGAACCACAGGCCACTCATCCTCATCCTAGCTATCCTTTTCGCCACGGTTTGTCTGGTTGTGGACGTCTTTCTAGCTAACTCTATCAAGGACTGCCGACTGTCCCTCATGAGCTCCAACATGATTTTTCTGTCCAGTTCGTCCATTAACTTTTTGTTAATCCAAGACATTTTTAAGTGGACAATTGCCAAATTTTAAGAAAATGTCCGATCACTTGGAGATACTCCGGCAGAGACTGGCTAAGAACGAGCTGGAGAAGATACTTAAGATCTCCTCGACCGAGATCCACAAATTCGTGGCGGATGCCATCGAACTCTGCAACCCAGACGACGTTTTTATTTGCAGCGACACTCCAGATGAGATAGCGCACATAAAGCACATGGCGATCGCAAGCGGGGAAGAGAGTGCCGCTCTGGAAACCCCTGGTCACACTTACCACTTCGATGGTTACTTCGATCAGGCGAGGGATAGAAAGGTCACGAGATTTCTCGTCCCCAAGGGTGAGTCGCTAGGGATCGCCCTCAACCAGATCGACAGGGATGAGGGGTTGAGGGAAATCAGGGAGTTACTGCGGAACTCCATGCAGGGAAAAACCATGATCGTCAGGTTTCTGTGTTTGGGCCCCCTCAATTCCATCTTCACCATTCCATGCATGGAGTGTACTGACTCATGGTACGTAGCACACTCGGTGAGCCTGCTCTATCGCCCGGGCTACAGGTACTTCGTCAGTTCGAACATGAAGGAGGTGTTTAAGACCCTCCACTCGGCCGGTGAGCTGGATGAAAGGAAATGTAGCCGGAACTACCAGAAAAAGCGCATTTACATCGACTACATAACGAATACCGTCTATAGCGTGAACACCCAGTATGCTGGGAATTCGGTGGGATTCAAAAAGCTCGCCTTGAGGCTGGCCATCAGGAAGGCACACCGCGAGGGATGGCTCGCGGAGCACTTCATGATAGTGGGAGTGAAGGGGCCGGGGGGCAGGAAAACGTACCTCGCCGGGGCGTTCCCGAGCGGGTGCGGGAAGACGTCCACCGCCATGCTACCGGGTGAGACCATACTTTCCGATGACCTAGCCTACGTCAGGAACATCGATGGGGTGTGCAGAGCTGTGAACGTGGAGGCGGGCATCCTAGGGATAATCCAGAACATAAACCCTGAGGATGATCCCCTGATCTACAAGGTGCTGACCAGTCCGGGGGAGATAATCTTTACGAACGTTCTGATCAAGGATGCAAAACCCTGGTGGACAGGAATGGGCAAGGAGCTGCCCAAATCAGGCATCAACTTCTCTGGGGAGTGGTTCGAGGGGAAGATAGGGCCGGATGGGAAGAAAGTGCCCCCATCTCATCCGAACGCAAGGTACACCGTGTCCCTCAAGATGCTACCAAACTGCGACCCCGAGCTGGAGAACCCCCAAGGGGTGGAGCTGAAGGGGATAATGTTCGGAGGGAGGGACTACAGGGCCAACGTCCCTGTCCAGCAGGCCTTTGACTGGGATCACGGGGTGGTCACCTTCGGGGCCTGCCTGGAGACCGAGACTACCTTCGCCATAACCGAGGCGCCCAAATTCGAGATAAACGTCATGAGCATCCAGGACTTCCTCTCCATCCCACTCGGGCAGTACATCCAGAATTACCTGGACTTCGGGAGGAGGCTCAAGAAAAAGCCGTTGATCTTCGGTGTAAACTACTTCCTCAAGGATCTGAAGACGGGGGAGTTCCTAAACCACCGCATGGACAAACACGTGTGGGTGAAGTGGATGGAGCTCAGGATCCACGGCGAGGCTGGAGCCCGGCGGATACCCACCGGACTGATCCCCGAGTTTGAGGACCTGAGGAGGCTTTTCGGGGAGGTAAGGCACAGGAGTTACAGTGAAGAGGAGTACGAGAAACAGTTCACCGTGAGGGTACCCGAGCTGCTGAGCAAGGTTGAGCGCTGCCTAAGCTTCTGGAAGAAAGTCCCGGATGCTCCCTCTAGGGTCTTCGAGGTGCTCGAGGAACAGAGGAGCAGGCTCCTGCGGACGAGGGAGGAGTTCGGCGAGTACATATCTCCTAGCCGCTTCCCAAGCGCTTAGGAGACTTTCAGGATCTCTTCAGCAATCCTGATCGCGTGAACGGTCTCCCTGACATCGTGAGTCCTGATGACGTGGGCACCGTTCGCAACCGCAAGCACTGTGGCGGCTATGGAGCCTGCCAGCCTATCGGCTGGATCCGGCAGGTTCAGAATCCGACCGATGAAGGACTTCCTAGAGACCCCCACGCAGATGGGTCTGCCCAGCTCCCTAAGGCAGCCAAGTTTCGCCAGGATCACGACATCCCTCTCGTACCAGTCCCCCTTCAGTACGTCCTGCCCTGCAGAGGTAAGCGGCCCGACGCTGAAGCCTATCCCCGGGTCCACGACTATCCTAGACTCCTGAAGGCCCCCCCGCCTGGCTATCTCCAAGCTCTCGCGGAGGCACTCCAGCACCCCCTGGATGGATGCGATCCTCTCACCGCCCTTCTGCCTTGCCAAGAGCAACTCCCCAGGACGGACCCAGGAAGCCATGACAATGGCCGATGCACCGTGGCGGGATATCACGCGGGCCATCTCAGGGCTAGCCTTCAGCCCGCTCACATCGTTTACTATTTCGGCTCCCTGACCCAGTGCGGCTTCCGCCACCTCCGCCCGCTGGGTATCCACCGAAATGGGTACACCTATACTCTCCAGCTCCTTCAGGGCGGGCATCAAACGCTTCAGCTCCTGCTGGGCCGAGATCTGTCTGGCTCCGGGCCTTGTGGAAAAGGCCCCGACGTCTATTATGTCGGCACCCTCCTCGATCATGCGTTCCGCCCTCTTTCTCACGTCCCCCGGCTTCCTCACGGAGCCCGGATAGAAGGAATCTGGACTCAGGTTTATCACACCCATCACTGCAACAGGCCTTCCTTCCCCTACCTCCAGAGACCCCAAGCGAGCCCTGATCATGACAATTGTTTCGTTCTCTTCTCCCGATTGGATTCCCATTCTCCTGCTTCCATGAGCAATTAGGTTTTCGGTTAAATGACTGTCACCCTAAGGAAGTGTTGATAAGTAAACTTCGTATAACTGTTGATAAAGATGCCGAGGTTTTGTAACAGATGAACACTTTGCCTTCACGCTTCCCCGAGCGTGAGCTCGAATGCGGCGACTGGATGCCTCAATTCAAAATTTTGGAGGACCAGGGGGTGCACCTCCCCATAAAGCCCGATCGTCCTTCCCTCGGATTGAACCTCCACCACCCTGCCCTCCATGAAGCTGGGGTGGCTGCCCTCCCTGTGCACCGCGTGAAAGCGTAGCTCTCTCAAAACCGCCTCCACCACTGCTTTGATCTGCGTGAAGTTCCCGCCCACCCACGCGGCGGCAAGCTTCCTGTACGTGGCTACAGTCTCTCCCTTAAGCTGGGGGATCACCACATCACCCACCTCGAAGAACTTTTGAGGCAACTCATAGATCCTGTTTCTCGCACAGGTCTGCATGAGGGAAGGTAGAAGCCAAGTTCTCAGGATGGTGAATTCCTCCGACACCGGGTTGGCCACCTCGACCGCTTCCCCCCGGACGAGCATTTGCTCGAAGTTCACCCTTGGATTCGTCAGGATGTAGTTCATCACCTGGGTAAAACCCAGGCCCAGCATAACCAGCCTAGCCTTCCTCGAGACTTCTTCCAAGGGGTGCGTGCCCCCGACGGTGGCCACCCTCGGTTGGACGGGTTCAATCCTGTCGTAGCCGTAGCCTATCGCCAGCTCCTCTATGAGGTCCACCTCGTGCATCAGATCCACACGGTAGGGAGGAGCCAGCACTCGATCCCCGCGCGGCTCGAACCTCATTCGCCTTAGTATCTTCCGGGCTTCCTTAGGGGTCAGTCTGATACCCAAGTACTTGCAGGCCCTCCTCAGATCGAACTTCATCGGAGAGGGTGTCAAGCTCAAGCGCCTCACCCTGGGGACGATCTTGACCTCTTCTAAGGTGAAGCCCCGCTCCGCCAAAGCACACATAAGTATCTTTAGGGTGTTCACGACCACCCTCTCATCCGTACCGGTTACGTCGATGAAGAGGTTCCTCGTTCGGACAGTGACCTTGGTGTCCTCGCTGTTGACGATGGGGGGCATAGAAAGCACCGTGCCCCTCGAATCCACGAGGATGGGATACCTGTCCTTCCCCTCGAGCAGGTGCGCGAACTCTGCTCCCTTTGGATGCTTCCTGAGGATCTCATCCAGGGACATCCTCTCTGACATGCCAAGGGGAACAAAGCTCACCTGATCGGGCTGGACTGCTCTGTAATAAATGGGGGGCGTGATAGTATCGAGGTCATAAACCCCTATCGATGCTTTCCTTCTCCGCCTGCAGTAGGTCTCGTGTAGCTTTTCTTGCGCCTGCATGAGGGAGATCAGACTCTCCTCGGTGAGGTTGACCCTCCTCACCACGCAGGCTCGGATGAAGGGCCTGACCTGCCTGACCGACTCCTCCACCTGCAGCTCGATCCTAGGCTTCCTCACCCTGTACCTTCGCAGGCCTGTTTGGACACCCAGCATGCCCTTCACGAGCCTAGCCACTCCCTCGATGGTGAGCAGGTCTGGACGGTTGTGGGGCACCTCCACCCTCAGCTCCTGCCCGACGATTTCCGCCTCCATGCCTGCTTGGTCAAGTACCCGGATGACGCTTGTGACATCTCGCCTCCCGACCAGCTGCCCGAAGTCGCTCAAGTTTAGATTGACCACCGGCATTATCCGCTCCTCAGCCAGTTTAGATCATTGGAGAAAAGCATGCGGATGTCGTCCACGCCCAGCCTTAGCATTATGAGGCGGGAAAGACCTATCCCCCAAGCTAGGACGGGCTGCCTTATCCCTAGGGGGAGCAACAGTTCGGGTCTGAACATCCCCGCCCCCAGGACCTCAACCCACTCTCCCCTTGCTTCATGATAAACGAGCGCCTCGGCTGAGGGCTCAGTGTAGGGGAAGTACGAGGGGCGGAACCTTACCCGCTCGAAACCCAGCTTCCGGAGAATCTCCTTCAGGTACCCGAACATGTCCCTAAGAGTCAGACCCTCTTGCATGACTATCCCCTCGCACTGGTAAAACTCAGCTAGGTGCTTGTAGTCTATTTTGTCGTGTCTGAAGACTCTGCCTATGCTGAAGATTTTGACGGGGGGTGCAGGCCTGCCCGAGAGATACCTAACCGTCGCGGCGGTCGTCTGGGAGCACAGGAGAAGCCTCCTGCTGATGTTGAAATCGAAACGATACCCCCAGCCTCTCGAGCCCCCCACTCCCCGCTCGTGAGCGACCGCCACCTTTCTCGCGAGCTCCTCAGGGATCTCTCCCAAGGATGGTTTCTTCAGGGTCAGACTGTCGTGGATCTCCCTAGCGGGGTGATCCTGGGCTTGGAAGAGGGCGTCGAAGTTCCAGAACTCTGTTTCCACGATGCGGCTCGGGATCTCTTGAAAACCCAAACTAATCAGTACTTCCCTCACCTCGTCTATAACCCTTTGCTGCGGATGCAGTCTAGCGGGATAAACTGGGGAAACAGGAGCGAGCACGTTGTAGCGCTTGAACTTCACTTCCCTCCACTTTCCGCTGACGAGCAATTCTGTCGTCAGCTCGGAGACCTCCTCCTCGGGTGGCGGGACCTCTGTTTTCTTCCCCAGCTCGGTGAGTGAGACGTGACGCGAGACTCTTTTTTCCAAGTGCACCAGGCCACGTCTGCACAAAACCTGTAACTCGGGATCCACTCGCTCAATCACCTGCCCCTTGCTCGCCCTCCTGAGCCAGGCCTCCTCGGGCCACGTCTCGTCCCTGAGCCTCAGGCCCTCCTCAGTTGGTCTCAAAAGGTTGTTCTCTATTTTGACGAGCTTCTTCCGCCTCAGCCAGCCTAAGGCTATCCGCATTTCCTGATCACTCAGCCGTGCCTTCCTCTTCGCTTCATCTAGGGGCATCTCCTTCTCGAGCACCCTGAGCAAGCACTTCTCGGGCAAGCCTTGCTGGAGGTATTTCAGACCTTCCTCCGACAGAGATAGGTGATACTTGGTCTCCTCGGAGACCCTCACAAGGCCTGCCTCCTTCAAGGCCAGAATCCCCCTCATGACGGCTGCCTGGTCCATTTGGGCGAGCTGCGCCAGCTGCTCAACCGTCCCCTCCCCGCACTCCTTCAGCTTGAGCAGGACCACCCGGGACTCCCTGTTCAGGTCAGACATTACCTCTTATTTTCCCGCTTTTTGAAATGCTCGTAGCCGAGCTCTGGAAGTGGCTTGAGTCTGTCATCGACTTTCAAGAAGACCCCCTTCCCCTTCTCAATCTTGCCCACTCTGACCATCGAACAACCTACCTCTCGTAGCGCGCGCTCGAGCTTCCGCTCAATCTTCCGCGGGTAAGTGAAGACTAGCTCGTAGTCATCGCCGCCGAAGAGGGCAAAGTCCATGGGGTCCTTCCCCACAGCCTCCGCGTACTCCCTGGCAAGTCCGTGGACAGGTACCCTCTCCAGCAGGATTCTCACCCCGCTTGCCCGGGCGAGCTGCCGGAGATCCGTCACCAATCCATCTGAGACATCGATAGCTGCGGAAGCCCCAGCCCGGGCGAGAACCTCACCTTCTCGCACCCTCGCCTTGGGCCTCAGGAAGGTGCGAACCAGCTTGGACCATCTCCCGGACTCTCCATGCCCAAGGGCGTGCAGACCGGCGGAGGCAGCCCCAACCGGACCCGTTAGCCCAATGTATTCCCCCGGTTTGGCACCGCTTCTGGTGAGCACCCTGTCTGCATAGCCCACAGCGAAACCCGATATGCAGAGGGTCCCGTGCTCAGCCAAGTCCCCGCCTACCACCGGGGCATCGAAGACCCTGCCCGCCTGCTGGATGCCTTTGAACAGCTTCCTGAAGAATTCTAGCTCCGTGCTGGCCGGCATGAGGACGCAAAACAGCAGCGCTGAGGGATGTGCACCCATAGCCGCTAGATCGCTCAGGCTCGCCACCGCCGCCCTCCACCCGATGTCCTCAGGGGAGATGCCAGAGGGGAAGTGGACGCCCTCGACCAAGGAGTCTGAAGTAACCACAGTTAGCCTCCCCTGGTTCTTAACCGCGGCTGCATCATCCCCCACACCGACCTCGACCCGGGGATGGCCCCAGCTTGCCCTTCTGATGATGTCTATCAGCTTCCTCTCCCCGATATCTCTCAGCCTCATTTATAGAGGGGGAGGTGACCCGTCACCCTATCTATCCGTTCCGAGTAGTCCGGCCCTATAGCCAGGACCGTCACCGTACCGGGCGGCAGCTCTGTCAGTCCGGCATCGACCACCAGGCTCGCCTCCAAACCTTCCCGTTCAGCCCTCTCCTTCAGCCCCTTAAGTTCCTCCTCATCCTCCGCGAGTAGGACTACCTTCTTCTGTCCCTCCGCCAGCCAGCCCCTATAAATCTCAGGTTTCCTCTTGCGGGTATTCTCCGCCGCTGTGACCGCTCCGTGCGCCACTTGGGCCGCCAGCTTTCCCGGGCTCATCTTTAAATCGCCCCTTACTACCAAGACCTGCTTAAACTTGAACCTCATGGTCTAGCCACGAGCCACAACGCGTGCACTGCCTGGCATCGGGCGGATTCTCTTGTCCACAGTACGGGCACCTGATCAATCGGGTCTCCGGCTGAGGAGAGGCTTTTTTGGATTTGGGAAGCTTTGCCTTTACGTACCCCAAGCACCTCGTGAGCTTGGGGAGTCCAGTCCTCACATACCCCCAATACCTGTAGACCACGAGCAGGCCTCCCCTCAGGAACGCTGCAAAACCCAAAACTCCAGACGAGATGAGGAGGAGCCCCAGGAAGGGCCGCCAGAGCAAGCCCAGGTATTTCGCCAGAAAGAAGCCCACGAATATCAGCGCGATCAGCCCCAGGCCAAAGCTGGCCCCCAGCCTCTCCCAAAAGTCCAAGTCCTCAGGCCTGGGGAACAGGACGAGCGAGAAGAGGAAACCAGGTGCTAAAATGATCAGCAGGCCTACGAGGAGCATCAGGACGTCCATTGTAAACGGGGAGCCAACTTATGAATAGTGAACGGTTTACAATCTTGGAACGGATGACACCAGGAGGTCAGGGTGCCACAGGACCTAGAGGATGCCAATTCAGGCTCACGTAACACTTCTCTTGGTTCCTCCGTTTCTCTCGCTCTGGTTCCTCGCTGTCAGCAACAGAGGTCAAACTGTTTATAACAGATAAACAGTTCGTGTGAAGTGTTGATAACGGATGAACACTTCGCGAAATTTGTCGTGTTGAAGAGTTCAAACGAACCGTATCTAATCTTCGGAACTCCTCTTCGGCCACGCAGGGGTACTGCACCTAGCGTAGCTTTGCGCCTTTGCGAGCCAGCGTGTGTTTCAACACTTCCCGAACGGTTCCAGCGGGGGCGAGTTTTTTAGCCAGAGCAAAGGCGAAGGCCATGGCGGTCCCCGGACCTTGACTGGTTATTATGTTCTTGTCCACCACGACTATTGCCTTCTTTGGCTTCCCCCCACCCCTCCGCAGCTCCTTCTCCAGCCCCGGGTAGATGGTGCAGCTCTTTCCCCTGAGCACACCTGCTTCCGACAGAGCGGCCGGACCCCCGCAGATCGCCCCGATCAGCTTTCCTTGCTGATTCGCTTCCTGCAGGAGCTTCAGGACTCTCTGATCCTTCTTCAGGTTCTCCCAGCCTGGGGAGCCGCCGGGGCATATGAACGCGTCGAATTCCTCCACCCGGACCTCCTCTACTGGGACATCTGCCTCCACCTTGACACCGTGGGAGCTCTCGATCGGTCCGCGCTGCAGTCCGGCAGTTGTCACCTCAACCCCGCACCTCCTCAAGATATCAATGACCGTCATCGTCTCTATCTCCTCGAAGCCTGGTGCCAGAAAGACCACCGCGCGAGCCATCTAACTACTTGTTTGGTTTAAATTTGTCATCGTTTTCAACTCGCTCTCCACAGCTCTGATGATAACCGAGATCGGCAGGATCTTCCTGTCAATGCTCGTGATAATGGACCCCTTCGGAAGCATACCCATCTTCCTGAATGCCATCCGGCGGAGCCAAGAGACCGTACCCCGGGCCTCACGCTACTCCGTGGGCGTCGCGGCCGGGGTTCTTTACTTCTTCCTCTTCTTAGGTAAGCCCTTCATGGAGCTCTTCGACATCGAGTTCTACTCCTTCGCGATCGGAGGGGGCATGGTGCTTGCCATACTCGCCCTTGAGCTCATCCTGGGGAAGGAGTTCGGGAGGACCCAAACGGGTGCCCCCCTGGCCCTCGTCGGCAGCCCCATCCTCACGGGGCCTGGCACCATCTTCATGACTATTTACTTCGTGGAGATGTACGGCTACTTCGCCACCTTTGTCGGATCGGCACTTTCCCTGGCCTGCTGCTGGGTCATCCTCTCCCTCTCGGCCCAGATCAACGAGAAGCTTGGGCAGCAGGCGCTTGAGATAATTTCCAGGATCATGGGGCTGTGCCTGATCACCATCGCCACGAACATCGTGATAGGCGGGATCAGGCAGGCCTTCGCGGGCTGATGGGAGAGATAGACTTTCGCTTAGTGTGGTTCGACTCCTTAGGAGCCAAGTCCTCCTGTACCCTCGTCAAAACACCTGAGGTCAGTATCCTCATCGACCCGGGAGTTGCCATCATGCACCCCAGCTTCCCGGCCCCTCTGGCCAAAAAGGTCTACTGGACCCTCAGAGCGAAGCGGGAGATAAAGAAGGCCGCGAGGGAGGCTAGCGTCGTAATAATCTCCCACTACCACTACGACCACTTCACGGATTTCGACGCTAGCATTTACCGGAAGAAACTCATTTTGGCGAAAAACCCGAATGAATACATCAACGACTCGCAGAGGGAGAGAGCCGAGCACTTTTACGGGAACCTCTTCAGGTACTTCGGGAAGCCGGGAGAACTCCCTGAGACAAGGAGAGAATATCCCGACCCCATGTCCCAGCTACCAAAAGCCTCCCGGAAGGATTTTGGCAACTATTCCAAGAGGCGGAAGGAGTTGCTGAACCAGGGACTCAAGTGGTTCCGGAAGAGAGTCGAGAAGTGGAGGGGCTACGAGCCTATCCCGGAGGGAAAGATGAAAACCGGCGAGCTCAGGTGGGCGGAAGGACGGGAGTTCAGGTTCGGTAAAACCAGAGTGAGACTGGTTGGGCCCCTCTTCCACGGGATAGAGTTCTCCAGGGTGGGGTGGGTCTTCGCGACGGTCATACAGAGGGGTAAGGAAAAGTTCATCCATTCATCCGACCTAAACGGCCCAATAATCGAGGATTACGCGGACTGGATAGCCTCCGAAAAGCCAGACGTCCTGATCCTGGACGGCCCAATGACTTATATGCTGGGTTACACGCTAGCGCAGACCACGCTCAAGCGCTGTGTGGAGAATGCCCTGCGGATTCTCGACTCCGCCGGCCTTATTATATATGACCACCACCTTCCCCGGGAGCCCAAGTTCAGGAAGAGAACAGAGGAGGTTTGGCAAAAGGGTGGGGATCGGGTGATGACAGCCGCCGAGTTCTTGGGTAAGAAGCCCGTGGTTCTAGGTTGAAAAGTTAACTCGCTTAAAATAGCACACCCTGAGTTCGGGATTGTAAACTTTCGGCCCGGGAGTCTCTCAACCTCCTCCGGCCCCCACGTCATCCAGCCTCTGCCCATCCACTGCTGGCGATGACGGGAATGGTTATGCTGCATACACGGCCGTGAGCAAGTCCATCAAACTCCTCCACATCCCCCGCCTATTAGGCGGAGCTCCTCTTTAAGTGTAAACAAGATGATGCCAGATTTTTCTCCAGTAAATTAAAATTTTTCGAAGGCCATCGAAAATTTGAGGTATTTAAAAAGCCGATGGTATTGAAGTTACTCACTTTTGTCGGTGAGAGGGGGGATAGGTAGGTGGGCAACGATATTGATAGACCTACTTATTGTTCTATCCTATATGCCCCCCGGAGTCCTCGCGGTTCTGAAGACCCCTCAACTCCTTTCACCTGAAAATGACTCTTGGGTGAACGACAACACGCCCCTGTTCGACTGGACTGATGTCACAGATGCTACAAGCTACCAGATACTCGTTGACAATGACCCTGACTTCACGTCCCCTGAGATCAATGATTTTCCGACCACAAGCGAGTACGAACCCACGGTTGAGCTGGAGGAGGGCATCTTCTACTACTGGGAGGTCAGGGCTAGGAATGAGGACACGGGGGACTCCTCCAACTGGTCTGAGGTTTGGTGCTTCAGGGTGGACATAACTCCTCCCCTTGCCCCTTCCCTCATCTCCCCCGACAACTCCGTTACGCTCTGGGTGGATCAGCCCACTTTCAGCTGGTCGGAGGTCTCCGACCTGAGCGGGATAACTTACAGGCTTGAGATAGATAACGACCCCAACTTCTCCTCCCCCGCGTACTCCATCCTCCTCACAGTCACCACCCACCAGCTGGAGAACAAACTGGTCGAGAACTTCTCCCCCTACTACTGGAGGGTGACGGCTGTGGACGGTGCGGGAAACGAAAACTCCTCGGTCGTGTACAAGTTCAACCTGAAAGTTCCCCCTGCCTCCTCGGTGGATCCGATCTCCCCGTACTGGGAGAACTCCGCCTTCACCGTCACGATGAGCGCCTCCGACAACGACGGGACGGTGGAAAATGTGGAGCTCTGGTACCGGTACTCGAGCGATAACACGAATTGGGGGGACTGGATCCTTTACGACAACGACTCCACTCCCCCCCACTCCCTAGTTTTTTCACCGCCCTCCGGTGACGGCTACTACGAGTTCTACTCGAGGGCATGGGACGACAGGGGGAACTACGAGAATGCTCCAGCCCAAGCGGATGCTAGGTGCGGCTACGATACGGTGGCCCCTCCCGCTCCCGAAAACCTCCTACCGGAAAACAACGCCGACTTGGTGACCCCCACCCCGACCCTGGAGTGGTCCAGGGTGAGCGATATGAGCGGTGTCAAGTATGAGGTCTTGGTAGACAACGACAACCTCTTCGAACCCCCTTGGTCCTACCAAGCGGAAAACCTGGCAGAGAACACGGTTACAACCTCCCCCCTCGCCCCGGGACTTTACTACTGGAAGGTTCGGGCCAGGGACGGAGCGGGCAACTACGGTGCCTGGTCAGAGGTATACCAGTTCTATGTCAGAGCCTGGAGGCTTTTAGAGGATTTCAATGCTTGCATCCAAACCCTTTCAGGCTGGAGGCCCACCGAGGCACTTTCCTGCGGTTTATCCTCTCCCGCGAGCTGGATCAGGATCGAGGCACTAGCGGGGGGCATCGCACCCACCTGGTGGAAGCTGGAAGAAAGCTGCTGCACCACCGAAACACTCGCTGGGTGGAAGTTCGTCGGATCCCTGCAGGCTGGCGTGCGGGCTCTCCTGCCTAGTTGGGTCCGCATCGAGCAGTGGAGCAACACAGTCAAATCTGTTGGACTCTGGAATCTCCTACACAGCATTAGCTCATCTGTCCACAGCATTCCGGTCGCCTGGAGGTATCTCGAGGGTTGCAGCTCGGTAACCAGAACCCTGCCCCAGCTTTGGTATTTCTTGGGCTGTTACCAAGGGGGCTGTCGGGCTCCAGCAGGGTGGTTCGGGGTAGAGGAGTGGCTGTGCCACTTGAACTTCGCGGCACATTGGCTCACCCTCACCCAGCTGTCTGCAAGCCCGTCGGCTCCGGCCAGCTGGCGCCCCACCGACACCCTCACCTCCTCCACCCAGACCCGTGGTTACTGGCGGTTGCAAGGGGTATGGAGCGCCGGTCTCCCGGCGCCCGTTCCATCTCCCCGGCTCACCTCACCGGAGAATTCTGCCAACCTGAGCACGAATTCACCGCTCCTGTGCTGGGAGAACCTGCTCCCCGCCGACAATTATCACCTCCAAGTCGACAACGAGCCCAACTTTGACCAGCCCGAGGTGGATGTCTGGCTCACCGAGAACTCCCACCAGCCAACCCTCCCGGACGGGGTCTACTACTGGAGGGTGATGCAGACGAGGAACTCCGCTGCGTCGGAATGGTCCTCAGTCTTTAGCTTCAGACTCGATACCGTGCCCCCGCCCAAGCCCACC
>Ga0190319_1000003_pt1 | contig 74060 bp, 73 predicted proteins | sample 48701145_MG_FD_165040 | JGI IMG/M metagenome (GOLD analysis project Ga0190319, IMG submission 165040) | Hydrothermal vent sediment bacterial communities from Southern Trench, Guaymas Basin, Mexico - 4870-11-4-5_MG | ecosystem: Environmental > Aquatic > Marine > Hydrothermal vents > Sediment ...
CCCTTTCCCACCCGTCCAGCCCCTTTCCCCAGCGGCGGGCTTGGTGCCCGCTTCCTTCTCCCTGCTACCCTGGCTCTGGATCTTCGGCCTCAGCCTGCCGACGGTTTTCGGGATCGGGCTGAGCATCTTCCTTTTCGGCATCCTGAGGAGCTGGAAGGGCATCAGGCTGAAGAGGGAAAGGGTGAAGAGGGTGGAGCAGTGGAGGAGGGCGGTAGACTTCCTGGGGCAGAGATTGGGCAGGACGGGCCTCCTTTTCTCGCTTTCGGAGACCATCCAGAGGTTTCCCTACATCTCCAAGCCCGTCAGGGAGCTGCTCCTGCGGATCCAGGAGGGCTCTGCCGACCTTTCCGCTCTGCCCGAGAGGGTCGAGGATCCAATCTCCGCCCAAATGCTGGAGGCCTCGCTGGTCCTGAAGCCTATGAGCGAGGAGGCAACCTCCCTGGCCTTGCGCGAGGCAGGGCAGCTCTTGGAGGAGCTGCAGAAGGCGGAGCGAAGGTTCAGACACCGCATGGGGGAGATCAGGTCGAACCTGTGGATGCTCAGTCTCGTCCTCATCCCCCTGGTCTGCTCTCTTTCGGCCTGGATGATCTCGACTTTCGCCGAGCTGTCCGCCCTGGAGAGCATGCCCTTCCTCTCCATGGGGCTGGGCCCGGCAGATCTGTCCTGTTTGTGGTTCAACTTAGGCCTCCTTTCGCTTGTCCTGAGTCTTGCCGTGGCCCGCTACGCCTCGGGGCTCCAGGCTCCGGGGGACAGGGTCCAGTCGCTCTTTGACCTCTCCATCACCGCTCTGGTATCTGCATCCGTCTTCTTGTTCTCGTCTTGGATCTTCCAGCTTCTAGCACCTTGAAAAGGAGCTCCGCCTAATAGGCGGGGGATGTGGAGGAATTTGATGGACTTGCTCGGCCGTGTATGCAGCATAACCATTCCCGTCATCGCCAGCAGTGGATGGGCAGAGGCAGACCGCTAAGATTTTTGGGAGGATGAACTTGCATGCTCGAAGATGGCAGCTGCTCGAGGAAACCACAGGCTCCAGCGGAAGATGGACTGCATGCTCGGGAAGCTGAACCTGGGGATGAAGGCGAACGCCCTCATGCACGGCTGGCAGAGGCTGGATGACGTGGGGGCCAGAGGAGGTTGAGAGGCTCCCGGGCCGAAAGTTTATAATCCCGAGCTTAGGGTGTGCTACTTCAAGGCGGATTAGCAGGGCTCGATGGTGGAGGGTGGTTTCGAGGATATCGCATAGGTGACCCAAGTCACGCCTTCTACCTCGTTCGTTATGCGCCTGCTTATGCGATCCAGCACCTCGTAGGGTAGCCTGACAAAATCCGCCGTCATGGCATCTTCCGAGGAGACTACTCTGACTGTCACGATCCTGCCCTCCTTCCTCGCATCCCCCAGCACCCCCACGGTCATGTCATCCCCAACCACGGCAAAGGCCTGCCAGACCTTATCGTACCAGCCTCCACGCCTGAGCTCCTCCTCCACGATGGCGGAGGCCTGCCTGCATATGCGCAATTTCTCCTCCGTCACCTCCCCTATGATGCGCACCGCCAGCCCCGGACCGGGGAAGGGATGTCTGCGCAGGATGCGCTCGGGTACCCCTATTTTTCTGGCCAGCTGCCTGACCTCATCCTTGTATAGGTCTCTTAGGGGCTCGATGAGCTTAAGGCCCAGTCTCTCCGGGAGTCCTCCCACGTTGTGGTGGGATTTTATCCTTGAGGCCTGCCCTGACGCCCCTGCCCTAGCGCTCTCTATCCTGTCTGGGTATATCGTTCCCTGGGCTAGGTAATCCGCACCCACTTTCTTGGCCTCCCGCTCGAAGAGCTCGATGAAAAGCCTCCCTATTATCTTCCTCTTTTCCTCCGGGTCAGAGACTCCCTTCAAGGCCCCCAGGAATTCCCTCTCGGCTGGTACGAAGATGTATCTCAGTCCGGACTCCTCTAGGGCCTTCAGAACTTCCTCCCTCTCACCCTGCCTCAAAAGACCATGATCGATGAAGATGCACGTGAGCCTGTCACCCACCGCCCTCTGAACGAGGACCGCTGTCGTAAAAGAGTCCACGCCCCCACTCACGGCGCAGACCACGCACCCTCCACCCACCTCCTCCCTTATCTCCCTCACCTTCCGCTCCGCGAACTCCTCATCCAGCACCCAGTTCCTCGTGCAGCCGCAGATCCTGTAAAGGAAATTGCGCAGGATCTGCATGCCCGTCTCGGTGTGCCTAACCTCGGGGTGGAACTGCAGCCCGTATATCCACTCGCCGATCCTGAAGGCGGCGATGGGCGTGTTCTCCGTCCTCCCAATGACCTCCCCCTGGGGTAGTCTGCTTATGAGGTCCTTGTGGGACATCCAAACTCTAGTTCGTCCCGACCCCAACCCCTGAAAAAGCGGGTCGCCCTGATCGAACTCGAGCTCAGCCGCACCGAACTCCCACTTCTCACCCCTCCTCACTTCGCCCCCGAGCAGATAGGCAATCAGCTGCGCACCGTAGCAGATACCTAAGATCGGAACACCCAGCTGCAAAATCTTGGGATCGCACTTGGGGGCACCAGAGTCGAGGACACTCGAAGGTCCGCCTGACAGGATGATGCCCCTTATCTTCCCCTCTCCCTCTCTCCTCCGGACCTCCCTGCCTAGCCTCTCAGCGGGGGAATCGTAGGGTAAGAGCTCTGAGTACACCCCAAGCTCCCTGCACCTGCGCACAATCAAGTGGGAGTACTGCCCCCCAAAGTCCAGCACCACAACCCTATCCAACATCATCACAATCCACCTGCGAAGTGTTAATCTAGGCTTAATTTTCAGCCACGTTTGTGAGGATGGCCAAGGTGGTGATAATAATGGGTTCTGAGAAGGATAGGCCCTTCATCCAGCCTATGCTCCGGAAGCTGAACGAGCTAGGCCTGGAGCACCACGTTTACGTAGCCTCCGCGCACAAGCAGCCAGAAAAGGTACTAGAAATTCTGACGCGGTACGAGAAGGAGCCCGACGTGGTTTACATAACCGTAGCGGGCAGATCCAATGCTCTCTCGGGGATGGTGGACGCCAACACGAGGCATCCCGTTATAGCCTGCCCCGTCCTACACGGAGAGTTCGCCTTGGTGGATGTCTTCTCCTCTCTGCGCATGCCCAGCGGCATCGCCCCTATGGTGGTTCTGGACCCTGAGAACGCGGTGCTAGCAGCAACCAAGATCCTAAGGAAAAGATAGGAATAGGAAAAGGTTCGGAACCGTTTTCCCATCTACCTCGCCCGAGAGCTCTCAATCATGATACATAAACCGTGCAGAACTTTCATCCCTTTTTCCACACAGAATTTTATCGCCTTCGCACTTTCCGCCCCGGGTTGCATCCAAATCTTATCCACCCCAAGCTTCCAAGCCTCGACGACTACCTGCTCGGTCACTCTCGGACGGACTACTAAACAAACTACATCTGGTTTTTCGGGCAGGTGGCTTATCGAGGGATAGCACTTCTCCCCATCCACCTCCTCGTACTTTGGATTGATCGGGTAGACTCTACATCCTGTATTTTTGAGAAACCTGAAGACCTTGTAGCCGTATTTTTCCTTGTTCCGCGTGGCGCCCACCACTGCAATGACATTTGAGGGAGCGAGGAATTCCTTCAATAGCTCCTGCATCCCCAAAGTCGCGACCTGGCTTTTGTCTGTTACCATGGTAACGGTTACAAACTGTTTGTAACAAATAAACAGTTCGAGTGTTTACGGAGTTAACAATAAAAACTTTAAGTCTGATCCAAATTCCCAGATGGGTATCTTCAGGAGGCTGTTGGGAATCAACGAACTCGAGCGGAGGATTGAAAGACTAGAAAGAAAAGTTTCCGCCCTGGAGGGAAAGAAAGGAGAAATTGAGGATGAACTCTTGGAACTCCTTTCTAAGCCCATGACTACGAGACAGCTTGCCAAAATGACTGGAAAAAGCAGGGCTTACATCTCTTTAGTCCTAAACAGGCTGGAGAGGGAAGGCAGGATCAGGGAAGTTGGCAGAAAGAAACGACAAGTGCTTTACCAGAGGGTTTAGTGTCTGTTTAGTTAACTAGATAAATCAGCGAGTGAGATAGCTTGCGAGATTATCAAAGATGAGCTTTCCATCCCCCCATTCCCTCCGCGCGGAAGTCCAGTCTGGGAGCTGCCAGCCCCAGTAGGCACGCTCGGGGTGGGGCATGAGCCCAAAAACTAAACCTGATTTGTCGCACAAGCCGGCCACGTCGAACATGGAACCATTCGGATTGAGCGGGTATTTCCCTTGGGCAGGTCTCCCTCGCTCATCCGCGTACTTCAGGACCACCTGCCCCTGTTTCTGTAACCTGCGGAAAGCCGCCCGATCCTGAATGATAAATTTTCCTTCCGCGTGGGCAACAGGGATGTAAAGGGGGGAACTCGCCGACTGAGTAAAAATGCACTTGCTGGCCTCCACCCTCAGCCAGACCCACCTGCACTCGAACTTGGCCGAGTCGTTCGTTCCGAGTGCTGCCCTCATGCCGCCCCCGGGGAGCAGGCCAGCCTCGACCAAAACCTGAAAGCCGTTGCAGATACCCAGGATGGGTAGACCCCTCTCATAGCATCTGTCCAGCAGGCTTTCCACCTTCCTAGCCATTATCACCCCTGCCCTGACGTGATCTCCATAAGAAAAGCCTCCTGGGATCACAACTGCATCGAAATCTCCCCTCACCCAGTTCACGTGCTGGATAGAGGCGCGCAAGCCCGAGGCCTCGAGGGCGAGCTTGGTTTCGGCATCGCAGTTCGTTCCTCCAGCCCTCAGCACACAGACTTGCCTCAAATTTTTCCCCTCCAGACCCGCCTGAGCTCTTCCGCCTCCAGCTCCAGTATTTCCCCCTCCAGATCCTCTATCCTGAGCAAGGGCTCGGGAACAACTTCCCCTACTTTGGCAGCCTCCCCGCCAGCCAGCTTAAGAAAATCCTTCTCCGCCTGCTTCTTCACCTCCACCAGGAACCTGCCGGTGGACTCTGAGAAGAGGATGAAGTCTTCCCTCTTCAGCAGATCCGTGGGGACAGCCGAGAGTTCGAGCTCCATACCTAGGTCGCTGGAGAGCACCATTTCAGCACATGCCACCCCTAGGCCTCCTTCCGACAGATCATGACAGGCAACCAGCATTTCCCTTTCGATGGCCTCCTGCACTATCCTGATCACCCTGAGCGATTCCTTCAGCCTCACTTTGGGAACCGACGACCCCAGCTCCCCCCTCAGTGCATAGTACTCGGAGCCTCCGAGTTCCTTGTAGGTCATCCCCAAGAGGTAAACAGGATCCCCCTCCCGCTTGAGGTCGAGAGATACAAGCTTCCTCACGTCCGCAAGGCCCACGCCGGTTATGAGCAGGGTAGGAGTGACTGAACCCGTCGGAGACTCGTTGTACAGGCTGTCCTTCCCGGAAATGAAGGGGGTGCCGAAACCCTTGGCAAAATCGTAGCATGCCTGGCACGCCCTCAGCAGGCCCCAGAGCTGCTCCGGCTTCTCGGGATTCCCCCATGTAAAGTTATCAAGCAGAGAAATCCTACGTCCCCCGACCGCCACGTTGTTCCTTATGGCCTCCTCCACGCACGCCGCCGCCATCCAGTACGGGTCTATCTTCCCGTATCTAGGGTTGAAACCTATGGATATCACCACTCCCGTCCAAGAGTTCTCCAGAGGCTTCAGAACCGCGGCATCCGAGGGCCCCGCCCACTTGCCCTGCAGGGGCTTCAGCACGGTGCACCCCTGCACCTCGTGATCGTAGGTCCTGATGATGCTCTCCCGGCTGCAGACGTTAGGGGAGGAGAGGAGCTTCAGAAGGGGCTCCCTCAGGTCTTCTGGGGGTGGAAAATAGGGCTCCTCGGGGAACTTCCTCCTAACCCGAGTCCTCCTCCTAACGAGGGGCGGGGAGAAGAGGAAATCCAAATCCAGCTGTGCCACGAGCTGTCCCTTCCAGCTCACTCTCAGCTCCCTGCTTTGCTCCAGCCTCCCCACAGGGGTCGCCTCCACTTCCTCCGACTGGAAGACATCAAGAACCTCCTCTAGGCTCTCGGGGGGTACGCAGAGCAGCATGCGCTCCTGGGACTCCGACACCCAGATCTGCCAGGGGAGCATGCCCTCGCATTTCAAAGGAACCTTCTCCAGCCAGACAATTGCCCCGCAGTTGTATCTCTTGGCCGTCTCCCCGCAGGCGCAGGAAAGCCCTCCCCCGCCTAGATCTGTTATCGCACTCGCTAGGCCCCTATCCCTCACCTCCAAGATGCCTCTCCTCAGCCTCTCCTCTTCAATCGGATCTGGGATCTGGACCGCCGATCTGAACTCCTCGGCCTCCTCCGTGAGCTCCGCCGAGGCGAAGGTGACACCATGGATCCCATCCAAGCCGGTGCGCCCGCCGACCAGAACCAGCCAGTCTCCCGGCCTGGCCTGCCGCCTGTACGCGTCCTTGGGCAGGATACCCACGCATCCGCAATAAACCACCGGGTTCCCCGCGTAGGTCTCATCGAACCAGATGGCCCCGGCCACGGTGGGTATGCCCATGTTGTTCCCGTAGTGCCCTATCCCCCTTATCACCTCCCTGTAGGTGTACTTGGGGTGTTTCACGCCGGGGGGCAGGGGACCGGCATAATCCAGCGGGCCGAACCCCAGCACATCCATGCAGGCGATGGGTTTGGCCCAGACACCCAAGATGTCCCTTATAACCCCTCCCACACCCGTAGCCGCACCGCCGAAGGGCTCGATGGCAGAGGGATGGTTGTGTGTCTCTACCTTGACGGCTAACAGGTGATCTCCATCCAATTCCACCAAGCCTGCATTGTCCTCGAACACCGAGAAGCACCAGCTTGGAGAGAGTTCCTCCGTCACTCGCTGGATGAAGTCCCTGAAGAGCCTTAAGACCTTCCCGCGATAAAGGACTTCCCCTTTGAACGTTCGGTGGAAGCAGTGCTCCGACCAGGTCTGGGCTATGGTCTGCATCTCGACATCTGTGGGGTTCCTGCCCAGCCTAGAAAAATGTGCCTGGCAGGTCTTCATATCCTGCAGGCTCAGGTTCAGACCCAGCTCCCTGCTCAGCCTCTTCAGCCTCCTCCAGTCCGCGCCCAACAATGGAACCTCCTGGACGCCCTCTGGATACCTGCGCATCCTTCAAAACTCGTTGCCGGATATAATTCGGCTGTCTTGCGACTAGGAAAAACCGAAAAACGAACTTAGGCCCCCCGAGTTACGATGCCGAAGTGAGTGCAGGGAGAAATGTAAAAGATCCGAAGATAACGAGGTGCCCAGGTGCGAAAAGATGCCTGTCCCCGCTCACAGGTGCTAGCACGGCCTGATTTCAAACCTGTAGTCGTCCTTTATGGGATTCGATAACAGGCGCTTGCAGATCTCGCTCACTTTTTTGTGAGCATCTTTTTCGGACTCCGCCTCAAGCTCGAACTCATAGATCTTCGCCGTCCTGCTCTCACCAACCCTGTAGCCGAGATCTCTGAGGGCGCGCTTGACGGTCATGCCCTCCGGATCCAAGTAACCCTTTTTCAGTCTCACCTCAACCCTGACTCTGAACCTCATCGGTATCTGAACTTTCCGAACTCCGTTTTTATGACAAGCTCCCTCCTCCCCGCCTCGCACCTCCCGATCACCTGCGCCCCAATCCCGAACCGCTCGCACTCCGAGATCACCTCCTCACTCGCCTGGGGGGGGACGTACACCTCAAAGCCCACGCCCATGTTGAAGACCTGATACATCTCCTCCCAGGTTACCCTTCCCTCCCTCTGGATCAGTCTGAAGATGGGATCGGGCTCGGGTAAGGAATCCTTGATCACTCTCAGGCCACAAACCCTGAGGCACTTGGTCAGCCCCCCTCCCGTGTTGTGAACGAGACCGGAGATCCCCTCACCGCACCTCTCCAGCAACCTAAGTATAACAGGCGTATAGATCCGGCTCGGGGAAAGGATGGCCTCTCCCACCTCCATGCCTAGCTCATCCACATACTCGTCTACCCTGAACCTACCTGTGTACCTCCCGTCCGCCACCTCCGGATACTTCCTAGCATACTGTTGCCTCAGCAAGCAGTGCCTGGCTAACGTGATCCCATTGCACATGATGCCACTATTCTCCCTTCGTTCATAGCTACACCTCCCTCCGCTCCTGAGTCCGACTACCACATCTCCGGGCCTGGGCTTGCTGCGAACTAGCTTTCTCAGTCGGACGAGCGCGAAAACCACACCTGCTAGGTCAAAAGTCTTCAGCTGATCCGGGAGATCCGCGGTTTCTCCCCCCACCAATTTGAAACTGACCCCATGCTTTTCTAGCATCCGCTCACATGTACGGAAGCCGCAAGCCAGCCGCCTTAGCAGTTCCTTCTTCGGCACCAAGCCTGGATTAAGTGAGAGGTAATCCACCAGCCAGTACCTGTCCGCCCCTGTGCAAACCGCATCGTCTAGGTTCATTGCCAGCAAATCTTGCGTCAGGTCGAACCACTTCGTCTCTCCCGTCTCCTTCCACTGCAGGTAGGCCTGGACGGGCTTGCTACCGATGCCGTCCGCGTGCAGGACGAAACCCTCCTCCTCCGAGAGTCTCAGCACGGGGCAGAAAGTATCTGGAAAATGAGAGGCAAGTTTGAAGAGCTCCACGCCCCTCTTTCTTACGTCTACCCCCAACTTGCCATACATTCCAAACGACTACGCCCACTTAATAGGCAAAGAGCTTTATAGGCTCCCGATTGCAGATCCTCAAGAACGAAAAAAGGATATCCTCACGATTCTTTTTAATAGTCCGGAACAAGATACTGCTCTTTTGGGAGGCTTGACATAACCTTGGTCCATCCGTTATCGACACTCAGCTCAGTCTCTCCTGCCTGAGCAACCAGTTAAGTCTCCTAGCACTCGAAAACCAAAGATCCATGGGGATGAACTTGGACATGTGCGCCAGTGCCTCGCGGAAATCAGAGAAGCGGGCCGGAGGCTTGGTGAAGGCATCCCTGAGCGCCTCCCTTATCTTCCAGCTACCGACGGGAGCCCAGTAAGCGGGGGTCACCTCCCTCACGACCAAAACAAATGCCTTTCTGTGTCTCCTGAACATGTACTCGTAGGCGGGGAGTTTTGCGGCGTAGTAGCCCCCACCTATCTCCGGATAACTTGTCCTGGGCTTCCAGCCCTCTGCATCCGAGCCCACCCAAGGCTTGGAGGCTCTAGGCATGTAAACGCAGCCTGGCTGGACCACCTCCACCATCTCGAAGCCCATCGGAAGCGGCGCGAAGAGGATAGCGTACCTGTTGCCGACGTACTCGGTCGTGAAGACCTCGAATTCGTTTATTTCTGTCCAATGCGCGATCTCGAGGGCCAAACGCTTGGAGACCATCGAATCGACGGCCGTTGTGGACCAGCGGGAGGGGACTATCAGCCTCTCCCTCTTCCTGCCGAGCAGGCCCAAAGAGAGGAGCCTGGATATGTAGTAAACGGACTGGCCGGCCTTGTAAAGCTCCGAAACTGCCTCCTCAGCCCTCACATCCCAGTCCCCGATCAAGTTCTCCACCTTTCTAGGGACGCTGGGGTTCTCGGCTACCCGGAGATCTCTCAGTTTGGCTAGGGGGCCCGTCGGTGCCAAATACCCGTCGAACCTAGGCCTTGGCTTAGGAACCTTCTCCAGTTGAACCTCCAGCCTAAGAGCAGAGGTCGAGAGAGCAGCCTCCCTGAGTCGGTCGAGCACCGGATGGGGCTCGCGTGCCTTGCGCACGTCCAGCCTGATCGAGCACCTAACCAGCTGGGTCCTCAGCTCTATCACCTCCTCTAGGCCCCTGCCGAACAGGGATGGAGGATCTCCCATCTGCCGGGCGACCGCAGGCTCGGTGGGCGCCACGAGTGGGCCCAGGCTCACCACGGGCCACCCCCTGCTCCCCACCAGAGTCTCAGGGGGTGTGGCGCCCTTGAAGGAGGATGAGATCTTGGAGAGAGTCTTGGTTTGAAGCTCGAACTTCCTGAGGATCGGGCAGTGGGGCCGCCCGCACAGGAGCCTGTAGCCCTTGCACTTGGCACAAAGCTGGGGGTCTGATTTCAACATCCAATAAAAAATCTGCACAACCTATCAATTCTCGTTTTTAGACGGAAGGTAGGTAGGTAAGATGAGGCTCACATGCAAACATTGTGGGTACACCTGGGAGTACCGTGGGCAGGCACATTACGCGACATGCCCCAAATGCAGGTGGAAGGTCTCCACCAGAAAGGCGCCCAAGGAGAGGGCTTTCGATCCCGCCCGGTTCGTGGAGAAGTACATAGAGCAGAGAGACTGGAAGGTGAGGGAGAACGCGAACGTCCCCTTCTCCTTCTCCTCCCTCTTCCTGCAGGGGGCCACGGAGGTGATAGCGGACTTCGTGCTGAAGAGAGTTTACCCTCCGGAGATCTCGAGGGCGCACCTGAGCGGGGACCTCCACATCCACAACATAGGCTGGGGGATAGTGGGCTACTGCGCGGGTTGGTCCATCAGGGACATACTCTTTCAGGGGTTTGGGGGCGTCCCCGCCCGAACGGAGTCCTCCCCTCCACGCCACTTCTCCTCCGCACTGTTGCAGATCTCGAACTTCCTGGGCTCGGTGCAGAACGAGTGGGCAGGGGCCCAGGCGGTCAACTCTATCGATGTGCTCCTAGCCCCCTTCATTCGGAAGGACGGGCTAGAGTTCAAGGAGGTCAAGCAGAGGATCCAGGAATTTGTATACAACCTGAACATAAGCTCCAGGTGGGGTGGGCAGACTCCTTTCACGAACGTGACGCTGGAGACCATGGTCCCCGAGGATCTGAAGGAGGAGCCAGTCATAGTGGGAGGAAAGCAGCTGGACGAGACATATGCCGACTACCAGCCTGAGATCGACCTCTTCAACAAGGCCTTCCTAGAAGTGCTACTGCAGGGGGATGCCAAGGGGAGGGTCTTCACCTTCCCCATCCCCACCGTCAACATAACGCCCGATTTCCCCTGGGACTCGGAGGTCTCGGATCTCCTCTTCAAGGTCTCGGCCAAGTTCGGCTCCTTCTACTTCCAGAACTGCATCAAGGGAGGGCTGGATCCGCGGGAGATCCGGGCGATGTGCTGCAGGCTCCAGCTGAGGCTGGATGAGCTCTACCGCAGGTACGGTTTCTTCGGCTATGCAGACAAGACGGGGAGCATAGGCGTAGTGACTATCAATATGCCCAGGATCGGATACCTCTCGAAGGACGAGACCCAATTCTTCGAGCGCTTGGATGACCTGCTGGAGCTTGCCAAGCAGAGCTTGGAAATAAAGAGAAGCTGGGTCGAGAGGCTCATGAAAGCAGGCATGCTGCCCTTCACCGTCAGGTATTTGGGTACCCTCCGCTGGCACTTCTCGACCATAGGACTCGTAGGCATGCACGAGGCATGCCTGAACTTTCTGGGACAGGGAATAGAGACTAGGGAGGGGAGGGAATTCGCGATCAGAGTGCTGGAGCACATGAGGAAAAGGATAAAAGAGTTCCAGGAGGAGACGGGAAACCTGTACAACTTGGAGGCGACCCCGGCAGAGGGGACGAGCTACCGTCTGGCGAGGCTTGACAAGGAGAGGTATCCTGACATAAAGACTGCGGGAGAGAAAGTGCCCTACTACACGAACTCTACCTGGCTCCCCGTTGGGTACACCTCGAACCTGGTCGAGGCCCTGAGGCACCAAGAGGACCTGCAAGTCCTGTACAACGGGGGGACGGTCTTCCACGTTTTCCTAGGAGAGGCCATGCCTGATCCCCAGGCCGCCAAGCTACTCGTCAGGCGCATAGCCGAAAACTTCAGGATCCCGTATTACACCCTGACACCCACTTTCTCCATCTGCCCCGACCACGGGTACCTGAGCGGGGAGCACTGGAACTGCCCTCTCTGTGGGAAGCGCTGTGAGGTTTACTCTAGGATCGTAGGGTATTACAGGCCCGTCCAGAACTGGCACGTGGGCAAACAGGAGGAGTTCAGGGAGAGGAGGACGTACGCTCCGGAAATACATGCATAAGGTGAGGTTCCAGGGCATACTGGAGATCTCGACCTGCGACTGGCCGCATAACCCCTGCTGCTTGGTCTTCCTCCAAGGTTGCAACCTCAGGTGCCCCTGGTGCCAGAACGTGTCCTGCATTGAGCCTGCTGGCGGAAAGGAGGCCACGGTGGAGGATCTGTGCGACAGAGTTGTGAGGCTCAAGCCCATCGTCGACTCTGTCATGCTGACGGGCGGCGAGCCCCTGCTCCAGGGGGGAGCATGCCTCCAGCTCGCCAAGACCTGCCGCCAGCTCGGGATGAAAGTAGGGATGGAAACCAACGGGACCTTCCCGGAGGAGCTGCGGAAGCTCCTCCCCTACTTAGACTTCGTGGCGATGGACATCAAAGCCCCCTTGAGCGATCCGCTTCTCTACCAGAGGGTGGCAGGGACGAGCGACACGGGGATTACCTCGCGGGTTTCGGAATCCTTGGAGATCCTCGCTGGGAGCGGGTGCCAGTTTGACGTGAGGACAACCGTAGTCCCGACCCTCAACGATTCGCCTGAGGTCATCGAGAGGCTGGCCAGGGACATCCAGGGACTCGCCAGGAGCATCTGTCTACAGCAGTTCAGGAACTTGAGAACCCTGGATCCCTCGTTCGAGAAGATAAAGCCGCCCCCGAGAGAAAAGCTCATCGAGCTGGGGAGACTCGTCAAGAAGTATCTCCCCGAGGTCAGGATCTTCACCAAAGAAACTGGCTTCGAAAGCATCTACTAAGCTGTCTGTTACCATAGTAAGCAGACACAGGACTGTGGCAGTTCGGTGGTTTGGGGGCTTTAACGTGCTCTGCCGGAGCCTAGTGCTGAAGTGCGAAGCGTTGCGGAACAGTAGGAACCGAAAGGGTTTCAAGAACAGGTGCTCTAACTGGAGGACTTGAAGCTGAGGAGCTCTTCTCGCATCGGGAGCTGGGAAGAGTCTTGGCAGGGTGGTCTGGAGTCCGTCGAGGAGTACCCTGCTGGGCTGGATGTGTGGCGGGAGCGAAAAGCCGCGCGTGCGAGATTGAAAGAATATTTCAGAGTTCTCGGAACCCGCCATAAGACTTCGGGCAGGGGCCACAAGCGTTGTGGGGACATCGTTAGTTACGATACAAAAGGGTCTGCATGCCGTGAAGGCCAAGCAGTGCAGGCGGTGGACCAACAGAGATGCTGGAGGCGCTCCGGCAGGAGTGCCGAGCACCTCTTGAGTCTGTGCAGAAGATTCTTTGACAGGAGGGAGCTGAGACGAAAGGATATCTTGGGATCGTTCCATATCTCCCAGAGCTGGCAAAGATCCTGGACGTGAACCCATCCCCTCGGCAAAAATCCCTTCGATGTCTGAGAGGAAGCAATAGAGAGTATCTCGAAGAGGACGGGGCCCAATCCTACCGTCTGAGCAGGGGGTTAAGGGAGGCTATCTTCCTCATCCAGTGGATTGCAACCCTCGCAGGGGGAAGAAGAGAGGGATGGATGCCCTCCGCCGTCCCCTCAATCATACGGTAGTCGAACTCATCATAGTGCCCCAGAAAGACGAGCAGAAAGAAGAAGCAGAGTGCTACCGCAATGCCCCCTCCAAAGAGAGCGCCCAGGGCTTCCCAGCTCGTGTTGAAAGCGCCCCAGCTCGGTACGAGGCACAAGCCCAGAACAAGCGAGATAACACTAGCAAGCAACACCCTCCCTATCATGGGCCAGTCAAACCCCATCTCCAAGGTCTCTAGGGCACGCCTGAAGAGAATAACGCTGGCAAGGAATCCCGAGATCAGCAACCAGACGGAGATCGAATATGCATCCAGGAGCCCCAGTGAGAGCTCACCCTGGATCCCGAAGTGGGGTGCGAGAAATTTCGTCAGACAGGGCCCGACCACAAACATGAAGTAGGCGGGGAGAAAAACCCGACCCGCCTCGACCTCCCTGCCCAAGCCCACCAGTATCTGACCGAACACCGTGGCCACTGCGAACATGATCATCCCGGCATTCAGGATCCTGAGAAGGTTGGAGCCCTTCACAAAGGCGGGGCCGTTGAACGAGTACAGGAGGAGCTCAGCGATCACTAGGAACAGGATTATCACTAAGGCACCCATGCCGAAAGTCCATTTAAGCACGGCCCTTGTGGATTCTTCCATCGTCCTCCGATCCCTCCTCTCCCTCGCCCTCGCCAACTCCGGGACCAGAGGGAGAGCCATGTTCGTGACCACAACAAAGGCCCATGTATATCCAGCAACCACCCCAAATATGCCTACCCACTCCCGAAGAGGCACCAGGATTTTTGCAAGGGTTGTGGACAGGAAAACAAGTGCCCCAAAGGGGACCAAACTAGAAGCCGTGATCCAGATGGAGGAGCCCAAGAATCTCTTGAGAATGCCTAAGTCGAAGTTCGAGGGTGAGATGAGGAAGCGGTAAGGGAATGGGGAGACCTTGCGAAAAAAATACGCCACGACCGCCCAGCTACATGCAGTAAAGACAGGAACCGTAGAGGCCAAATAGGGAGCATAGGCGGGATTCTTAAGCCAGAGCAGATAACCTGCCACCACGCCAAGACCTGCGAAACCCCCGAGGAACATGAAGGAATAGTAGTCGTATCTGTGCATTGCCTGCAGCATAGCGTACATAGGATCACGCAGGTACAAAAGAGGCACGGTCATGGCTATGAAGGAAAATGCAAGACGGTCAGCGGGGTCATGGATTAATAGGGTTATAAGGAGGAAGAAGACCGCGGAGAGGCATATCCCGACGACAACGGTGAAGAGAGTTGCGGTGGAGGCTATCACCCTGGCTTCCTCGGGATCTCTCTCGTGTGCTTCCGATACCCACCGTACATAAGTAGCACAGAGACCCATGGCCACTAACTCGACCACGCCCGTTACTGCCCATGCCGTCGTGTAATACTCTATGCCGGTTGGACCGAAGACACGAGAGCCAGCTATTATAACGATTAGAGGGACTAGGCCGAAAGCAGCTCCTGCGAGAATGGTCCATGTCCCGCCCGCTATTACACGCTCGGCGGATGCCTCCCTGAAAATACGCTCCCTCACCCTCCCAGCTTGAGCCTCAGCGTTACGATCTCAAAGGGCGAGAGCTTCCCCGAGACACTGTTTCTCCTGACTGCGAGTTCCTCATACTCCTGGGACTCATCGGCCGAAACTTTCCTGGCTTCCCTTATCGGGAAAGCGACTGTTAGATTAAAACCTGTTTGCCTACCCGAGCACTCGTAAAGCCTCGCGATTATGTCCTCCCCATCTTCCGCCAGCTTCAAGGTCACCAGAATGACATTAGAGGGACGGAGCACAACGAGGCTCTTGCTCTTGAGGAACCTGCCCGCGTGTGGGACATCCATATAATGCCTCGGGGGGGAGATGAACTCCAAACCCCTCCGGACGACATCCTCAACCCCTGCGCTAGTCGAGTACAAGGCATACTGAAACCTGTGCACCCCTCTCTCCCAGCAGTCTGCCTCCCTCCAGCTAGTGAAGTACGGCACAATATGGTCAGGTATTGTGACCCCTCCCCTGAGTTGCACGGGCGGGCCTGCGGAGGAGTACTCCCGCAACATTAGGTAGTGGTGACGCATGATGTACTCCTCAAGATATCTGTAACCCTCGGTGAACCAGGCGAGGGCTCTACCCCATGTCCTCAGGATGTCGGGTAGGTTGCGGAGGAAATGTAGAGCAAAGTTGGGTGAGAGAACCGATACACTGCGCATGAGTCCAAGGGAAATGACATTCTCCTTCGTCTCATAGGAGGGTATGCCATGGTTCAGAAGGTAAACACCAAAATCCTTCCCCTTCAGACCTGCCCAGTTCTGCACGGGCCAGATGCCGTCTCTCCTCCTCACATGTGCGAAGGGCACCTCATAAAGGGGTTTGCCCCGAATTCTGAGCGGGAACTCTACCCTCAGCCTAGCATCCCTCCCGCGGAAGTTAACCAGCGTTTCAAAAAAGACCCTTTTCAAACCTTCGTAGAGGCTGATCCGCTGGATGCGATCCAGCTTGTGGTGCGGACCCCTGATCTCGATGGTCGCCCTAACGGGCCCTCTCTCCGTGACCTTAACCTCCGTTGGGTACTCGTCCCTCCACACCTTACCCGTCCTACACAGGGTCCACAGATTACCCACATCTTCCTCCACCACCAATTGGTTCCCGATCCCGGCCAAGAGCTCCTTCTTTAGTTGCTTATCAAAAACTGAGGTTATCCCATGTTCTCCGACCTCAACCCTGTAGTACTCGTTTTCGATCACATGTCCTCTGACCGAGAGAGCCGTCTCGAATGTCCTACTCTCCCCCTCCAACAGGTGGAAAACGCGATATCCGAGAGATGGAAGATCGGCTATGAAGATCGTCCTGCCCTCGGAATACTGGCAGGGGATCTCTTCTTTCCCTCTGAAGACGCGGTAGATGCCCTCAACTTCCACCACGGCCCTCCTAGACCAGGGGAGTGTGTTGAAGACCACTAACGGTTTCCCCTTCCCCCGCGTGTTCGCAAGGGACGCCAAGTACCTCATAGCGGATCCCATCTTCTCGCCCGCCCCCTTGAGACACATGCCGTACCTCAGGACTGTGGCACGATAAACCCTATCGTTTCCGGTGCCTGTGATGAGGTCGTGATGGTTGTTAAACAGGAGCCTCTCCCACTCCTGGCTCAGATCTGGGTATTCCCCGCCGAACGCATAAGCCAAGGAAGAGAGAATCTCGGTATCCAAGAGTAGGCGCTCAGCCTCCCTGCAGAGCTTCTTGATCTTCTCCCTCGACTCATAGGTGCCAGCGAAAACGGGATTAAACTCGCCTTCGTGGACGGGTAGCTCGCTCACTTTTTTCTCCAGCTTTTCAAAAAACTCCTGGGGGGTTGCTAGTCTGAATCTTATCTCGTTCTGGGAGTTCCACCGCTCGATCGCCTCCAGCCATTCCTCCCTAGGTGCCGTGAAATCACCCCCCATAGGGAAGAGATAATCACCCGTGGGCGGATCCTCCCACTTCAACTGCGTTTCAAGCTCCTTTCGGTACCTGAGCATCCTAGCCCACTTGAGGGGCTCCAGGGCGACGAAGCCTACGTAACTTAGGGAGAACCAATGCGCCAGGATTTCCGTCCCATCTGGGGCCCTCCACCTGAAATCTACTGGCAGGCGCTCGTACCAGCGCGGACCCCTAGAGAAGACCAACCAGCGAAATCCGCATTTCGCTAGAATCTGGGGAAGCTGAGGGGTGTGACCGAACTCGTCTATCAGCCAAGCCGTCTTGGGTTCGGTACCGAAGCTCTCCCTTATCTTCTTTTTGCCCAAAACGAACTGGCGGATCAAGGCCTCTCCGCAGGGCAGGTTTTCATCGGGAGCCACGAACGTGCCCCCTACGAACTCCACCCTTCCCTCCCGGGCCAGCCCCCTGAGCTTTTCGACAAGGCCCTCGTCTGCCAGTGCGGGTCTCACGGCATAAAAAGTATCTATGGTGAACTTGAAGTGCGGGTACTTCTCCAAGATCTTGACTGCCCGACGCAGAATATCTAAGGCATCCCGTGCATACCCGGACTCTGTTTTCCACCACTCCGGGTCGAAGTGAAAATGGGGTATGCCAAAAATCTCAGGCATACTCCTTCAAGATTTCCTTGGCCCGCTCGATCGAGACCCTACCCTCCTCGAGCATTTGCTCGACAATCCTATCCACCAGTCCCCCCTTGGCACCTGCCGCCGCTGCCACATTCCTCGCGTGCAACCTCATGTGACCGCGCTGAATGCCCTCCGTGACTAGGGCCCTAAGTGCCGCCAGATTCTGGGCTAAACCAACGCTCGCCATCACCTCCGCCAGCTCTCGGGCGCTCTTCACCCCCAAGATCTTCCTGCAGACTCTAGCGACTGGGTGATGTGTAGCTCCTCCCACCGTCCCCACAGCCAAGGGGATCTCTATCCTCCCCTTCAAGCCCCCTTCCTCAGTTTGCTCCCAGGAAGTCAGGGGCTTATACCCGTCCAATGCTGCAAAGGAATGGGCCCCTGCCTCTATCGCCCTCGTGTCATTTCCCGTCGCCAGTGCCACGGCCACTATCCCATTCATCACTCCCTTGTTGTGCGTCGCACACCTGTAGGGATCCAAACGGGCGCATTCGGTTGCCTGCACGATCCTCCTGACCACCTCCTCCCCGCCAACTGCATCCTTCGGAACTAAGGCTTGAGCTCCTGCCAGCCTAGTGGTGCAAAGATTGGAGAGGATACGTAGCAAAACTTTGCCACCGGTAATCTCCTCAACGAGCGGCGCCACCTCCTCGCACATCGAATTCACGATGTTCGCTCCCATCGCATCCCTGACGTCGATCAGCAGATGAACTACAAAAAAATCGCCGACTCTCCTTACCTGTACTTCCCTTGCCCCTCCGCCCCTCTCTACCAGTCTTGGATGAGCTCTGTTTGCCTCTTCTAATATCTCCCGCTTTCTAGCAAGGACCTCCGCCTCCGCTCCGGACTTTGCTTCCACGACATGAATCTGCCCGATCATTAGTGGATCGGTGGACCAAGCCCGGAACCCTCCTCCCTCCCTCACCATTTTAGCACCGTGAGAAGCAGCCGCAATAACTGAGGGCTCCTCCGTCACCATGGGGACTAGATACTCCTTCCCGTTGATGAGGAAGTTTGTGGCGATACCCAAGGGCAACTGGAACATACCTATTACATTTTCCACCATCCGCTGGGCAGTAAGCAGATCCAACCCTGTTCTCAAGATTTGAGCCTCCTGTTCATCCAACCCAGCAAACTCCTTTACGAGCCTTACCCGTTCATCCAGCGGTAATTTATGAAATCCAGGCAGGCGAGAGGTTCTCATTCATAAAACAAAATGCGAGAATAAGGATGCATCTTTTTTAAGAGGGACTGAGAGGAGGATGGAAAAAATCGGGATAGAGCCCCTTGCCCTGAAGTTGCTGGTTGGTGTCCTGCTAACGGCTGTGGGACTAGGTCTAGCCCTGACCTTGTATCAGAGAGCGGGAAAAAGTATTGAGCATGTCTTCAGCTTCGACTTGAGCTTGGAACCAGAGAGCTGGGAGCTCTCACATCCCGAGGTGGAGAACAGCCTTTCCGTCCGGGTGACTGTGCAGGCCATCGGTGATTATGACAAAAATGTTTCCCTGTCAGTTGACCAAATCCCAGCCGGTATCAAGGTCACATTCAGTCCGCCGTCCGGCAAACCTACTTTCTACTCGACCATGACCCTGACCGTGTCGAGCATCGTCCAGCCCGGTGAGTACGTCCTGACGGTGAGGGGAAAAGGAGTGGATGGAGCCGAAAAAACTGCACCCTTCACTCTCAGAGTAAAGTGAGTGTTCTCAGGCTACTGATCCTCTGCCTGACGGGCTCCCTCATCGTTGGCTTGGGCAGTCTGGGCGTAGAGAAGCTGGGGGAGGTGAGGGCTTACCAGCAGGCTGAGAGGGAAGCCACCCGCCTCCTCCAAGCCATTCAATCCTGCATCGCCTTGGGTTCCAAGCAGGAGGTGCGGATCTCCATACCGCTCGACCTGATGCTGGTGGAAAACAAGATCCTCATCGAAAATCGGCTGTTCGAGGAAATTCAGCTCCCTTTCACGCATGAGCTCTACCTTGAGTCCGGGAGCTACAGGCTGGTGGTGCGACTGGAGAACCAGCGGATCTCGGTGGAAAAATGCAGCAGTTCCTCCTGAGCGTCTTCCTCCTGCTCGCCCTCCTGACCTTCTTCAGCAGCCTGGCGGTCACCTACGGCATCCACATAAGGAACCTGCAGAGGGCGGAGCTCGAATGCGCCGCACAGCTCCTCGTGATCCAGCTCTGCATGGGTGAAACGCCCGCCTCCCTATCCCAGCAAACACCGCTGGCGGGACAGCTTCAGCTGGGTGATAAAACTTACTCATACCAGCTGAGGATTTGGCTGGAGAACGGGGAGACGCTGGGAGAAGAGAGGAAGGGGCTGCACTGCGAATTCCCAGTCCTGTTCAGCCGCGAGCCGGCTAGGCTGGAGGTCTGGGTATGGAAGGAGGCATAGCTGAGGTCATAACGCTCTCGTTCATCTTCTGCTCGCTCATAGCGGCGGTCACGCTTGCCTTGATCTGGTCCAGCTATCCCGTGAAAAGTATGGAACAGGGCAGGAGTCACCTCCGGACAAGGCTCCTCTACTTTGCCCTTACCGGACTGCGCGAAAACAACAAGGACTTCTGCCTGATCGTTTTGGAAAACATGCTGAACATCCGGGAACATCCGATAGAAAAGCTGGTCAAGGACCACATGTCATTCTGGGGAATTGAAAACTTCTCCGTCGTCTTCCGGCTGGAAAACCGCGAGATAAGGATCTGCCGGGGGGAGCTTGAGCATCCAGTTGAGGTTTCCGGTAGCTTTCCCGTCTTCCCGGCTTGGTCCGAGACCCCGCTCCTGATGCGGCTGGAGGTGAGAGCGTGAAGGGGAGCGTTGCCGTCCTCACCGTCTTCCTGCTGGGCGTCCTGACGGTCACTTGGGTGTTCTCCAGCATGCTCCGCTCGGGGATTTCGGAGAGAGTCGAGAGATCCACCCTGCTCCAGTCGGCCCAGACCATTCAGGCCGTGAGGAGGGCAGTGGAGAGCGAGTTCAACCAGTATTTAACCTCCGTCGTGAATGCCGCGGTCTATGAGGTGGGAAGCAGGGGAGGGGAGGAGAACGAGCTCCTGCAACTAATCTTGGCCAGAGCCAGATTGCTGGAGAATGCCTGGAGATTTCCCAATGTAGAGGTGCACATCCCCGTTCAGGAAATCACGAAATGCTTTGTTTGGTCGGGCGACGGGAGACCTGTCCTCATCGGGGACCTGCCGGCTACTTTCCAGCACGTGCTGGGCCTGTGCGTGTGGGGGCTGCGGCTCGAAGTCCAACAAACACCTAGGTTTAAACGTATGCTTAGGCTGGCAGAGCTGATTCGGAATCTGAGTCTGAACGAGAACTGGCTATCCGAGCTGAACGAGAACTACCGCAAGGAGGGCTTCCGGTTCAGGATCGAAAACGGTTCCCTACTCATCGAGGACCTGTGGTCGAGCGTCCTCGTTAAGAGTGGGTGAAAGTCGAGCACGCGAAGGTGAACAAGTAGGATTTCAATGATTAATCATTCTCTGAATTTCTCTAGGTTTTCGTGCAAGCTTTTCCGTTACCTTATTTCAAAGGTTCCGTCCTTTATGATTATCAGTTTGCCTCCATAATCCCTGATTTTGGCTGGTAGCGATTCGACCCCCCCCAATCGGTTTTTTAGTTTTTGGAGGGTGAACACTAAGGACAATTGTACCGTGAAACTGTTTCGGAGGATACACGACAGTATTCGCGAAGTCATGATCTCTGGTTAGCAGGATGTACCTCTCCCCAACAGCCAACGATGCTAGCTCTATTTTTCATACGGCGGATACACTGCTGTGTGACCCTTGGATTTAAGAAGATTTTGATTTGCTTTGGGATGTTTTCTCAAGTCAGAAACTTTAGAGTATCTGACGTGGTGCTCGTCCCCTACAGTTTTTGCAACCAATTCAGCGCCTCTTTAATCGTCTCCTCATTCAAGCTCGGGTAATAGTCCTCATGATCTCAGCGATGGAGACGCCTGCCGCAAGAAGCTCGATCACATCGCTAACGAGTATCCTTGTGCCCTTGAAGACATTTTTCCATGACAGACCTCGCCATCAACGACTATATGCTCGCTTATCTCAACCCTCATGAATCAAAAATTGGTCGGCTCAAAAGAATGTAATGTACCTTAAAAACGGAACCGACAGGGTTAAATAGCAGTAAACTGACAGTTAACAGGTAGTAAAATGCCAGCTAAGAAGGAGGAGATCCGCGTGTTCGTTGAGGGTCCAATCTTGATGATGGTAGATAGTTTGATCGGAGTCTTGGGTAACACGAGAAGTGAGGTTGTGCGCTCAATCCTCCAAAACTATCTCATGAACAATCCCGAGAACGTCGAAAGGTTGGAGAAAATAAAGGAGAGAGCGAAGCAGACGGGTTACCTCACAACTTAAAGCTACACCCCTGCCAGCCCCGGGGACATGGGGGAAGAACCCCCTGTCCCCGGTTCATCTCACAACTGCCCCCGGTTTGACCTTTTGCTCCGGAACCAGCAGGACTACTTCGTCCTCCTTTTCTCCAACCGCTAGGAGCATGCCCTCTGACTCCAAGCCCATGATCTTCCTAGGCGCCATGTTTGCCACCACTACCACCTGCTTGTTTATCAGTTCCGGCGGTTCGTATCTCCTGCCTATCCCCGCTATTATCTGGCGCCTGTCCTCCCCCAGCCTGACTACCAGCCGGAGGAGCTTCTCCGATCCGCTCACTCTCTCAGCCTCCTCTACCTCACCAACCCTGATATCCAGCCTGCCGAACTCCTCCGGGCTGACCTTCTCCTTTTCCCCTCTCGGCTCGGGTTTGATCTTTTTAAACAGGGGCTCGGGCTTCCTTTTGAGCTGGTGCCCAGAGGCCAAGTCGAAAGCCTTCGCCTGCTCCCAGCTCTTTATCTCGAACCCGATCGTCTGCGCGATCTTCTGGCATGCATCGGGGATGAAAGGATACAGGATCACCGCTAGGGTTTTCACGAGGTTCACACAGGTCACCAAGCACTTCCCCACATCCGGGCCCCCCTTCCAAGGCTCGCACGACTGGAAGTACTCGTTGCCGAGGGAAGCCAACGAAAAAGCCTTCTCGAGCGCTCTCGTCAAGGAGAAAGAGTCCATGAGCTGCTCGACCTCCTTTACCGTCCGTAGCACCTGCTCCTTTATCTCTGCGTCCACGCTCCCTTCTGGCACTTTTCCTCCGAACCTCGAGCAGATGAAGCTTGTCACCCGATGAACAAAGTTTCCAAAAACGTCCGCAAGCTCCTCGTTCAACCTCGTCACCAGGGCCTCCTCCCTGAACTCCCCATCCGAACCGAACGGTATGTGCCTGATCATGAAGTACCTGAGGGCATCGGTCGAGTACCTATGGGCGAGTTCTACTGGATCTATCCTCGTCCCCCTACTTTTCGAGAGCTTCTCGCCACCCAAGGTCACAAACCCGTGGACCAGGATCTGCCTAGGGAGAGGGAGCCCCATGGAGAGGAGCATGGATCCCCAGATGACTGTGTGATGCCACAGGATGTCCTTCCCGATCACGTGCACATCAGCGGGCCACAGGTTCTTCTCCTTGGCGGTGGTCAAATAATTCGTCAGGGCATCCACCCAGACGTACATCACGTGCCCCTCATCGATGGGGAGCCTTATACCCCAGTCGAAGGAAGTCCTAGAAACGCAAAGATCCCGGACAGGTTTCTCTAAACGCTTCAGTATCTCCTCGGCTCTTTCCCTGGGAAGGATGAAATTCGGATCCTCCTTGATGCGCCGCAGGATCTCTTTAGCGTACTTGCTCATCCTGAAGAAATAGGCTTCTTCCCTCATCCACTCCACGGGCTTGCCGTGAACGGGGCACTTCCCATCCTTGAGCTCCCTCTCCGTGTAGTACGTCTCGCACTCGGCACAGTAGTATCCCTCGTAAACTCCCTTGTATATGTCCCCCGCCTCCCACAGCTTCCTGAAGGCCTCCCTCGCCACTTCCTCGTGGCGTGGCTCCGTTGTGCGGACAAAGTCGTCATAGGAAATGTTCAGAACCCTACACATTTCCTTGAACTTCTGGGACATCTCATCCACGAACTCTTTAGGGGATTTCCCGGCAGCCGTTGCATACCTTTCTATCTTCAGCCCGTGCTCGTCTGTTCCCGTCGAAAAGTGAACGAGAAATCCCCTGAGACGCTTATACCTCGCAATCACATCAGCGCATATCTTCTCATAGGCGTGGCCCAAGTGTGGTGGTGTCGAGGGGTAGTCGATCGCCGTGGTTATGAAGAACTTCATTTTTTAATCCAGGAATTATACACTAAACCGTCTCGGCCAGTTTCTCGGCGGGCCTCTCCCTGCGCTTTAGCCTCCAGCCTACCAGCACGGGAGGGACGGCCAACACGAACCAAGCCCACTGAGGCAGGAGTTCCTCCTTTTTGAATAGTCTCACGCTCGAGGAGAAAACGAGTTGCCCTTGCCGCCAAACCTCAAATCGGTGCTCACCTGGGGGTAGGTTCTCGACCGGGAACAGGACCCGGACATACCCGCGACCACGGGGGGACACATGAACAGGCGCTTCCACCGAGACTCCGTCCAGTTTTGCCGTTAGGACTTCGTCCCAAGCTTGGGAAAGCGGATTGACAAGAATGAGACAGGCCTCCGCCTCGCCATTTAAAGAGAAGAGATCCTCTGAGACGAGGGAAATACTCCGGGTAGGGAAGTACACCCTAAACCTCAGCTCTGCGAAGCCTTGATTCCCAACGTTATCCGCAGCCTGAACCCTAACCACATGCAGGCCTTCAGACAGCTGACTGAGCTCGCTCCTCAGAATGCTCCGGTCCTCCCACTGGAAGGCAACGAGTTGATTGTCCAAAAACAGTCTGACGGAGTCCACATCGACCCCAGATTCATCCAAGATCCTCACCCTAACCGTCAGATTTTCGGTGGTCAGCGTGGTGGACTCAGGTTGCAGGAAGATGATCTCCGGAGGGTACGTATCCAGTGCATAGCAGGAAGAGATCAAAGCCAGAACGAACAGGGCGGGTACTCGGGACTTCAATTACTTTAGTCTGGAGCCGACGAGTGCGAAATGGGCTAGGAGGGCTTCGAGCTGTATCCTGTCGCTCGCACCCTCGGTCAGTCTGAAGTCAACCTCTCCCAGTCTCTCGATCAGTGTCATTTTGATGGATTCCGGTAGCTGCAGGTTGAAGATCTCACGGTGAAGTTGATCCACTATGTCCTCGCCCGAGAGACCGCGATCCACCAGTAGCTCATAGAGCTTCCTCCTAGCATCCTCAAACTTCCCCTGGAGTGCCAGCTCCACCATCTCCTTTATCTCGCCAGGCCTGGCCCTAGCCGTTACTTCGAAGATGGATTTCTCGGTGATCTTCTTCGACAGTGAGGCCGCCGCTTGCAGGATGTTGATGGCCCTTCGCATGTCCCCCTCGCTGGTGTAGATTATGGCCTTCACCGCATCGGGGTGAAGAGTGAGCTTCTCCGCCTTCGCGATCCTGTTCAGCATGGTTGCTATGTCCTCATCAGTCAGCTTGCTGAATCTGAAGATCGCACACCTAGACTGGATGGGTTCTATTATCTTGCTGAGATAGTTGCAATCCAGAATGAACCGGCAGGTAGAAGCGTACATCTCCATCATCCGCCTCAGTGCGTGCTGAGCATCTGAAGTCAGGGCATCCGCTTCATCCATGAGGAGGATCTTGTACGGAAAGTTTCCAACGGGTCTGGATCTTGCGTACTCCTTTACCTTGGTGCGGATGGTCTCTATCTTCCTCTCATCGCTTGCGTTGAGTTCCAAAAAGTTTTGCCGCCAGTTCTCCCCATACAATTCCCTAGCCACACAGATGGCTGCAGTCGTCTTCCCTACCCCAGGAGGACCAGCGAAGATCATATTAGGGATTGCCTTCTTCCGCACGAAGCCCTTGAGTCTCTGGACTATCTCCTGTTGCCCCACCATCTCATCCAAAACCTTAGGCCTGTAGGCCTCCACCCAGATATCGCTGACCATCTCACACTACAGCGAATTGCAGGTTTAAGGCTTGACCAAAACAACTGAATGAGAATCCAGCCTGCAGGCCAGTACAGTCCCCCCTCGGACGAGAGAAAGATCCAAGAGTGGTGGCGGCAGAATCGAGTCTATGAGAGGATCAAGGAGAAAAGGGCGAAAGGGCCCATCTGGTACTTTCTGGACGGTCCACCTTATGCGAGCGGCTCTATACACTTGGGGACCGCTTGGAACAAGATAATCAAAGATCTTATCCTCAGGTACAGGACGATGAGAGGTTACAACGTTCGCAGACAGCCTGGCTGGGACTGTCACGGGTTGCCGATTGAGGTCAAAGTTGAGGAGTCCCTCGGCATCCACTCTAAGAAGGAGATAGAAGAACGAGTGGGTATAGATAAATTCGTTCAGGAATGCAAGCGCTGGGCATTAGAGCATGTCAAGCTGATGACCGAGGAGTTCAAAAGACTCGGCGTTTGGATGGACTGGGAAGACCCCTACATGACTCTGAAAAATGAATACATTGAGAGTGCTTGGTGGAGCCTGAAGAAGGCGTACGAGAACGGCTTGCTCGAGAAATCCCTGCGGGTTATTCACTGGTGCCCTAGATGCGAAACCGCATTGGCCGAGCACGAGGTGAGGGGGGAATACAAAGACAGGGCTGATCCCTCCATCTACGTCAAGTTCAAGTTAAAAGAGAAACCAGACGAATGCCTGCTCATCTGGACAACCACTCCTTGGACCTTGCCCGCCAATCTTGCCGTCTGTCTTCACCCAGAACTCGTGTACATCGAAGTCGAGGTTGGAGGCGAAAAATACATCTTGGCAGAAGGACTGGCTGAGAGAGTAGCACAGGAGCTTGGGTGGAGAGATTACCGGGTTGTTTGGAGAAAATCAGGCTCAAAGCTCGAGGGATTAGAGTACGTGCACCCCCTGCTTGATGAAGTCCCAAAGCAGAAAGAGTTCGCACACCGCGTGATCCTGGGAGAGCATGTCACCCTGGAGGAAGGTACTGGTTGCGTGCACACGGCGCCAGGGCATGGGGAGGAGGACTTTGAAGTGGGTAAAAAGTACAATCTCCCCGTTTTCTGTCCCGTCGACGCAAGAGGCAGGTTTACCCAAGAGGGAGGGAAATACTCTGGACTTTACATCAAGGATGCAGATCAGCTAATCATAGAGGACCTGAAACGTAAGGGTCTTCTTGTCAAGAGGGGAACGATCGTGCACTCTTACCCCCACTGTTGGAGGTGTCACACACCACTGATCTTCCGGGCCACAGAGCAGTGGTTCCTCCGGACTTCTTCGATCAAGCAACTCATCCTCCAAAAGAACCAAGAAGTCAAGTGGTTCCCCAGCTGGGTGAAAGAAAGGTACATCAATGGTGTCGAATCCGTGGGAGACTGGTGCCTCTCAAGACAGAGATACTGGGGAATACCGATGCCAATCTGGGTGTGCAGAGAGTGTGGAAGGGAGGTCTTCATCGGTAGCGTGGAGGAACTCCTCAAACTCGGGGGGGAAAAACCAATGGATTTGCATCGACCGGTGGTGGACAAGATAAGACTCAAGTGCCCTTACTGTGGAGGGAAGATGCACAGAATCCCCGATGTGCTGGATGTTTGGTTCGACTCCAGCATAGCTGCGTGGGCATCGCAGGGGTACCCCTTCCTCAACCAGAGACTGGAGCCTTGGCCTCCCGATTTCATAACTGAAGGGGAGGACCAAGTAACAAAATGGTTCTATGCTCAGCAGGTTTCCTCCGTAATCGTTTTTGGTAGCGTTCCATACAAAGAAGTGCTCATGCACGGCTTCGCCTTGGACGAAAAAGGGAGGAAGATGTCGAAATCTCTGGGAAATGTGATTGAGCCGCTGGAGGTAGTGGACAAGTATGGAGCGGATGTGCTCAGATTTTACTTGCTGTCCTCAAACGCACCTTGGGAAGATATCAAATTCAGCATGAAGGGGATCTCCGAGGTCTCACGCTTGGTCAATACTTTATGGAATGCCCACGTTTTTGCAACGACTTATATGTCATTGGATGCCTTCGATCCTGAAAAAGTAGACGAAAGGGAAATCCTGTCGAATTTGAAAATCGAGGACAGGTGGCTACTAGCCAAGCTGAATCGTTTAATTAAAGAAGTGACCTCGGCACTCGAAATCTACGAGCTTCACAGGGCTGCCAGAGCGCTCTGGACGTTCATACAGGAGGATCTCAGCCGGTGGTACATAAGACTCGTCAGGAGGAGGACCTGGGTTGAGGAGGAAGATCCATCGAAGACAGCAGTTTACTTCGTCCTCTACAAGACCTTCATGTGCTTAACGAGGCTCCTCGCTCCCTTTATGCCGCACCTCGCTGAGCGCATACACCTTGATTTGGGTGGAAAAGGAAGCGTGCACGAGCAGGACTGGCCTAAGCCAGATCCTAGGTTTACGGATCCGGAGCTCGAGGAGTCCATGGAAATCGTCAGGAAGATCGTCGAGGCGGGGGCTTCAGCAAGACAGGCTGCAGGGCTCAAGCTGAGGTGGCCGGTTAAAGAAATCATAGTCGAGCTCTCCCTGGATACCTTGGAAAAAGTGAAACCACTCTCGGATGTGCTGTCTCAAGCTCTAAACTGCAAGAAACTCACCCTCCTCACTCAGGCCGTCTCGCTTCCCAAGAAAGTATCCATCTACAAAAGTCAGTGGGGGCGGGTGATAGTTGACACCGAGCTGACTGAGGAGCTCTTAAACGAGGCCATGGTAAAGGAGATTGTCAGAAGAATGCAAATGATGAGGAAGGAGATGGGCCTGCAGATGGAGGAGAAAGTTGATGCAGAAATCGTCGCCAGCCCAGAAGACCTAGAGCGGGCAAAGAGGATGGAAGATTACATAAAAACCGAGGTGAGGATAAGGAGCCTCAAACTCTCTCCCTCTCCGAGCATCCAAGGTTACACAAAAGAGTACGAGATCGAGAACAGACGCTTCCAGCTGATCCTCAAAAAGCTCTGAGTTTCATAACTACCGCTAACTTTAACGATGAGGGACAGAGGGGTTTCAGTGATAATCTATGCGGTTATGATGTGCATCCTGTTCCTCATGGTTTTCGTCGCTTGGTATCGGAATTACTTCTACTCCTCGATCAAGGATGCAGAGGCCGAGCACATGGAAGAAATTTTCCGTGAATTTGGGAAATTGCAATTCGCCCTATCCCGGCTCCACTCGGTTGGAGATACCGTGACGGTTAGCTTCAAAATGGCTCCACAGTTCCCCGTCATGGTGTTAGCTCCAAACAGATCCAGTGCTCTCTGGGTTGAAAACGGATGGTCGTTATCTGGAAGGATATCTGCCAGAGAAAATGGCCAAGGCAAGTGGTGGTTCGACGCTAGGTGGGACAAGAGGGTCGTAATAACAGTCCACAACCCAGATCCAGAACCACTAGAGAACTACCAGTTGAGGCTCACCATTCCTAGGTTAAGAGGGATGAGGGAAGACTTCAAAGATCTGAGATTCACGGAAAAATACGGGGAAAACCTTCTGCCCTACTGGATTGAAACTCTAACGCTAGACAATCTGGTGGTGGGCTACCACATGGATGAAGAAACAGGGAGACTGACGTTCGACTTTTCCGGAAATGGATTCGATGGAGAGATTTTCGGTGATGCTAACTGGGTGGAAGAGGGCATGAGAAACGGGGCACTGGAATTCGACGGGGAGACGGGCAGGGTCCAGATCTACGATGCGGACGCCTTGAGGAATCTAACGAAGAACTTTACCATATCCATGTGGATCAGAATCTATGACAACACCAAACGTCAGAGATTCTTCACGAATGGTAGAGGAGGTGTGAGTGGCTGGGGAATTGGTCAGAATGAAGACGGATATGTCTGGTTCGCCAAGTGCGGGGTAGCGGATCTATATTCAAATGTTTCTCTCTCGACTGACAATTGGTATCATCTAGCGATAGTCGTGGATTCAAACTACAATCCGAAGTTGTACATCAACGGTTCCCTAGCCTACGACTTCAACGACACACAACCTATTTCCCCAAATACCAACTTAGGTGCAATTCAGATTGGTTGTGACGTGGACTCGGCAGGCAACTTCTTGAACTTCTTCGACGGAACGATCGATGAACTTTGCATCTTCAACGAAGCCTTGACGGAAGAAAACATACGGGCACTTTACGAAAACCGGGAACAATGGAAAGCACTTGTCTGGGTGCGGATCCCCTACCTCCCCGCTGGAGGCTCTGAAAACATCTGGATGTACTACGACAATCCAAGCGCCGCTGATGAAGGCGACCCCAATGAAACCTTCTTCTTCTGGGACTATTTCTGGAGAGATCCCAACTCATCCAGTCGGTGGGAGGTGTACAGGTACCAAGGCGACGTTTTCACGGAATTTGCGTGGGAGATCGGGGAGCCAGGCATCCTCTGGTTAACAAAAGCGGTAGATTCTCGGGGTGCTGCGGCCTTCTTCAAGCAACCCTCCTATCCCTTCTGGGTCGAATTTGATTACAAGGCAGAAAACGTAACTGGTGCCGATGGTCTTGCCTTCGCCTTCGATAAGCGGATAGACAACTACAGAAAGTACGGAGCCTGTGCCTCCGGAGGTTCCCTAGGACTGGCAGCCCTCAACCCGGATCTGAATACTAAAGTGCTCTCCGTCGGGCATGCTATCGAGTTCGATTCTTATGCTAACAGCTTTGATCCTTCCCCCAATCATGTCGCCCTAGTCAGGACGCTTGAAGAAAGCGACCCAGTCACGCATGAGAACTACGAAAACGACGCGCGAACTGAAGATAGCTTGTGGCACAAGGTCAAAATAATCATTAAGCAGAACTACATCCAAGTCGAGCTGGACGGTGAAACCGTCTTAGCACACAATTTTGAAAATCTATCTCCTCCCGATGACTCTTATGCTGGGTTCTGCGCGGGAACCGGCTTTTACATGAATGCACACCTGATCAAAAGAGTTAGAGTGGGACGATACTGCTCAACCATTCCTTCTGCTGATATTCTAGTCGACACGATAGAGGCGGGACCTCCCAGGTGTGGTAGAATATGTTTCGAGGCTGGGAATCTTCTTTACCCAAAGCAGATCTGGATCTATGAGGATGTAGCCGTCCTCATGCAGCAGGATTCGACCGTTCTTATGAGATCCGAACCGTTGACTTTCAAGGCTGAAAACGCCGGCGAAACTATAGAAATTACCTACACCGAAATCTGGTTCAGAGGATCCACTCCCAAGTCAGCTTCAACTGGGAGGGTTTCATTGATACTATCTCTTGAAAATACAAGCGTTCAGAAGTTCTCCTACCGAGCCAGCGAAACTGCAAGTTTGATATTCCGCTCTAACTACTTCCTAGCTTGGCAGAAATATGTGGAGAAGGTCAGGAACCAGCTGATCCAGCTCGGCTATTCTGCCAATCAAGTGAGAATAGAACATGTGCCATTTGGGTGGAAGATATCTCTCACAGGAAAACCTATCAACTACACACACAAGGTCTATCTAGTGTCTGTCAGGAAATGGTAGACGAAAGCGGCATATCAGTTGTGGTCGGTGCGGTACTCATCGTGGCCGTTCTTATACCAACTTTCCTGTTTTTCTCCTATTTTTACAACAGACATGCAATCTATGTTTTGGAACAGAGGCACTTCGAGGAGGTTAAGACCTCTTTCTCCGAAATCCAGCTTGCCATGAGCATACTCCCTCTAGGAGGAACAACAATCGTGAGCATGCCGATGAGTGAGGAACCCGTACCCAATGTAGTTGGTTTTTTTCCACTTCTTTTCGGGAAGACTGAGAGCACAGCAAGCGGTTTGGCTTTTGAGAATCACACTCTGAAATTTTACTCGGGATACCTAGAATACCCTAACAGCAAGATCGTGCTTGAAAATGGTGCGGTGATATTGCTAGGAGAGAATAGCATGGGGATGCTATTCCCTCCTCCCGTGCTTGGGATTAGGGAAAATCAAGAGATAACGAGAGAAATCTCAATCGACGGCATTAAGGTCATGGCTGGCAAAGTGATCGAGATATACCACACGGTCTATAAACTAGAAGGGGAAGACTTTGGCATTTCTGCGACAGGGACTCTCAACGTGGGCATCCGGCTTGAAAACGAGTATTTCGAATGCCCTTTCGACGGTGAAAGATTCGAAAACAAGGCACAGTACGAGAATCACATGGCCACAGTGCACGGTTGGCCGCTTGATAACATCACCATCCGGTTCTACACCAGCTACGAGAACTCTTGGTACGACTACCTCCTAATCGAAAACGATTGGTTGAAAGGAAGAGGGTATCACCCGAGCATCAAAAAAGGAAATGGATACGTCGATTTCACGATTCTGGGTGCCTTTGAGATGCGAAAAGATGTCTACAACAATCTAATCAGGGATGTCATGTACTATCGTAAGGTTCGCGTGATCGAGATCAAAACTCAAGCCTAATTGACTGTCACGAAAATATTTATGAAGGGGATATCCCCAGTAGTTGCAACTGTTTTGCTGATAGCGGTCGTGCTTGCGGGAGCGGCCATTTATCAGGCTGCCTTGAGCAAAACCGTGGGGGCCGTCACCCCCCGGAAATCGCCCAAGGTATCACTGAGCCTAGCCCAAACTCTCGCTTGGGATAATTTTACCGAGCTTATGTTTCTACAGCAGGGTGGAGATGAGCTCAAGCTTTCCGATCTAAGCATGGTTATTCAAGGAACCGTAAAGAACGGTTCTGGGGAGTCATTCGACTTGATAGCTAGAGTAGATGGTTTACGGGAGGGGAGCGAGGTCCTCGCCTTAAACTCGGATGCCCCCAGCTGGGCTAGGAAATTCATCCTCCATGTAACGGGCAACACGGTGAAAACAGGAAAGCTCATACTCCTGCTGGAAGGTACAGACAACGCCAAGTTTCATATTTTAGATAAGCTGACCCTGGTTCACAGACCCTCGAATAACACCATGGTCTTCGAGTTGGGAACACCCCTCCAAGTTCCTGTTGTTCCCCCACCACCGAAGATTTACCCCGGAACTATCATTGAAAACCTGTACCTCGAAAACACCTCAATAACAACCCATCCAGCCTATGGTTCCCTCCTAACCCTGAAACTCACCTCAGATTCTCCAATAGACTTGGGTAAGATATGGGCGTACGAGGACATGTCCTTCTATCCTAGAGCTGAATTCAAAGGAGTTGCGAGGTTCGATGAAAACCTAAAAAGGATCGTGCTCACCGAGAACGAAGCCTCTCAGTGGGGTGCAATGGAGTATAACGCGGAACTTGCCAAAGGTTTCTACAGTAAGGTAGAGTTCGCAAATCTGGATGGGAATGGAGGCGAGGCTCTCTGGCTGTATGTAGGATGCACAACCACCCCTCAAAGTGAAGACTCATTCGCAGGTGGATATCAAATAATCCTAGATCAAGCTGAGAACAAAGTTAGAATAACTTACGACGGCGATGTCCTTGCAGAAAACGACCTCGCTATAAACAACGGGTGGCACAGCTTCAGGGTGGTATATTATTCGGGCGAGTTTGAGGTATACTACGAAGGAGATCTTATTCTTTCCTTTACAGATGCCCCGCGGGAGTTGGGAAAGTTGGCTGGAGTGGGGGCTAGAACCTCCTCAACCCACTATAACAGATTCGTTGTCACCTACTTCGAGTTAAGGGATCTGCTGGCTTCCGTTCATGTGCTGGGCAGTTCGGAACAGGTTTCATATGTTTCAGGAAAGGTTGGAATAGGCATACCTTACTACTGGGGAACTCCGATAAGAGAGAACTTGGAGATTTACGGACACCTGAAACTCAGCGGTCCAGATGTGGGGATTATAGGTGAAAACTTGAGGCTAGGGGCAGAAATGGATAACACTGAATGGCACTTGGACGGCTGGTCGTTCAGGAGGGCCATCCAGATCCCCGAGACCTTCATGTTCCTGAGTGGTGGTATCAGCAAAACCGTTACACTCGAACCGGTTGCCGATGCAAAGGTCCGAGAGGGAGATCCGGACGGAAATTACGGAACCACCGCAGATCTCCGAGTCGAATCATATTATCGGTTCTTCGTGAGAAATGATCACCGCTCATATCTCCGGTTTGATCTATCCTCCATACCTCCTGGCTCGACCATCCTTTCAGCCAAGTTCATGATCTACTGCACGGAGGCTGACTACAAGGCTGATGATTCATTCACCGCCGTTCTACATTTCTGTGGCGATGACAGCTGGGAGGAGACCACGATAACTTGGAACAATCAGCCCTATGGAACAGACCCCAATCCCTCAGAGAACATTATAGGTTCAGTCACCTGGTATGGGCCGAACGATGGACAAAACCCTGTCGATGAATGGATAAAGTGGGCCATCCCCTATGACTTGGTCCAGAGAGAGCTGGACTCCGACAACCTGATATCCCTCATGATGCGGACTGATATAGAGGCAGAGCGGGCCTATGGTGTCTGGGCGGAGTTCAACTCTAGAGAGGCAACAAGTGAGCGCCCGGTTCTCCAAGTCAGATACGCCGAGCCTGGAGCTAGCGTAGTGCGAAACGCTCCCGATGTTCAGCTGCTCCTCACACTCGACACAAAAAGCCTCATCTCCCAGGGAAAGCTGAAGCCAGATCTCTCCGACCTCAGGTTCGTGACAGGAGACGGAACCGAGATACCCTGGTGGGTAGAATCTGGGAAAAACACGACCTCTACCAAGATCTGGATCCGCGTTCCCTCAACCCCCTCCAAAATCTACATGTACTATGGCAATCCCTCGGCCACGAAATCCCGATTATCGGACAACATCCAAGCGACCATGGATGAAGGACTGAGGTACTTTTACTACGCTGGAACAAACTTTGACTCCTACAGAGGAACGGATGTCTATGGTGCCCCGAATAAATGCGGCGGCGTAGTAGACAATCCCGCTTATGGGACTACCGAAAAAGTTGCAGCCACCTTCAAGGGGACGCATGAAGTCCTGAGAAACGGAGAGATCCGCCCAAACAACTGGATCATGTTCGTGTACCGAGTGGATCCTGAGGACATGATGGCCCCTGGCGTATGCTGTAGCAAGGGATCGAACTTCGACACTGAGTATCACCGGGACCACGATGGTGATGGGAGTCACTCCTTTGCCATCGATGTACAGGCGGGAGCACTTGAAACAGAGTATGAGGAAGTGGAGTTGAGACAGTTCATTTCTCCTCCCATCCCTGCAGGAAGCTCCCTGTCCGGCTCATTCTACTGGACAACGAACGGGGAGTTCGACCAAGTCACGATCAAGTTGGAGGTTCTGGATGGGGATAGCTGGTCAACCGTGACTTCATTCAGTGGAGAGGTCGGTGGAGCGACAGACTGGACATCCGCAACAGGTAGCTATACTACTTCCTCTGAGGTAGAATGGGTCCGATTATACATCTATGTGGAAGACTATGGAGGTTCAGTGGGAGATCGCTATAACTGGTTGTGGATTGACAGTGTTTCGCTGCTGTCAGATGGACAAGAAAGGATCGTCAACGGCAACTTTGCTCAAGACATCGCAGTTCTCCCCGACTGGGATTGGAAAGTCACCTACACAACAGGAGACGACAGTCTAGCTACCTTGGTCGGGCAGGAACACTCTGCTGACAATAGTGCTTGTCTATGTGTCATCTCGGGAAACGGTTCCCAAAAAGATGCGGAGTGGTGGCAGTCCATCGGCCCAATTCCACCGAACACGACTATCAAGATACAATTCTGGTACTGTTACCGAGGAGATGGGGAGCTAGACTACGAAAATGTCCAAGTCAAGATCAGACAGGACGGGAGCTGGGAGAGCTGGGGTTGGTGCACCGACGAAAGCCATTCTGTAACGACCAAGAAGTGGTATCTCTTCAAGAAGGAGTACACTACTACCGGAACAGTAGACAACTTCTTGATCCACATCGGTGTCAGGGATGATGGTGATGGTCAGGTCTCCGCAATACTTGTAGACGACTTGAGTCTGGAGGTAATTGATCAAGCTGGAGATTGGGAAAATAAAACAACAAATGGCAAAATGGCAGATACGGACGGTGATGGACAGCCAGATAATTGGGTGCTGGGAGATCATTCAGACCCGGGAGAAACCGATAAGCAACCAGGCTGGACCACCGAGGATCATACAGGTGACGGTAGCGGCTCCGTGAAAGTTTGGGGATATGACAGACCATGGGATGGCACCACCACGTATATAGGATACGCTTATTGGTCCCAAGATCTGCCTACTGAAATCCCAGCCGGATACGAAGTCAGGGGTTCCCTTTGGTACTGCTACGGAGGGGATGGAGAACTAGATGTAGAGGAAATCAGATTGGAGGTGCTTGAGGGATCAGAGTGGAAAACCATATGCTCACGTTACTTGTCTGGATCACACTCCGTCTCTACTGGAGTCTGGTACCAGATGCAGGGGCAGATGACCGTCCGATCCAGCGTGACAGCCGTACGCCTGTACATTTATGTGAAAGATCAAGCCGGGATCGGTGGATCAGAGGAATCTTGGATCGCCGTCGATGATGTCATCATAGAGGCCAGAAAACCGGGCACAAACTCTTGGGAGGACGCCACCCAAAATCTCAGTCTGAGGTGGGAGGGCTGGCTCCTCCCACCAGAGAGCGGTACTTACCAGTTGCTCGTAGCTACCGATGATGCCTGTCAGCTTTATGAGAACAACAGGGTGGTCATTTCTCAATGGAGACCCCAGCCCCCGACACTTCACAAGTGTAAAGTTGACCTCGTAGCCTCGGTCCCTGTCCCAGTGAGACTCGAGTGGAATCAAGGGGAGGGAGAATGGAGGTTGGGGCTCGGATGGGTCAAGCCAGGCGGGAGTATTACTTTCCCTATACCCAAGCAGCATTTGTGGTGCAGGAAACCTGCCTTATGGGAGCCTGAAGAGATCCAAGTGGGACAAGAACAAACTTTCGCCAGAATACCATACATCGATACCTCTTACCCTGTGCTGGGCCCGCTCAAGGTGAGGAGGCTAGAGGCATCTCTCGAGAATTCCGAGAATATCGGAGGGGATGAAAACTGGTGGTGGATCCGGATCGGAGGTCTCCTCATTCAGTGGGGGCAGATCAAAAGCGGTCTAACAAGTGAGGGTGGGTTCTCAGTCAGCTTCCCCAGACCCTTCAACTGCCTCCCCGTTGTGATCGTCACGCCAGAGATAGAAACTGCCAGCTCCGCAGAGAACATCTGGGTCTGCCAAGTGTATGACGTGAGCCCGCTGGGCTTCAAGGCATGGTTGCAACAGGATAAGGTAAACACGGGGGTGGATTGGGACATTCCAATCCACTGGATGGCAATAGGGTGGTGAAAATGCGAAAGTTATATTGTCTCATCTGCTTAATCAGCCTGCTGTTGATGGTCAAGCTCTCAGATGCTCTGTTCCAAGTGGACGGGGAGAACATCTCCATCGAGAACACCACCTTGCGAGCCCCTAGGCTCTGGCTGACATCCCCCTCAGGTGTCCTGCAGATCGAACAGAGTTCTGTCTCGATATCTGGCGACCTAATCGCGGGGAGCAGGGTGGGCATAGGCTCAACGGGTACCATTCAAGGGCTGGAAGTTTGCGGGAAGGTGAAATTTGCCAATCCAAACTCTTTCATTTACGGAGAGATCACCATGCTCGGTAACTGGGACGAGGTTCTGCTGTCGGTCTCGAGGGAAGGGACGAAGATACACAGGTTAAACGTTTTGGGGAGACTCCTGATGACTAGCTTCAAAGAGGAGGGCATGGTGAGCAAGTACAATGTCAACACCTCCGGCGAGGCTTACTGGGTGAAAATAGGGCCCTTGCTCCTCCAGTGGGGCAGACAAAGAACAGGATTGAGCGATGAAGGCTACTACTCCATAACTTTCCCACGGGAATTCAAGAGCACTCCCAGCGTGGCCGTCACGGCGGATGTGACGAACTACCTAGACCCGAACTCCTTTGATTACTGGATCCAGGTTGCCTCTGTTACGAAAAGGGGCTTTAAAGTGTGGGAACAAAGGGACGGTGACATCTCCCCGCCATCCGACTCTTGGGATGTATTCATCAACTGGATAGCCGTGGGGGAGGGAACATGAGGCGTGCCGCTTTTCTGATTGGACTGCTATTGATCCTTTCTGTCTCACTTTCGGGACCCAGCACTGTCTACGAGAACATTTGCTTTGAAAACACTACGGTTGGAACAAATCCGAACTGCGGCAAGAATCTGACCTTAAGACTTTCATCAGGCTCAGGCAGAATCTTGATCGAAAACACGGTCAAAGTGGGGGCTAACTTGGGCATCCAGGGAAAACTGGGAATAGGTGTCCAAAACCCAGCCGAGAAACTTGAGATTAGTGGTAATCTGAGGATGACCTCACCTTGTGGATATATTTACACACCTCCACCTGTTAGCTGGCAAATCGAGAAGTTTAGATTTCAGTGGGACAAAGTCTGGGTGAATGGTGACCTCATAGTAGAGGGGACGCTCGAGCTACTCGAGATGCCAGGAATCGAGGAAAATTATGCCAAGTTCGGTACACTGTTGATTCAGTGGGGACGTGTCACCACTGGGCTCTCGGGCGAGGGGGTCACGGCTCCTATAAACTTCCCGGTGCCCTTCTCCCAAAAACCAACAGTTCTGCTCACGCTAGAAAATCCTGCCGAAACCTCAGAGAACATTTGGGTCCAGGCGTATGATGTGACTACGACCTCCTTCCGTATTTACGTTCAGGAAGATGGAAGAGGGGCTGGCTCAGTCTGGAACACGGGCGTTTACTGGATAGCGATAGGGCTAGCTTAATCCTCATTCGCTCTTGCTCTCAAACTAACCCGCCATCACAAACGAAGATCCCAAATCGGGCGCGAAAGATTCGATCGATTATCCAAGGACCCCAAGTCAGCTTCACCTAGGCATATTTACTTTCAGTTTAGCCTCTAAACCCGCATCTGATTATTTAGACCAAGGAACAATCCAAAAATGGCAACTTGGCAGGGGAGGTCATTAACGAAGCCCAGTGGCGGTCGCATCAGACCGTGGAGGAAGAAAAGAAAGAGAGAAATAGGTGGGGATTTCGTCCCTGTGCGACTTGGACCCAAAAAGGTGATGAAGAAGCGGGTGAGGGGCGGCCGGATGAAGTTGCGACTTCTTTCGGTTGAGTATGCTAATGTCTCTGATTCCTCAGGCAATACAAGAAAAGCAAAGATCCTCCGGGTGATTGAAAACCCCGCGGGTAGGGACTTCACACGAACCCAGACTATTACTCGTGGAGCAATAATTCAAACTGAGATAGGCAAGGCCAGGGTAACAGGGAGACCAGGGCAGGAGCCAGTTGTTAACGCGGTATTAATAGAATGAAAAAAGCTGGTAGACTGCTACACATAACACCGAACGGGGGTGTAGGTAGGTTTGAAGTGGAACCTAAAATGGGCCAAGCGATCTTTGACCGGAACGGGAAGAGGATAGGAAACATCATCGACGTCTTCGGCCCGGTCTCACACCCCTATGTGAGAATCAAGGGAGCCAAGGGAGTAGATTTAAAGAATTTTGTGGGCAAGACTATATACATTAGGTAGGTTTAACTATTGACGAACAGAAAAGCTTTTAAGGATTACTGTCACTTTGTTAGTCGGGGATTCAAATGAGAGGAGCTCCAGAAGCTGAAGAGAGTGTTTGTCCTCGCTGCGGGGGAAAACGACTAATACGGGATTATGAGCACGCAGAAGTAGTCTGCGCAAACTGTGGATACGTTATCACCGACCGGCTTCTAGATGCCGGTCCGGACTGGAGGATGATGGGAAGGGATAAAACTAAGGGGAGGACTGGTGCCCCTATGACTCTAAGCATTCACGACAAGGGACTATCAACTATGATCGATTGGAGAGACAAGGACAGTTACGGGAAGGAGCTGACCGCCGGACGCAGGGCGCAGATATACCGGCTGAGGAAATGGCAGAGGAGAATCCGCATAGGGGATGCGGTGGACAGGAACCTGACCTTCGCCCTAGGAGAAATAGAGCGCATGTGCGGCCTCCTGAACCTCCACAAGGACGTGAAAGAAGTTGCCTCCTACATTTACCGGAAGGCGGTCGAAGAGAGGTTGATCAGGGGTAGATCCATCGAGGGGGTCGCTGCTGCTGCACTGTACGCGGCATGCAGACAATGCAAGATACCCAGGACGCTGGACGAGATTGCCGAGGTCTCGAGCGTGAGCAAAAAGGAGATAGGCAGGAGCTATAGGTTCATCATCAGGCAGCTGATGAAGACCCCCGCCAGCTCCCCTTCGGACTACGTACCTAGGTTCGCAGCTGAGTTAGGTCTGTCTGGAGAGGTTGTCGCCAAGGCACAAGAAATCCTCAAAAAGTGCGCTCCGTTTGGATTGACCTCAGGCAGGGGGCCCACAGGTGTGGCTGCCGCTGCCCTCTACATCGCCTGTGTGTTATGTGGTGAAAAGCGCACCCAGCGGGAGATCGCGAACGTGGCTAGGGTTACTGAGGTCACGGTAAGAAATCGATACAAGGAAATAGCGGAGAAACTCAACCTAGACATAGAGCTGGAGTAATCTCTTAGCCGTTAAATTGAAGATGCCAAAAGTATAGAGATAGCTGAGAGGGCTTCTCCAAACTGGAAGAGATGTCCTGGAGAAGGGTAATGATGGGATCTCCTGCGCGAAGATGTTCAGGCGAAAGAGGATGACAGGGTTGAAATGAGAGTTGAGGGACGGCGAGGAGGTAAAAATGGGAGATTTAACTTCCCATGTTGTCCATACGCCGGGCTATACTAAGGGGAGCTTCTGTCTCTACGAGTCCAAACTTAAAACGCTCTTCTCAAGAGACCTTTTCTGTGGCGGTGTTGGAAAGACGGATCTCCCGGGAGGTGGTGATAAAGCGCTCTTCGAAAGCCTAGAGAAGCTGGCAACCTTAGAGGTGGAGATACTTTATTCCGGACACGAGTTCTGGGTGGAGAGAGATGAGAGCAGGTACAGGGATTCGCTTAGCCCATGAAGGGAATTTATGTGCTATTCCTGAGGGTACCTTTCGACCTCTCGATCCCTATAGGTGGATTAGGGGAGGTGCACTTCAAGCGCGGATTCTATGCCTATGTCGGATCCGCAATGGGGGGAATCGAGCAAAGGGTAAGAAGGCACCTGAAGAGGGAAAAGAAGCTCTACTGGCATATAGACTACCTTTTGCTACGTGCCGTTCCGTATGACATCATAGTTGTTGAGACTCAAGAACGGAAAGAATGCCAGCTAGCGGAGGAACTCTCCAAAAAGCTCCCCTACATAGAGCGCTTTGGCTGCAGCGACTGTAAGTGCAAAAGTCACCTATTCTTTTCATCCGACCCCAGCCTCCTAATGCGGGAGGTCCATCGGGGAATGAAAACGATCGGGCTAAGGGGAAAGGAGTGGAAAATTGCAGAAGGCTGATGGGTTCAGACGTATGGCAAGAGAGCTGGGCTACAGGAGTAGGGCTGCCTTCAAGCTCTTGGAGATCAATAAGAGGTACCGGCTAATGAAGAAGGGAGACGTAGTGGTGGACCTGGGTGCAGCACCCGGAGGATGGATGCAGGTCGCGGGACAAGTAGTCGGGGAGACTGGACTTGTCCTGGGTGTGGATGTGTTGCCAATAAGGAGGTTTCCCAAATACAATCTGCTCTCGATTAAGGCGGATTTGCTTGACCCGAACACTCCTGATCTCATCCTGTCCCACCTCCCACGGAAAGCAGACGTTGTGTTATCTGACGCCTCCCCCCGCATATCCGGGGTCTGGGATGTTGATCACCTCAAATCAGTCGAGCTCTGCCAAGCGGCCCTGAAGATCTGTAAGCGCGTGTTGAGAGAAGGGGGATGCGCGCTTCTCAAGATCTTTCAGGGGGAGAAGTTCCTAGAATTCAAGCGAGAATTTGACCAGCATTTCGAATTTTCAAAAGCGACCAAACCAAAAGCGTCGAGAAAGGGGAGCGCTGAGATATACTTGATAGGGAGGGGGTTTATGCCCTAAGTTTTTATTATCTTTAAGATCTCTTCCACTGGTGCGTCCGTCCGTATGCCATCGGGAGCAAAGTGAGTTTTGGAGGCAAAAAATCCCATAGATCTGAGCACCTTCAGGATGCGCTCCATTCTGGGTGGGGAAGCCCTGATAAGGCTGCACAGTTTATGCAAACTATAAAAAGTCGCTGGACCCTCACACTCGGAGGATATGAGCCTCAACAGTTTCATTTCCTCAGTCTTGAGTCTGTAGTTCTTTCTCCCCAGCTCCAGCATCATCTCATCCACCAGTTGCTTCTTCCAGAGGGGGCCCACCCAAAGAGGGCCGGACAGAGAAGGCTTGGCCCCGCACTCACACCTCTCAGCCCCAGGTACAATGCCGCGGAGCACTTTCCTTCTCCCGCAACTGAAGCAGTGCAATATCCAACCTATCTCCCTCAAAACTCTATCCGTCTCCCCGCGTCTGCGGATCCCGGAAAGAAAAACTCTAAAATAGTGGCGGGTGGCGTGCGCGAACACTGGTTCAAGAGCCAGCGAGAATCTAGCGGCCTCCCTCACGATGAAACCTATCAGGATTCTTATGCCGTTTTCCTTGCTGTATTCGGTTCTGAGAGGCCTGGCTGCATATTTTCTGAAACAGGCTCTCTCTCCCCTTCCAGCCAAGGGCGCGGTGTCCGTCGCTGTGACGAGCAAAAGCCCTTTGGGTCTCAACCCCCTGCAAATGGAGTCAATAAAGGGTGCGGGGGAGCCGAATGGATCCAAATCTATGACATCAAAGCGCTCGGCTGAAAGCAAAACGTTGGCATCTAGGTTTTCTACTCTCACATTAGTCAAGGCGTTCAGCTCGACATTTTTCTTTATGAAGTCCAGAGCTATTGAAGACCTGTCATTGAGCACAACCTGCGAGACCCCTTTGACCTCCTTAGCATACCTGATCCCCCTAACCCCGACTCCCGCCAACGGATCACATATCTTCAGCTGGGGGTATTTCCCCGCGTAAACCTGAATGGCCAGGATCGAAAGATCTCTGCTGAGCTCCATGTGAGGATTATAGAAAACTGGTGCCAGAGAGGGTGCGTAGTCACCGGTTGGAGTCTGATAGGAGGTCAGGGAAGGTACATACAGCTTTACTTCTCCTTCAGTTATCTGCTGGATCTCCATCAGGAGTTTCGGCTAGGATGCGTTTCAGCTCTGTAATCTCATCCACAGGCGTCGGATCCACACCACGCAGGATTGCCAAGTGATAAGAAATCATGTCCCCCTGAAAGATGAGAGAAAGTAACCTCGCCAGCTTTCCTTCCCCTTTGGACCAGAGTTCCATCACCTTCCTGCCACTCACCAACCTCTTTGTGAATTCGATTCTCACCTTGATCCTTTTCTCCTCCAGCCCGTCTCGGAGAAAAACAAAGCAGACGTTGTTTGGGACTGACCTCAGCCCGACTATCTCGTTGTGACAAAGCTCGGGAAAACTCTCGACCTTAGCAGACACCTTGCTATTCTCGTTGAGCTGGGTCTTACATCTCAGGGCTGCGGACTCAAAACCGGGAGGTGCATAAATGAAGACCATCTTATCCAGCATGCCCCCCGCAATGTTTGCCATCTCATCCCAGCTCTGCCTCAAACCGCGCAACACCGTGAGAGCCTCCTGTATCTCGGTCATCTTCTCTTTTGGGAGGAGTCCAGCACCCTGAAGCACCCTAACGGCCGAGCCGAAGAGGTAGGGGAAAGCGGCTCTAGGAGGAAAGCCCGATGGAACTGTCAGACAGGGGTGATCCAGCAAGAGCTTGGGCAGCTCCCCACCAGAGGATATCCCTACTATCTTTGCCCCCTGCCTGAGTGCCTCTCGAGCGCAACTCAGCGTCTCCTCCGTCATGCCAGAGTAGCTGATCAGCACAACCAGGGTACTCGGAGAAACCCAGGAAGGCAGGTGATATCCCCTGCAGACCTCCATCTTGAAGGGAGGCTCAAGCCAATCCCTGAGCACATCTCCCACGATCGCTGATCCTCCCATACCCGCCACTACAACACTGGATGCAGACGGTAAGGAGGGGGCGGGATCCTTCAATGCCTTCTCGAGCATGTCTGGGAACGCCAAGATCTTCTCTTTCATTTGATGCCTATCGATTTGCGACATACCTAATGCACTCATCTGTAACCAAAATGCTAACCCTCTGGTCACTGGATCCTTCCGGGAGCTTTTCCAGCACCTGAAACTCGTATGCCACCCCGATTGCAAGTGAGCCCGGCCACTGGTAGTACTCAGCCAAGAACCTGTCGTAGTATCCTCTTCCAAAACCCAGCCTCCTCCCTTCTAGATCAAAACATATCCCTGGCACGAGCACCACGTCCATCTCCTCCGCTTTGACGGGTTTCCTCCGCTGGGGCTTGGGTTCGGGAATCCCAAAGAATCCTGGCTCCAAGTCGGAGGGGCCTGAGACCTCGGAGAAAAAGATCCTGTCCCTAACCGGATCCACCCAGGGTACCAGAATCTTCTTCTCCTCCGCGAGCTCGAGAAGCGGAAAGGTATCCACCTCCCCGCTACCGGGTTTTGGGAGGTAGATCCCGATACAGTTTGCCCTCTCGAACTCGGGTAGGTGCAGTAGGTTCCTCCTAACCCTCTCGCTCCTCGAGCTGATCTCCTGGGGGCTCAGCCTCGCCCTGAGCTCCTTGTACCTCGCCCTGATCCGCTCTCTCTGATTTTGCATGCTAGTCCTCGATTTGCTTCAGGAAAGGCTCGAGCTCTTGCTCCAGCCACTTCTCACATCTCTTCTCGGCATCCCCGACATAGTTCTCGATTTTCACGATTTCTCCGAGATTTTCCAGCTTTCCGATCACCTCATCTTCCCGCAACATCCCAAAAAGGGGGTTGGGCTCCCCCTTGTCTACCCTCTCCCAAGCCCTTATGGAGATGTCCCTGAGTTTGTCGTGCATCTCCTGCCTGTTGTAACCACGCTTCACCAGCTCCAAGAGCAGGGGCTCAAGTGAGGCAAAAGGGCCGAACTTTTGCAGGTTCTCGGCTATTTTCTGCCTGTTGATCCCCAAGCCTGAGAGGACTTTGTGCAGGAGAAGGAGGCACTCGTCCACCGCCAAAAAGGCCTCTGGAATGATCACCCTCCTGTTTGCGGAATCATCTAGAGTTCGCTCTAAGACGCTCTGGGCCGCATTCTCCCAGCCCACCTGGGGGAGAACGGACACGTATCTGCAGAGGGAACACATGCGCTCGGAAAGCACGGGGTTCCGCTTGAAGGGCATGGCGGAGGACCCTATCTGTCTCCCCCCGAAGGGCTCCGAGACCTCCCCCAGCTGTTGGAGGTGCCGGAGGTCGCAGGCAAACTTGTACAGGCTCTGCGCCAGGCTCGCGAGGGAGGCTAACAGGAGGTAGTCGAGTTTCCTCGGGTAGGTCTGAGAAGCTATCGGGTAAGCCTGGATACCCAACTTCCGCATCACCTCCTTCTCCAGCTTCTCGGGGTCAGCAATCCACTTGAAGCTGGCCGAAGTACCGACCGCCCCCTTCATCCCCTTACCCTTCAGGTAGTGATCTCGGATGTACAGAAGCAACTGGGCATCGAGCATTAAGTCTTGGGCATACAGAGCGAACCGGTAACCAAGTGTGGTGGGCTCCGCAGGCTGCAGGTGCGTATATGCCATACAAACGAGGCCCTTGTGTTCCTGCACAAGTCGGGCCAAAATCTGTAGGCACCCCTTCAACCTCTTGAGAATTAGACCCAGAGCCTGCCTGAACCTGAGCACATCCGCATTATCCTCTATGTCCATCGAGGTAGCTCCCACATGCAACTTTCCTCCTGCCTTGGGGCACTGCTCAGCGAAGGCCCGCAGCTCGGCAACCAAATCGTGTCCCACTTCCCTCTCAATTTCATGGGACCTCGTCAGGTCAACCCTTTCGACAGCTGACCTGATCTCCTCAAGCTCCTCCTGCGTTACGAGTCCGCATTCAGCCTGCGCCTCGGCAAGGGCCAACCAAACTTTCCTCCAGAGCCTGCGCTTGGTGATCTCGGAGAAAATCTCCCGCATCTCGCGGCTTCCGTACCTCCAAGTAAAGGGCGAAAGAAAGGTCCCGTGATCAAAAACATCGACCTCCATAAAAACCCTCCCGCCGGGTTTATTATCACTGTCTAAGCTTCCAGGTTTTTCAGCGGAGGCTTGCCTCCACGACCAAACGTTGGTTCAGCAGAGTTTTCGCCTCTGCTTGAGCCCATCGGCTACCAGAGACTGAACTAAGCCAACCTGCGATCCCTCACTCACGTCGGCGGTCAGATTACCTCGTTTCTTCTTGATGGCGGGCTTGAGAGCCTCCGGCTTGTTAGGCGAATGAATAGCTGGTGTCTATAAACCTCGCCCAACCTCCTGAGTTCCTTCTGACAGAATGCCAGTCCGAGAGATCGCTTTTGAGGATCCACCTGATAGAGTCGAAATATGCAGTCAATAAACGGAACCTTCCTCATTGTCCTTTCCATCATTTTTAAACGGTGAGACTCAAAAAGAGCTCTTTTCATTTTGAACCCAAGTTTTCTGGTCTGAAGGTGGGTGACTGACATTAAAAGCCCTCAAAACTCCTGACAATGGCTCGCGGTCAAAAGTCCTTATTCGCCGAGAGGGTCTCCGTGCCCGTGACGCCGAGCCGTTTCCGGTCCATAACGCCCCACATCGCTCTTTTCCCATGAACAAATCAGAAATCAGCCAAGTACACAATGGCATTCACATCCACGTAAGCAGGCAAAAGTCAAACACCTAGAGTTCCAGCCCTACCATCTTGAGCATCTCGTCCACATCACCAACTGGTCGCCTTGCCTTAAACAGTCCGTACGCCCGCTCAGCCATCCTAAAAGAGTTCAAGGTCATTTTCCCTTTCGCCACATTTTTCCGTCTGCCTTCCTCGTCGTAGGGTTAAATTCCGCTGAGTATGGAAGAGATGCCAATCAAGAGGGCCCTGATCAGCGTATCGGACAAATCCGGCTTGGAGGAGTTCGCCAAGAAGCTGTCGTCATTAGGAGTCGAGATAATCTCGACGGGGGGGACCGCAAAATTCCTCAGGGAGAAGGGCGTTCAAGTCAAGGATATCAGCGAAATAACGGGCTTCCCTGAAATCCTTGGGGGAAGGGTAAAAACGCTGCATCCCCTCATCCACGCCGCGATCTTGGCACGGAGGGACGATCCCACGCACCTAGAGACCCTAAAGAAACTTGGAGTTGAACCCATTGATCTGCTCGTGGTGAATCTTTACCCCTTCGTTGAAACCGTTCAAAGCGGGGCTGGACTGGAGGAAGCGATTGAGCAAATAGACATCGGAGGGCCCACCCTCCTCCGTGCAGCGGCAAAAAACTTCAAGTGGGTAGCGGTGGTGAGCAGGCCAGAACAGTACCCGGTGGTGCTGAAAGAACTCAAGGAGAGGGGAGAACTCAGCGAAGAAACCAGAATGAGACTCGCGAGGGAGGTTTTTTCCCTCACTTCCAGCTACGACGCAGCCATTGAGCAATACCTTTCAAGAGAGATGGGTGAAGGAGACTTCCCCGAGCACCTCCACCTCATCGCGGAAAGACAGCAAACTCTGAGGTATGGTGAAAACCCGCACCAAGCCGCTGCCCTTTACCGCTGGGGGGAGGGTCTAGCCACGGCCAAGAAGCTCCAGGGAAAGGAACTATCATTCAACAATCTGGTGGACCTGGATGCAGCTTGGTCACTGGTTTGCGAGTTCGAGGAGCCCACCGCCGCTGTGATCAAGCACACCAACCCCTGCGGGGTTGCAAGTGCCCCCAAAATCTCACAAGCCTACAGGCTGGCTAGAGAGTGCGATCCCATGTCCGCTTATGGGGGGATCGTTGGTCTCAACCGACCCGTCGATGCGGAGACGGCCACCGAGATCACCTCCACTTTCATCGAAGCCGTCGTCGCTCCAGACTATGAGGCCGATGCCCTGCAGATTCTATCAAAAAAGCCGAACATGAGGGTGGTCCAGGTATCCGGTGTCCAAGATCTTGGCTGGGAGATCAGGCAGATCTCGGGTGGCCTGTTGGTGCAGGAGCGCGACAGAAAATTACTTGGGGAAACCAAGGTCGTCACCCGGCGCTCCCCGACCCCTGAGGAGTGGGGGGATCTCATCTTCGGATGGAAGGTAGTGAAGCACGTCAAGTCCAACGCCATCGTGCTGGCCAAAAACTCCCAGGCAGTCGGAATTGGAGCCGGGCAGATGAGCAGAGTGGACGCCACGGAGATCGCCATAAGAAAGGCAGGGGACCGGGCTAAAGGCTCGGTTCTCGCTTCCGATGCATTCTTCCCGTTCCCCGATGCCATTGAGAAGGCCGCCGAGGCGGGGGTCACCTCCGTGATACAGCCAGGGGGATCCATCAGGGATTCTGAGATCATAGCCGCCGCCGACAGGCTGGGACTCTCCATGGTGTTCACGGGCATCCGGCACTTCAGGCACTGACCTTCAGGTAATTTTAAGAAATCGGTAGTGGATGGTTTGCGTGGCAAGGGACAAGTGTGGGGTCTTCCTCGCAGCAAGTCCAGAGGGAAAAGATGTTTCTATGTTCATCTACTGGGGTCTGATCGCCCAGAATCACAGGGGGCACCACTCCCACGGGATCCTCACCCTTTCCCAGAACACCATGCACCGTTACTGCGACTTGGGGCTGGTGCCTCCCGTCTCCCGCTTCCTATCCCAAGGTCTGCCGGATAAGCTCAAGGGAAACCTGGGCATTGGGCACGTCAGATATGCCACCTCTGGGAAGAGCGACCCGGAAATCCTCATGAGCGAAGCCCAGCCTTTCGTCTTAGACAGGCTGGCGCTCGCCTTCAACGGGAACCTCGTGAACACTAGAGCGCTTTCGGAGGAGTTCAAGGTGCAGGGTAGCGATGTGAAGTTGTTGCTGGCCGGGCTCCGAAGGGGAAAGGATCTCCAAGGTTCCGTTGAGGACATCATGGAGAACTTTGAGGGGGCATACTCTGTGGTCGGGCTCTCGGCCGAGGGAGAACTCTTCGCCTTTAGGGACCCCTTGGGCATACGTCCCCTGTGCTGGGGAGAGAGGGATGGGGAGCTTCACGCTATCTCTTCGGAGACCGTTGGGCTTGACATAAACAGGATACCTGTCAAGGGAGAGATACAGCCTGGGGAACTCGTGACGTGGGAAGACGGCAAACTCAACAGGATCAAGATAAAGAAGAGTGGCAGGAGGGCCCTGTGCTCGTTTGAGTTCGCCTACTTCGCTAGGCCGGACTCCGTCCTCGACGGGGGAAAGCCGGTCTACAAAGTAAGGGAAGAACTCGGAAGAAACCTCGCCAAAGAGTACTCGGAGATCGCCAGAAAGGTTGATGTCGTCATCTCCATCCCGGAGACAGGGGACGATGCCGCCTACGGCTTTCACGAGGAGACTGGCATCCCCTGGGAGAGAGCGGTGCGCAGGCATAGGTTCATCATTGACAGGGCATTCATATCCAGCGTCAGGCAGAGGGAGCTCATCATCTCGAGGAAGGTAAACGTTTCCTCTCAGATAAGGGGCAAGAGAGTCGCCGTCATAGACGATAGCATAGTTAGGGGAGATACCTCGAGGAAGGTCGTGAAACAGATAAGGGAAGCTGGAGCCAAGGAAGTTTACCTCTTTATCACCTTCCCAAAAATCGTAGCACCCTGCTTCTACGGTATAGACATGGCTACTTTCAGCGAGCTCATAGGATTCAACAGGGACGAGGATGAGATCGCGAGAATGATTGGTGCAGATGCCGTGTGCTATCAGACCATAGACGGACTCGTGAAAGCAACAGGTCTGCGAAAGAACGAACTCTGCTTAGGCTGCCTGACATGCGAGTATCCGACTCCCCTCGCCCAGCAAATGGCCGACAAAGTGAAACAGAAAGTCCTCGCTAAGGAGAAGGAGATGGGGAGGATCTACGAAACTTTTGAGGCCTGAGCCCTCAGCCTCCTGACATGCTCGATGCTCCGCCGAATGTACTCAGGGTGAGCTATGTCCTCCCTGTGCCTTAGGGGACCATCCACGAGTCTAACGGCTTGATAAGCTATGCGTCTTGCCTTTTGCAGGTCTGTAGCCAGTCCCACACAGGCCACCGTCCGCGAGCGCAGGGCATAGCACCCGTCCTCTCTCAGCTCTAGCGAAGCTGGATATATCCTGAGGTCGTCCCCGAACTCTTTCCTCAGGCTCTCCGCCCTACTCAGATCGACCTTAGCCGGGCCCGTGTAGGTGGCGTATCCCCCATAGGAAAGGGGTGTTGCATAGACAACAACACTCGACCTGTTCTCGAATTCTAGTCTTGTCAAAGTACCCTCCAGCCACTTGTAACACACCTCGACGAAGTCCTGCTTGAGGAGAGGGAGAATGTTCATGACCTCCGGATCCCCCCACCTGCTGTTTATCTCGAAGACCTTCACCCCTCCCTCTGAGATCACGAAGGCAAAATACAGCACTCCCCTCAGACTCGGGTCATGCTCCCCTTCCTTCAGGGCTTGATGGACCTTTTCCCCGACCTCTAGGGCTTCCTCCCAGTCTGAGCGTTCCATGAAGGGCAATAAGTCCCCCTCCGACTTGTAAGAGCCCATCCCCCCTGTGTTCGGTCCCTGATCCCAGTCCCATGCCCTCTTGTAGTCCCTGACTGCTGGAGTGGGGATCAGATGCCTCCCGTCCGTGACGAACTGCAGGGAGAACTCCTCCCCCTCAACTTTCTCCTCCACCAAGACTTTCCCCTTCTGCAGGTTGGGCCAAAAGAACTCCTCGAAAGCCTGCTCCTTTGAGGTGAAGTGGTCCCCCCAAACGCCAACTCCCTTTCCCGTGGCTGGCGCATCGGGCTTTATCGCTACTTCCTCCCCCATCTCTTCCAAACAGGCGTAGAATTCTTTCCGGGCCTCTTCCTTCGAACCCAGCTTGACCGGGTCGAAAACTCTAAAGCGCGGATTCGCCCGGGGCATGGCACGGGACATGAGCAGACGCTGCCGCACCTTGCTGGCCTCTATGAACTTTTGCCTGACGGGACATATCATGGGTATGCCCATCCTCTCTACCGCGTCCCTGACTCCTTGGATGCCAGGACCCTCAGGGCCTAGCAACCCGAAATCTATCTCCGATTTGTGCTTCTCGGCGAACTTCACGATCTGCTCCACCGATAGGTCGGGGACTACCACGTGCTCGCCACCCGTCTGCTCGCACAGCTTCAGGTTAAAGGGATTCTTCTGCTTGTCTACCACAAAGAGCTTGACGGGCTGCTCGCTCCTCACCAAGCAATCGGCTATGCACGCGAACCTGCCACCGTAGCTTATCCCCAAGACACCAACCGACATTTCAATCTATTTTGACCCTTTGATTTTGTTATTACTGTCGTCGATCGTCTTGGGTTTAAAAATGGATGATGTTAAAAGAAAACAATGAAATATAAAAATTCCCTGCTCGCGTTTGAAGAGGACATCAAAAACAGGAGCTTCCTGGACTGGCTGAAGGCCCACACGTCTGGTTTCAAGCCCCTCCATCGATATGAGGGGGAACTCAAAGTGAACAGGGAGGAGATCTCTTTCAAGGGAAGGGATGTAAAAAGAGATTCTGACTTCCAACTCAAGATCTCCCTCAGACAGATAGCAGATGTTCATTACGGCTTCGACCAAGTCTTCAAGGGAAGGGAGGAGAGAGCTTGGCCTTGGAACAAGCCTCTGAGAACCACCTACAGGAATGGAAGGAGGAGAAGAAAGATATACCTCTTTGCCCGCTTTCACCACAGAAAAGGAATAAGGAGTTCGGACAACAGACTCGTATACGAAAAACTGCGCAAGCTCATGAATCCTAGTTCCCGTTCAGATCCTGCCGTCAACTTGAGTGGGGATAACTAACCAGCCGATTTAACCCTCCATCACGTACGGGCCCTCTACCCACTCCCCGTTCTCTCGGTGATAAACTCTCTGCTGTTCGTCCAGAGCCAACTTGCCCTCCGAGATGAGCTCCAGTGCCTTCCTGTATGCGGGACCGTCGCACCGCTGCTTCATCAGCTCCTGCTGCTCAGCCGGTGTTCTGTTCTCAACGGGCAGCGGGGGGGAAATGCAGATGATGGGGCCATGATCAACATCCTCCGTCATGAGATGGATCGTCGACCTGGTCTCCCTCTCCCCGCATTGGATCTGCTTCTCGACCGCGTGCAAGCCCGCGTACTTCCTCCTCCCGCCCTCCATGATTCTCAAGTCGGCCGGGTGGACGTTCAGGACACGGAGCGGGAAAGCACTCAGGAAAACTTCAGTGAGCACGTACATATAACCGGAGCACGCAACCACATCTGGCTCCCACTCTGAAACAAGTTCCACTAGTCTTGCATCGTACTCCCTCCTGATCGCCATGTCCGTTATCGGCCTGCTCCCGTAAAACTCCCGGATGTCCAAGACCTTCACCGGGATCCCGAATTGTCTCAGCCTCTCTATCCCCTTCGCCCGAGAGTTGGAGCTCACACCTCCCACCACCCTGAATCTTTCCGAGTTCAGCATAAAGGGCACCGCACTAGCTCCGCCGGAAAAGAGCACCGCCACTTTCATGGGCCTCCAGAGCTTCTGATAAATCGGCTGGAGCATCAAACATGAGAGAATGCTGAGGGGAAATAAACTGCTTCGCCATGCCTGACTTGGATACAAAAACGAGAACCTATTTAAATAACCCGCTCTAATTGTCAAATGTCCAGACCTCACCTGAACCTGATAACCATCGGACATGTAGACCACGGCAAATCTACCCTACTGGGTAGAATGCTATACGAGAAAGGTCTTTTCCCCGAGGAAGATCTTAAGAAGTTCGAGGCGATGGGTGATAAAGGAAAGACCTTCAAGTTCGCTTGGGTTTTTGACGATCTAAGGGATGAGAGGGAGAGGGGCCTAACCATCGACCTTGCCCACAGGAGGTTTGACACCGAGAAGTACTATTTCACCCTAATCGATGCTCCTGGTCATCGGGACTTTGTCAAGAATATGATCACGGGGGCGAGCCAAGCGGATGCCGCAGTCCTAGTGGTAGCAGCCGATGACGGGATCATGCCCCAGACCAGGGAGCACGCGGCACTCGCCTACACCATGGGCATCGGGCAGCTCATAGTTGTGATAAACAAAATGGACCTAGTTGACTACAAGAAAGAGGTTTTCGAGAAGCTGAAAAATGAAGTAACTGAGCTGCTGAGATCTATTGGCTACAGGAATGCCGATAAGTTCCTGTACATACCCACGTCCGCTTTCTATGGTGAAAATGTCACAAAACCAAGCTCCAAGATGACGTGGTATAGTGGGCCAACCTTTTACGAAGCCTTGGATACCTTCACCGTTCCTCCCAAGCCTATTGACAAGCCCCTGCGCATACCTATCCAAGATGTCTTCTCCATCACAGGTGTAGGTACGGTCCCTGTGGGGAGGGTGGAGACGGGCGTGCTGAAGGAAGGCGACACTGTCATCATCAACCCGCCCGGAAAGACCACGGATGTCAGATCCATCGAGATGCACCACGAGCGCATACCCAAAGCGGAGCCTGGGGATAACATTGGCTTCAACGTCAGAGGGTTGTCGAAGACTGATATAAGGAGAGGGGATGTGGTAGGGCACACCGACAAGCCCCCGACTGTTGTTTCGGAATTCACCGCTAAGATCTTTGTCATCCAGCACCCGACTGCAATTGCCCCCGGCTATACCCCTGTCTTTCACGTGCACACGGCGACCTGTGCCTGCAGGATTGAGGAAATAATAAACAAGATCGATCCCAAAACTGGGGCGGAAGTAGAGAAGAACCCGCAGTTCATAAAAAAAGGTGATGCCGCTACGATCAGGGTCGTCCCCACCAAGCCCCTCGTGATTGAAAAGATGTCAGAGATCCCGCAGCTTGCCAGATTCGCCATCAGGGACATGGGTATGACTATAGCTGCTGGTGTCTGCATAGACTTAGTTCCGAAATAATTTTGAAGGCTAAGCTCAAACTCCTGAGTACCGATTATAAGCAGCTGGAGGAAGTCTGCAAACAAATAAAGGGGATACTGGACAGTGCGGGAGTAGAGTATTCAGGCCCCATCCCCCTCCCTACACGCCGGATCGTAATTCCGGTCAGGAAGGGGCCCGATGGGAGGGGGACGAGCACCTGGGATAAGTGGGAGATGAGAATACACAAGAGGCTCTTTTACATTCACCCAGATGATCGTGTGCTCAGGAAAATAACGCGCCTCCCCATACCCGACGTCGTCAGACCCGAATTAACACTTGAGTGAACAATTTTTGATGCCGGGGTAGCCTAGCCAGGTAAGGCGCACGCCTTGAGAGCGTGTGGCCCCGTTGGGCCTCGTGGGTTCAAATCCCACCCCCGGCGCTCATAGGATTAGTTGTTTAAATCGAAGCCTATGTTTCGAGAGAGATAAACCAAATATGAGCAAAATTCTTGGAGGGGCCCGTGGTCTAGTGGTTATGACGGCGGTCTTACGAACCGCAGGTCCTGGGTTCGAATCCCAGCGGGCCCATTCCTTACATCGGTTGGAGCCACCCCTATACTTAAGGGTTCAAGTTGCCGAAGGAGTAAGGAAAGATTAAGTACAGCCGGGAACATCGGGGCTAAATAAAACAAACTGAACTCCCCCGTATCCTGGTAGCTCTGGATTGCGGAGTTATCTAGACTTCTCCAAGTACTGCTCCGCTAGACGGTAAACTGTGCGTCTCTTGCGATCCTGCTCCAGCAGGTGGGAAACTATCAATGTGACAGAGGTGAAAAAAAGCAGAACTCCTCCAAAAGCCGCCAGAACATTACCAACCTGTTGCGAAACGGAGGAGGCATCGGATGGTTGAAGGGTTAGGGCTGCCAACAAAGTTTCGTATGGGGAGCCAATCAGGAGGGATGCAATCAAGATGAAGGCCGCCCCGGCTCCAACCACTAAAAGCACGATGGGATGGTGCATGAATACATCTCTAACAGACTTCCCGAATCCACCCTTTCCGCAGACAATGGCTTGAGAGGTACATTGTCCGCGGAGCATGCCTTGCTTAGAAAGTCTATCGAAGTATTCCATCCTTCGCTGGTTAGGTTTTCGCTCGGACTCCACTATCAGGCTGGGTACCACCCGACACACCTCTTCTCCCGCCGCTTCACTAACCAGTAAAGAAGCGCACCCCTTTGATTCCTTCTCCGGAAGTCTAGTGGACTTCTGGATCTGTCTCACGAGCTCCTCAAAGAACTGCTGGAAGCGTTCCTCCTTCAGAACCTTCTCCACTATCGAATGGAACTCTTCCCCCACGTTTGCTTCATCCCGGATGCGTTTCACGATCGCCCTGATGATCTCCCGCTTGATCTTGTCATATTTCGCCTGCTTCAACAAGTCTTTCCCTTTCCTATCGAGAGGCATCGGTAATTTTCCCTCCCGGCTTTAACGAGTTGTCGATATCACCATCGAAACTGGAAGTAGTGATGAACCGCTACCTCCTGGCCGCCGTACTCCTTTCTTGCATGCTTGTGGCTGGCTGGCAACTCCTCCCCAGAAAGGAAAACGAAAACGTGCCTTCCACCGGAACAGGAATCGGGCAGCTTGCCCCTGACTTCACTCTGACCAGCACCGAGGGAGAAGAGTTCAGCCTGAGCGACTTCAGGGGAAAAGTTGTATTGCTGGACTTCATGGCCACTTGGTGCGGCCCATGCATCTCCGAAATGGATCACCTGAAGAGAGTGTACTCCGATTATTCAGCAGAAGGGGTCATAATAATCTCCATTGACGTGGATCCCAGCGAGGATCTCCATATGCTGGAGGACTTCAAAAAGAAGGTTGAGGCAACGTGGATCTTTGCGAGCGGGCCCTCGGTGGGCGTACAATACGGGGTGATGTATATACCAACCCTGTATTTGATCGGCGGAGATGGTGTGATAGTTTACAAAAAGGTAGGGCTAACTTCATACGCGGAGCTCTCCTCTAAAATAGAGGGCCTCTTGGAGGATTGAAAGCTTGGATGCGGCTCTTCTCTTCTTGGCCTTTATGAGCGGCATCCTGAGTTTCTTCAACCCCTGTGCCTTCGTGCTCCTTCCAGCGTACATAGCTTATTGGCTGGGTCAAAAGGGGAGCCTCCTAGATGGGGTCAAAGCCGGGATCTCCTTTTCAGCTGGCTTCATCACCCTTTTCCTTGGCTTGGGAGTACCCGTCTCATTGCTGGGGGCTAGCTTGGGCCCCTATGCGCAATTGTTCAGAGTGATCTCCGGCCTTTTCTTAGTGCTCCTAGCCCTCTCCTGGTTGGCTGGTTTCAGACTTTCCTTCTCCTTTCCTTTTAGAATAAAGCGAGAGCTCCCGCTCCTCATCTTTGGCGTTCTGTACGGTCTGACGTCCATTGCCTGTGCTTTTCCCATTTTCCTCATGATCCTCTCAACCGCTGTCTCCTCCGGGGGCTTCCTGCCAGGCTTCTTAGTTTTCCTAGCTTACTCCTTGGGAATGTGCTCGGCGGTGGTGCCACTCACTGTCGCAGTCTCGCTTGGCAGACAAGTCCTCATCCAGAAATTCCAGTTGCTGCTTCCGTCCCTCCAAAAAGCCGTCCCTATTGTGGTGCTACTGGCTGCACTTTACCTACTAGTAGAGTAGTTAAATCAAAGTACTTTGATCTCGTCACCCGGCTTGACTCTCCCTCCTTTCAGTACCCTGGCAAACAAGCCTTCGACCGGCATGATGCATTTCCCGAGCTGCCTGCCTATCTCGCATGCGTCCCTGCACTCCTTCCCCCTCTGCGTAACCTCGATGATGGCCTCCCCCACCTGGATTCTAGAACCGGGTCTGAGCGCCTGCAAATCCAAGCCCTCGACTGTTAAATTTTCCGCGAAGTCCCCAGGTCCTACCTGGTAGCCCTGCTCCCTCATGCGTCTGATGCTCTCGATCGAGAGAAGGCTGATTTGTCTCGGGAAGGAGGGGCGGGCATGGGCATCCCCCACCAGACCGTAATCTTCCTTGAGATGGCCCTCAGGGACGGGTCTCTTACTGGTTCCTTTTCTTTCGCTCAAACATACGGCTACAACCCTCCCCTTCATACGAGGCTAAGCATACGCTCCACCGCTCGCCTAGCTGCCTCGGCTACTCCCTTCTCTATCTTCACCTCGGGCTTCTCCAACTCCAATGCACGCTGGATCTTCCCCAGCGTGTGCATCTTCATCTGAGGGCATACCAAGTAAGGTGAGACGAGGTGGAATCGTTTCTCTGGACACTCCCTCCTGAGCCTGTGCAGCAAGCCCTCCTCGGTCCCTATCAAAAACTCTCCTCTAGAAGACTGCGAACAGTACTTGACCATGCCGCTCGTCGAGGCTATGTGATCCGCAAGATCCTGAACCTCTGGGATGCACTCCGGATGCACTACGAGTTCGGCCTGGGGGTGCTTGGCCTTCGCTTTCCGCACATCCTCGACTGAGAGCTGATGGTGCACGGGACAGAGGCCGTACTCCGGAACAGACAACACACGCTTTTCTGTCCTGCGCCTCACGTACTCGGCTAGATTTCTATCGGGACCGAACAAGACAACTTCTGATTCCATGGCACCCACCACCTGGGGGGCGTTTGCGGAAGTGCAGATACAATCTGCTAGCGCCTTGCAATCTGCCGTCGTGTTAACGTAAAGCACCACCTCCGCACCCCGATTTTCCTCTTTGGCCCGTCTCAGCTGCTCTGGGGTGAGCATTTGAGCCATGGAGCAAATGGATCCGACATCTGGGATCAGAACCTTCTTGTCTGGGTTGAGGATGCAAACAGTCTCTGCCATGAAGTCCACGCCACACATAACAACCAAATCCGCATCCACCTGAGTGGCCTGCTTAGCCAGCTCCAACGAATCTCCAACGAAATCTGCCAGCTCCTGCACCTCCGACCTCTGGTAATTGTGTGCGAGGATGACTGCTTTCTTCTTCTTCTTGAGCTGCAAAATCTTTTCCTTCACCTTCATCTTACTTGCGCAACCTGGTAGCAATTATTACGATTGCTATTGCAAGAGGGGGTATAATCTCTAGTTCAATTGGCAGACCTTCTCTCCCACCCATCCCCTCAATCCGCTCTTCTGCCTCGGAGGGGGAGACGGAATAAAATTGAACCGTCTCCTCTGTCGAGCGCAGAACCCCCTCCATGTCCATCTCCTCGACTAGTGGACCGACGGGTGTTTGCTCAGCTGCTTCCTTCACGTGCTCCGAGAAGGGTTCAAACTGGAAGAAGAGTCCTAGCCAGTTTACCTCCAGTCCTACGAAATTTTTCTTTTCGGGAGAGTACAGCAGGATGAAAATAGGAGCTTTCTGGCCCTCAGATGTCACCTCGATCTCGAAGCACTGAAGCTCCTTCCCTCCAGTCTGAACCTGCGTAATGCCCCTGCAACGATATTTGACCGTCAGTTCCTCTGAGAAGGTGTCCTCGTAGGAAAATGAATTCTCCCAAGTATTTTCGTAGTCGCCCATTTCAATCCTCATTTTCACTTCGCACGAAACTCTTCCTCTGCCTGAGTAGGCACCAGAGTACTCCCATTCCTCCTCAACTTGAATTGGGAAGTTAAAGATGTCCGCAGGCGGGTCATAGGTGGCCGAAAGGCCCAAATCGAAGTTCCAGAACTCAAAGGAACTTGAAAAACCTGGAGCAGTAAGTGCCGCCTCTAGCTCACCATTCCCAGAGAGACTCAGGGTATGCAGAGCCAGTTGTTGGGTGTATGTGAACTCCCCATTTGCCTTGAGCCATCCTGAAGCACTGAGAGAGACATTTGCAAGGGGCTCCAAACCGTGTTCCGGCGACTTGTAACTTCCCGTTACCTTGAAGTCTCTCAGCTCCATGCCCACCCTAACCGAAGTCACGTACTCTCCACCCCGCAGAGCAGCCACACGTTGCACACTATAGCAACTGAACTCCCCGCTTGCCTCTGTTAGGGCGAGTTGGGGCACTTGATTCGCCAAATTCCTGAGAAAATTATCAATGTCCCAAGTTGAACCCCAAGCCCATTCGTCACCCACTTCCCAAGTCGGGGGTTCCGCCGTCTGAGCAAAAACCAGCGGGAACAGAAAAAGCGATATCATGACATATGATAACCTCATTAACTCCTCGAAGTCTTTTTAAAAAATGAGCGTGAAGATCATCTCCTTTGATCTAGACGGAACTCTAACCATGTCTACCTTCGCCAACGAAGTCTGGCATGAGTACCTCCCCAGCCTAGTGATGGAAAAGTTGGACATGACGAGGGAGGAGGCTAAAGAGTACTGCCGCAGGCAATATGAGAAGGTTGGGGATGAAAGGCCTGAGTGGTATGATCTGGAGTACTGGGTCAAGAAGTTCGGGCTGGAAGTGAGGAGGGAGAGCATCTTTGAGGCCTGTGCCCATGCCGCCAAGCTCTACCCAGAAGTGCGGGATGTGCTATCAAAACTGACGGGTTACAGGCTGATCGTCTGCACAAATGCACCAAAAGACTTCGCCGAATTTCAACTAAGGATCCTTGGGATTATAAACTTCTTTGAACGGGTGTACTCGGCCCTCTCGGATTTCGGGGAGGTCAAGAAGAATCGCACCTACAGGCTCATCTTAGAGGAGCTTAACATCCTGCCCCAAGAAATGCTACATGTAGGGGATCATCCAAAGTTCGACTTGGAGATCCCAAGATCGATCGGGATCAATGCCTACCTCATAGACAGGGCGTCGAAAAAAGAGGGGCCCTTCGTGATAAGGGATCTGAGGGAGTTGCTGAATCTGTTATGACCTTCTCCATAGTAGCGAGGGAAAACAGGACTTTTGCCGTCGCGGTGGCATCGGGCTCCGTAGCGGTGGGGGACCGTGTTCCTTGGGCGGAGAGAGGTGTAGGGGCCATCGCAACTCAGGGTTTGACGGACATCTCGTACGGCATCAGAGGACTCGAGCTACTGCGCAAGGGGCTGAAGCCTGAGGAGTGTCTGAACAAGTTGCTGGCCGCCGATCCGGGGAGGGAGATGAGACAGGTTTTCGTGCTAGGAATGGGGGGATGTGCTGCACACTCTGGAAGGAGGTGCTCGGCGGTAAGCGGGCACGTGATAGGTGAGAACTTCATCTGTGGTGGGAATCTCCTGCGGAGTTCTCAAGTCATAGTGAGGATGGCACAGGCCTTCAGAAGGGGTGGTAGTCTGCCCAACAGACTCCTAGCTGCTTTGAAGGCTGGGGCAGAGGCTGGCGGCGACAGAAGAGGAGAGAGATCTGCCGCAATCCTGATCGCGGGTGAGAGATTTACGAAGGTGCAAGTGGATGACTCCGAGGATCCCATTTCCGAGCTTGAGCGTAAGCTAGGGGTATAATAGTGTCTGTTGGAGTTCCGCACGGAGCTTCGAAGCCAGAACCTCGACTTCCGCCCGGGGAACCTGATTGGGTTTGGTCTGACGAGAGCTGACCCTCCTGAGACCAAATCTTTGTAGAAGTTTCCTTATGTCCTCCTCCGTAAAACCCACCAGCGGCCGGAGGACTGGTAGCCCACAGAACCCATCAAGGGAGATCACATCCTCGTCCAGCTGATCTAAGCGATCCGAGAGTATCACAGCACATGCTCCCTCCGCTTTTCCCAAATCTCCTGCCAGACGGAGAGCCACGGATCGGGGGCACTTGCGAGTCCTCACAAAATATGCCTTCATGGGAACTCCAAGTCTCCTGAATCTCTTCAGAAAGCGATCCGGGCACTCGTGGAGGATTAACAAGACTGTATCACATCCGCGTTTCAGTGCGAACCAAGTTGAAAGAAGGTCCTCTGGCCTTCCCCTGCAGAGAGAAATCACCCTCCCTTCCGCACCAACCGGAAGCCCACCAACACCTTGCAACCTGCGACAGGAAAGATAAGCCTTTTGTCCCCTCACCTCGATCTCCAGCAACAAATCGGGGGATTCTAAATCTACTGTCACATTTTTTGCCCGCTTGATGGCATCTCCAACTCTTTCGTTGATGTACCTTGAGGAAAAGGGATGTTGGCCCACCACCCTCGTCCTGACAGCAAAGGACATCCCTTCTTTCAGTTTCCTCCTGAGCATTCGAATCGATTTCCTAGCTATATCATCCACCTCGGGCTTCGCCTCGAGCACTGGACTCACAGAGCTTATGCCTGGGAGCTTTGCTAGGCACCGGAGGGCCTTTCTAGAGCCCGTTCTGACGAAAAGCCTCCCCCTCTCCAGCTCGACCTCGCAATCCGGCAGAGCCCTCTTTATGTTTTTGATCAGTATCTGCTCAAAAAAGCGCCTTGTTCTCTCGCTCTTTAAAAAGTACTCGCCTGGTCTCACCAGAACAAGCATCAATTGGGCGACGCAGGAAGGATTTAACACTTGAGCTGAAAATTTTTAGAGCGGGGTGGGGCAGCTTGGAGTGCCCGCCGGGCTCATAACCCGGAGGTCGGAGGTTCAAATCCTCCCCCCGCTACCGTAAAGTGTCTGTTACCATAGTAACAGACAATTGTTTTCGATTTAAAAAGGAGCTCCTCTCAATCAACAGCGATGCAGGAGAAGAACTTGATCAGGATCTCCCTAGGTCTTGCACTAGCCGGACTGTTTTTCCTGTATATCTCCTCGGCTGGGGCGAAGCCACAACAAGTTCAACTTGATGAAGTAGAAAGCCAGCTGGGGAGGAGAGTGGAGGTGTTCGGAACTATCTACAGTATGCACTTCGCCAAGGGAAACGCCTTTCTCGAGCTGACGGATGGTGATAGCTTCCTAGAGATTCCTCTCTTCAAGAGCGTCCTACGGGGGATAGAAGAATTCGAAGTTGGGGATCAAATGAAAGTCAGGGGAAAGGCCGGCACCTACAGGGATGAACTCCAAGTGGTACCAGGCTCGCCTGCCGACGTTAAGATCTATCATGTTCACCCCATTCCCTTCAGCTGGATCTGGAAAAAAATCGGTCAGGTGGTGAAAGTACAGGGAAAAGTAAAAGAGATTAAGAGAATCGGGACGTACACCATGCTTACACTTGAGAATCGTGGTCAGGTGAGGGTCTTTGTCCCCTTCCAATTGGAAAGCCTTCCGAGGCGGGGGCAGGTAGTGAGGGCTTGCGGGCTCGTCCAGCTCTACAAGGGAGAACCAGAGTTGAAGTTGACCTGTGAGGCTGGCTTACGCCTCTATGTATGAGCCCCTCCTCTACGCCCTACTCGGGGTAGGATGTGGGACTTTCTGCGGTTTAATCCCCGGCGTACATCCGAACAACATGATTCCCATTACCCTAACCCTCGCTTTTTCCTTAGGCTTGGATCCCCTATGGGCCTCGGTCTTTCTCGTCTGTGCTGGTATCACAAATACTTTCGTCGCTTACATTCCATCAACTTTCCTAGGCGTGCCCGAGGAGGGGACAGCCCTTTCTGTGCTCCCAGCCCACAGGTTGGTCAGAGAGGGAAAAGGCTATCAGGCCCTGCGCCTATCGGCTTCAGGCTGTCTTTTCGGCCTGCTTGTAGGCCTACTCCTCTTCCCTCTCTTCTTCCTTTTAGCACCTCAGATTTACGGATTACTCAGCGATTATGTGGGCTTTATCCTGATCGGGATAGCCTGTCTCATGTTGTACGTAGAAAGGTCCCTGAGGAAAGTCCTGTGGGGATTACTCATCTTCACGCTCGCCGGCCTGCTCGGAAGAATATGCCTCAGCGGGGGGCTTTGCCCAGCGGATGCGTCGCTTGTCCCTCTTTTCTCCGGACTGTTCGGTCTCAGCACACTCCTCCTGAGCCTGCAGTCCACAAACGAACTCCCTCCCCAATCATCCGCTGACGAACCGATCCAGCTGAACAAGAGAACCATGGGTGCGGCAGGTATCGTCGGATCTTTCATGGGCATGCTCCCAGCCGTGGGGCCTGCCCAAACAACAACTTTGGCCCAGGCTATCACACGCTCCGAGACAAGTGAGGAGTTCCTGCTTTGCCTAGGGGAAGTAAACCTCCTCAAGGTTTTTTACTCGATCGTACTCCTTTACCTTATCCACCGCACGAGGACGGGGATCGCTGCAGGAGTTGGAAAACTCCTCCAAGTCGACCTCAGCACCCTCCTAGTTCTGATAAGTGCCTGCATCTTTGCCGGCGGTCTTGCCACGCTCATCGTCCTGAGGCTCGGAAAATTCGCCTCCATCTTCATCCCGCGTTTCCCTTACCGGTTCCTCGTCCTTACGGTTTCGCTTTGGGTAACTTGGCTGTCCTTTTACTGTTGCGGCCCTGTAGGATTGGTGATACTCTCTACTGCTACTGCGATCGGGATGCTCCCGCCCAAGGTCGGAGTACGAAGAGTTCATTGTATGGGCTGCCTTATGCTCCCGGTCATTCTATCCCGCCTGGCGTAGGGTTCAAAATCCACAAGCTATTTTTAAAATGGGCTCCGAGCTTATAATTATCGGGGGAGGGCCTGCGGGGTTGACTGCTGGTATTTATGCATCCAGACTTGGGCTCGATTGTATCGTCTTGGAGAAGGGTACTGCTGGGGGCATGCTGAGAGAAGCCCCATGGATAGAAAACTTCCCAGGGTTTGGAGAACTGAGCGGGAATGAGTTGGCAGAGAGAATGAAAAAACACGCCTCCCAGTACGTGTCCATACATGAAGGAGAAGAAGTCTTGGAGATCCAGAAGAATGAAAGGTTCAGGATTAAATCGACGAAGGGCGAATACGAGACCAGAGCGGTTTTGCTCGCGACAGGTTGCGAGAAAAGAAAGCTCGGAGTTCAAGGCGAGAAAGAGTTTTTAGGGAAAGGAGTATCATACTGTGCCACTTGTGATGGCTTCCTCTTCCGGGGGAAGAGGGTCGCTGTGGTGGGGGGAGGGAACTCGGCGGCTCTCGAGGCCCTGTACTTAAAGAATTTGGGTTGCAGGGTTTGCCTGATACACCGCAGGCATCAGCTCAGAGCAGAGAAGTACCTCCAAGATAAGCTGACAGGTATCGAGTTGAAGCTGAACCGGAAGGTGGAGAGGATTCTGGGAGATGGCAAAGTGAGGGGCCTCGAACTCGTGGAGACGGATACCGGCAATAGGGAGACTCTGGAGGTCGATGGAGTCTTCATCGCGATCGGTGAAGTGCCAAACAATCATTTGGCACGCCAGCTGGGTCTGGAGCTTTCAAAGGAAGGATGGATAAAAGTGGATGGAAATCAGAGAACAAGCCTACCAAGGGTTTATGCTGCTGGGGATGTGACAGGCCTCATCAGGCAGATAGTGGTAGCCTGTGCACAGGGGGCGGTCGCAGCCATTTCGGCCTTTGAGGATCTCAAATCTCCCTACTGGAAGAGGTGAAGCCCAGAAACCTGAGAGAAGCCTTGACTGAATCGGTGCCTGCCGAGCTCCTGAAGAAGGTGAGGGCATTTGACATCATCGGGGATATAGCGGTACTCAGGCTCCCGGACGAGCTCCTCCCCTACAGGAAAACCATAGCGGAAGGGGTTATGCGGGTGCAAAAAAATATAAAGACAGTGCTCATGCAGGCAAGCCCCGTGTCAGGGGAGTTCAGACTGAGAAAGCTGGAGTTCCTGGCCGGTGAGCCGAAAACCCAGACTGTCCACAAGGAATCTGGGTGTCTCTTCAAGGTAGATCTTGCAAAGGTTTATTTTTCCCCTAGGCTTTCCTATGACAGGATAAGGATAGCGAAGCAAGTAAAACCGAATGAGATCGTCACAAACCTGTTCGCAGGAGTCGGGTGTTATTCTATTATCATAGCCAGACATTCGAGGGCCTCCAAAATCTACTCTATAGACATAAACCCAGCTGCCTTCGAGTACATGTGCGAAAACATCCGGCTGAACAGGGTTGGGGACCGAGTGATCCCTCTGCTCGGGGATGCAAGAGAGAAGGTCAAGGAGATAGAAAAAGCGGACAGGGTGCTTATGCCTTTGCCGGAGCACGCCAAAGATTTCTTGGATACCGCCGTTTCCGCTCTCAAGGAGGAGGGAGGCATAATACATTACTATGACTTTGGTGAAGATCCCGACCCTTACTCCAAAGCTCTCCGTACTTTGAAGGAGAAGATCCCAAGGAAAATCAAGGTGCTAGGTGCCAGGAAGCTGAGATCCTATGCCCCCAGATGCTATCATGTGGTATTAGATATTGAAATACGCTGAGATTGCTCTTTTCTTTAAAAAAAGGCTATTTAAGAGCAGAAAACAAGAAAAAAAGAAAAAATGGGAATTATTCCCCTAAGAACGGCTGAAAGACTCATCAGAAAGGCAGGTGCCAAGAGAGTAAGCGACAAGGCTGCGAAAGTCCTGGTGGAAATCTTAGAAGAGGAAGCACTTCGGATCGCGTCAGAAGCTGTGAGGCTGGCGGATCACGCGAAGAGAAGAACCATCAGGGAGGAAGACATAAGACTCGCGAGCAGAAGGGTTTAAAAACTACAGATTCTCTCGGCCAAGTTTTCTCTCACGAGGAGTTCGTTCAAGTTAATCCCTTTTAGGTACACTACAGCGAGGAGCCTGCCGTACCTGTCCCGACCCAGCAGCTCCAACTCCACAGGAGTTCCCGGAGGGCATATTATTGTCAAAAAATCCCTCGATTTCTCCCCACCCTCCCCCAGTTCTGGGGCATCTATGCCTGCCAGCCTGACCCTCTTCTCCTCTCCTCGAATAATGACTCGAATGGTGTCTCCGTCAATTATATCAGTAACGCGTGCGCTCAAAAGTTTATCACGCTCAAAGTTGCTCAGGTAGAGACCGAGCAACAGCATGCCTGCGAGCAGAATTATCGAAAACGCCCTCACAGGTAGTATGGGGTTGAGTCCAGAATTTAAAATGAGACCAGTTCTCATCGCGGGGAGATTCTCGTCGATATGATACCGGATCGGGGGCGATTACACAGGTTTTTAGGAAGCGCTTTGAGAGGGTGCCCTTCAACACGGCCATAGACCGCGAGCTAGGGTCAGGAGGTGCGGTGCACACCGTTGGAGGCAAGTTCCTGCTCTAACTTTGGAAAAAGAATTGAGTAGGCACGCATCCTGGGTTTAGGATGCGAGTCAAGGAACGACGGGAGTGGGTGACGCTTGGATAGCAGGATCTGAAACCGGATTGCTTATGGGCTGCCTGAGGAGTGCGACAGGCTCGCAAACGCGGTGGTGCACTATGCGTGACTAGGGTACCATATCTGCCTCCCCAATTCAGAACCGCCAGGAAGTTCTTGAAGGAGAGAGGTTGACTCTCCTTAACCAACAAAAACCCTCATTAAGGCGGGGGAAGCTCAGTTCTCCCATTTAAACAAGAATGTGTCAAGTCACACGAACGAGTGAATAATGGTGTAGAGGATTACCCGAATAGGGCCCCCAACCCGGCTAGAGCCTCTTCTTCTTTCTTCTCTTCTTCCTCGGGCTTCTTCTCCTCTTTCTTCTCCTCGGCGGGGGCCGGTGCTGGACTGGGCTGGGGCGATGGTGCGGCAATAGTTGGCAGAGAAACCGACTTTATAGCCTCGTCAATGTTGATCCCTTCCAAAGCAGAAGTGAGGGCTTTCACCCTGGCCTCGTCCACCTGAGCTCCCGCCGCCTTCAATATGTTTGATATTGCGCCCTCATCGATCTTCTTGCCCAACGTATGCAGCATCAGGGCAGCGTATATGTACTCCATCTGGTCTAACTCACGATACCTTTTATTCTTTCATCCAGCAGGCTCGCGTCCTTCTGTCCGACTACTCTAGCAAGAGCCAACATCTGCACGTACCCCTTAGCTAGGATCTGCCCAACCACTTCCCTAGCCGGGTAATCTATGTTGACAGCCAGAAGTAGACCCCTCAGCTTGGCTTCTTGGAGCATCACAGGGAGGGTCTCCGAAGTTGGGTATCCGGAGTTGAGCGAGAGGTTGAGAGCAACCTGCTGGGCCTGTTTTATATCCTCCATGACCTGCTCGGGTCGGATCCCCAGCACCTCAGGGGTGAAAATGATTCCTTTCTCGTAGGCCGCATGTACTTTGAGCATTTGCTCAATCGGTAAGATGTTCAGCTTGGCCAGCAGGTCGGCCTTCTCGCCATCTATCACCTCACCCGCCTTCACAAGTGTGAAATCTTCCAAGAGTGTTACCCTCCCTGCCTGCACCCTCGCCTTGGCCCCCAGCTTCTGCAGGGTAGAAACGACAGGTCCTGGGGGGAGATCCAGTTCTCCAGCCTGAAGAACCACATCTGAGGAACTCACCATCCCCGGTTTGGCTGGTGCCCTCCTCTTGTTTTCATCGAAGAAACGGTAGAGTTTGAACGGATTCTCCTTCGAAAAGACTAGCGCGGGTTGGCCTTTCAGGTATTCCAACAGCTTGGCTATGTTGGGCTTATCCTCCTCTTTCAATGCCCGTTGAATCAGGGTTTTCTTAGAAACCTTGATCTCCCCCCTTCCCCGAAGCTTTGCTCTCAGCTCTTGCATGAGATCCGCGGGTACGCCGGTGAAATCTACAACGGCTACGGTGGGATACTCACGGATCTTCTGCCTCAGCTCCTGCACCACCTTCGCCTTCTCGGCCTTCTTCATCTCAGCTTCACCGCCTGGGGCTTCCCCATGGTCAGTTTGATATGCATCGACTTGATTTGCGAGAGCCCCCGAGGCAACTTCGTTTCCAAGAATCGAAGCACCGCCTCAATATTATCCGCCAACTCCTCATCGCTCATGCTCTCCGATCCCACCCTCATGGACAGAATTGGCTGGTCTTTCATCCGGAAATAAACCGTCCTTCTGATCTTGTCAAAAAGTGCATGCAGATCCGGTGAGGTTATAGGTCGTGGAACTTTCCCTCTGGGTCCTAGAAATCTGCCTAAAAGCCTTCCGACATGCGCCATAAGTTGCGGCTCTGCTAAGAAATAGTCATACATCTCCGCCAGTTTTTTCCCTTCCTTCCTGTTGGAGCCTATCTTCTGGATCTCTTCCCTACCCAAAACCAAGTCTGCCCCAGCCTCCTTAGCCTTTTTGGCTACTTCCCTTTCAGCGAATACACAGATCCTCCTGTGCTTCCCGCATCCATGCGGTAAAACTACCTCACCCGTGATCCTCTCTTGGGGCCTCCTAGGATTTATTCCACGGAAAGATATCTGTAGCTCAACCGTCTGTTCGAACCTCCTCTTTCCTCCGTTTTCTTTTGCCTTCCTGATGGCCTCTAACAATCTCTCCCTCATCAGCCCACCTGTAATTTACCTTCATCAATCTCCTTTTGCACCTCTCTCGGGTCTTTCCCCTCCACCGTGACGCCCATACTGACGCATGTACCTAAGACCTCCTTCACCACTCCTCGGAAATCCTTAGCCAAGGTAGCTCGAGACTCCCACTTTTTCTTGGCTATCTCAATCAGCTTGGAAAACGGCAAATCACCCACTGTTTCTTGACCTGCAGTCTTGGCACCTTTTTCGATCCCCAGCTCTCTTTTTATCAGGGCAGAAACCGGGGGTAGCCCTATTTCTATTTTGAACTGCTTCGTTTTTGTATCCACAGTCACTATAACGGGGACTTTCATACCCTCGAACTCACTAGTCTTCTTGTTTATCTCTCCGACCACTTGTCCCACATTCAAGCCGAGCATGCCCAAGGCTGGACCTAGCGGGGGAGCAGGTGTAGCCTTTCCACCCTCAACCAGAACCTTAATCGACCGCTTAGCCATTACTCGCTTTTTCTACACAATTTAACCCAAGAAGCCGATAGCCTCAGAGGAATTGGAACCGTGGCCTCCAACAATTCTACAGTTACCTCTTCCTTCTCAGCATCTATTCTTACTATTCTCCCTTGTTCGCCCTTGAAGGGCCCCGCGGTTATATCCACTATGTCACCTATTTCCAAGTCCGCGACTGGGGAGCGTGGGACAAGGAAGTTCTCGACCTCCGAAAAGGGCAGGGGTGTACGCAAGATTTTCTTGGCATGCTTGATCCCCGCTCTAGCCTTCTCAGCCACCGTCCTTCCCTCAGCCTCTGTCTCCGCAATGACCTCGATGAAGACACATCCTCGAAGCCCGGGAGGAACCAAGACGGCGGATACTGGAAGACCCAGCTTCCTGGCGCGAACCATTACCATACTAGCTGTAGGTACCTCCTGACCAAGGGTAGTCTCTAGCACAAAGAGCATGGGTTTAGGTTGCATTTCTTTTTCTTCTCCCATTTAACCACCTGTTATCAAGTAACCAAATGCCATATAAATGAATCCTATCACCCCCACGAAAAGGATGATGGCTCCCGTTACTTTGATCGCCTCCTTGTACTCGTCTGAGCGAGGTCTCCTCGCTACTAGTAAAACCCTCTTTATGCTTGAAGTTATCCTACCCATCAGAGGGACTTAATGCCAAAGTCCAGTTCACTGGGCGGCGGGATCCTCTTCCCCGGTACCGCCCAGGGTGAGTAGACGCCTGCTATCAACGTTACCAATCTAAGGGTGTTTCTCATATTCGGATTACTCTGGAGACCCCAGATCAAATTAGCATCTGGGCTGAGGAGGTCTTGGAACTTTCCAAGGACCATGTCCAACTCTTCAACCGCAACGTTTGACGCTATGAGGTTCAACAACGCACCTTTGGCGTTGCTCACCTCGACGTCCAGTAAGGGATCGTTGAGAACTTGATTCACCACATCCTCGGCTCTATTCTCAGCGTCCGATTCAGCCACGGCAAGGGCGCAGAGTCCCGCATTTGAGAGTACAGCCTTTACATCAGCAAAGTCTACATTCACCTCCCCACCGTATGTTATCAGCTCGACTATGCCCTTGACAGCCTTGACTAGGATACTATCACAGAGCTTGAAGGCTTCAGCTATGGATACACTGGGATTCATTCTCAGCTTGTCGTTCGGGATAACCACCAAAGCATCCGCCACCTTCTTCAGATTCTCTAAACCTAGTTCAGCGTTCTTCCTCCTCCTGACACCCTCGGCTCTGAAGGGAAGAGTCACAACTGCTACTGAGAGAATACCCATCCTGCGGCATATCTCAGCAATAACTGGGGAAGCGCCGGTACCTGTGCCCCCTCCCAGTCCACAAGTAATAAACGCCATGTCGGTTTCGTCCAAACATGCTTTCAAATCCTCCTTGCTTTCCTCGGCGGCCTTTTTCCCTTTCTCAGGATCGTTTCCAGCTCCCAGACCACCTGTTGTCCTTTCACCGATTAGAAGCTTCTCGTCAGCTTCCGAGAATACCAAATCCTGGGCATCGGTGTTGACCGCAATGGTCCGTGCACCTATAATTCCAACTTCGCTCATGCGGGTAACCGTGTTACAACCTGCTCCCCCCACTCCTATTATCTTGATTTTGGCCCGAGTTTTCTCAACAATCGAGCGAAGCTGCTCATCCGTAAATCTGCGCCTGCCGGTTCCCTGAGTAAACGGTAAAACTCCCTGCCTTCCCTCGGATAACATCACGGATTCTCCCCCCAGCTATAAAACTCTCTGAGCAAAGACTTTTCCCTTATCAGCCTAATCCCTGTCCGCTCGGAGACCTCTTTCACTATTTCTCTTTGACTTGCATTCAAGCCCTTCCAATCTGCTGCTATCAAGTCTGCACCATCTTTCGTCTTTTCAATGGCCTCCAAGAGAGTCTCCTCCCTCCAGTCGATGTAACTAGGTAGAATATGACCTATACCAACTTTGGTCTTGAGACAGACCTCCGTGTGCCGGGGAGCATAGTGGGGGCCACCCACACCCACTGCCTTCAGACCTTCCCTGATCCTTCGCAATGCCCCAACAACCGCCGCCGCCACCACATACCCCGCGGCATCATCCTTCCACCGATTTTCAGAGCTGCCTATCTCTATGAAGGTCAGCGGCAAATCCAGGCATGGACCGTGGTGGGTGGCTTCAAGGGAGACTCTATAATCAAGTCCCTCTTTCTCGGCCTGTTCCTTCAAAGAAACCAGAAGGCTCCGAACCATAAGGGGGGAGGCTACCGCGAGTTTTCCCTCCGTCAGTCTGCCGGGCACATGAACAGTCAAGCAGGGTATCTTGGAAGCACTCTCATGCCTTGAGCAAACTATGACTTCCTCAGCAGGTGGGAGCTGCTGGATCTGCTCTATATCACTCTCAACCTCCATCAGCTTCACTGGGCAATTATGCAAGTTCTGCTCTCCGGGCACCAGCCCAAAGGACTCCTTTAGATGCGAGATTATGTTTTGTGCAGCGGCGTCCTTCTTGGATCCCAAGATGATGATCATCTCTACTCCCGATCCCGGATTAATGGGCCCGGAGGGATTCGAACCCTCGACCTCCCGGTTATCAGCCGAGCGCTCTAACCTGGCTGAGCTACGGGCCCTCAAATTATTCGTACTCATTATTTTTCAGGCTTCGGTGGTTAGAGATGAACCTGGAGAGAGTAACAAAAGAGTTCCTACAAGGACTGGGCGAGGCTGAGGGTTACTTTAAGCCCTCCCCCTTTCAATTGCAGGCTATTGAAGCTCTGAGGAAGGGGAGGGATGTAATCGTGGTGGCACCTACTGGCAGTGGCAAGACTTGGATAGCACAAGAAGTCATCCGAGAGTATTTGGAAGATGGCAAGAGGTGCTGGTATACCACGCCCCTCAAAGCATTGTCCAACCAGAAATTCGATCAGTTCAGGCACCTGTTTGGAGAAGAGAAGGTGGGCCTTTTAACGGGTGAGAGAAAGGAAAACCCGAGTGCACCCCTCATTGTCGCCACTACTGAGGTACTTCGCAATAGTCTTTACAGTGGAGAGAGTGCCCCCGCTTTCGTCGTCCTCGATGAGGCCCACTATATATCGGATCCGGACAGGGGAGTCACATGGGAAGAAGTGATTATCTTGGCCCCAAAAAGCATCCAGTTCTTGCTCCTCTCGGCGACCATTTCCAATCCTCAGGACATCTGCGACTGGATGGCCCAGATCAGAGAGCGGCCACCAGAACTCGTGATCTGTGAGGAGAGGCCTGTACCCCTCAGATTTGGTTTTGTCACCCCCTCTGGCCACGTCCTACCTCTAGATGGGGGGATTTCCCCGGATCTCATAGTCGGAAAATTCGATCCAGTCCAGCTTGTGGATACCCTAAATCACAGGCGCCTGCTCCCCGCCATCATCTTTTTACCTAGAAGGAGAGACTGCGACCGGGCAGCGAGAGCTTTCAGGAGAATCAAAGCGGAAGGTGAAGCAGAAAGGGAGAGAATCGTCGATCAGCTGGCATGTGAATACCCTGAGCTCTACTCCCACCCGCTGTTGGACGCTTTAGTGCAAGCGGGGATAGCGTCGCACCATGCTGGACACCTTACCTCTTGGAAAATCCTCGTAGAGCGCCTGCTGAGCTCAGGGTTAATCAGAGCCGTCTTCTCCACAAGTACCTTGGCAGCTGGTTTGGATGTGCCGGCTAGGACGGTTGTGTTACCTGAACTCACCCTAAAGGGCGTATTGGAACCCCTTTCCCCCCTAGATTTCCACCAGATGATCGGTAGAGCGGGAAGGAGGGGGAAGGATAAAGTAGGATTCGCTCTCATGCAAGCTAGATCCATCAGAGGGATAAGGATGGCGAGAGCACTGGCTACATCAAAACCACAGCATCTGAGATCAGCCTTCCGTGTCCAGTACTACCAAGTTCTCAATCTACTCGATAAGTACGGCTATTGGGGGGCCTTGGATCTTCTTAGCAAAAGTCTGCTGGTTTATCAGCAATCTAGTTACGGACACAAGAAAGGAAAGAAAGTAGAGAGGAGACTTATGAACGACTTTGACCGGAGGAGCAGAATCCTCATGGAATTGGGTTACCTCAATCGGGATTGTAAGCTAACGCAGGAAGGTGAGTGGGCCAAAGAGGTCAGACATGCTAACTCGATATTCATAACTGAGAGCATCAGGAGAGGGTGGGTTGCAAAGATGGGTGTCGCCGAACTCTGTGCTTGGGCTACTGCCCTGAGCGGTGAAAAGGCTCCCTCTAGGCTCATTTCCAAGATCAACCTTGATTATTTGCTGACCATAGGAAAGAAGATAGCTAAGCTTGAAAGAAAATGGGGGGTCCAGTTCTCCCCCTTCTTAACTGAACTCGTCCGGGAGCGCAGGAGGTATAGTCCAGCGGAGAGACGTGCCGCAGTTGGGATATGTTTGGCAAGAGGGGAGGAATGGAAAAATGTTGTCAACTGGTCAGGACTGGAGCCTGGGGATCTGCAGCGGATGTTGTTGCAGGCTGTTGAGGTTCTTAGACAAATCGAGGGTCTGCCGCTACAGTTCCCAAACGTCAGAAAGGCAAGAAGCCTATTGTCTAGATATCCACTGTATGAATAAGACGAGTGCCAGCAGTTCGCATGTAGTCACATATAGAAACAAATAAGTTAATCCGAGTTCGTAGAGAAGACCGCAAATCGAGTTGCCCATGAGAAAAGCCAAGCCGAAAGCTGATTGAATTCCTCCATATGCTGAACCTCTTTTCTCAGCTGGTACAAGATCTGCCACTACTGCCCTCAGTACAGTCTCCTGTATCCCGATTGCAAAGCCTAATGAGATAATCCCGAGAAACATCGTAGAACTCATAAAGGCAAGCGGGGCAAACAGGCAAAAAAGCGGAAGGAGCATCAAACTTTTGATCCCAGACTTGTCATACAGAATCCCACCTAAGTAGGCTGACCCAGCATCTGCACCCATGACGAGCGCGTAAAGGATCGAGATAAAGTAAGCTTCCATCCCTTCACGAGTAAAATGATAGGCCAGAACAGGGAAAGGAAGCAACCCAAGGCCTGCGACGAAAGTGAAGAAAACCAGCGGCCTGATATGATAGTGCCTTGCAATGGTGGGTGTCGCCCGAGGGAAGGGACTGGAGAATTTCCTGGCAAGGGATAGTGAAATCAAGAGGAGAAAGAATGGCAACCACATCACGCTGAAAACCACCGTGTAGTTCGCTTTGAAGAGAATTAGGGAAAAAATAAGCGGACCCAAGATCGCCCCAATTTGATCAAGAATCTCGTGAACAGCAAAACCTCTCCCGGCTCCCACAGTTTTGACCACGTGGGAAAGTATGGCGTCCCTAGCCGGAGATCGGATACCCTTTCCCACTCTCTCAAGCAAGAGTAGCAGAGCTGCGATTCTCCAATCCCAGACTAGTGCAAGTAGAGGGATGCACAGAATGAGAGAATACCCTAGAAATGTTTGTTCCCAGTACCATCTTTTCTTGTCTGCAATTCTTCCTGCGGGAAAACGCAAAGCATACGAAAGGAATTCCCCCGCACCCGAAACCGCACCGATGATAAATGCGGAGGCGCCAAGAAGGGACAAGAATGGACCTGTCACGCCCTTGCAACCCTCGTAAATAACATCTCCTAGGAGGCTTACAATACCAAATAAGAGAATCGTTTTAAGAGCTAACGACTTTTTCATGAATTTTTCCCTCAGGGCTATTCTAGGACCTCCTCTATCTCAGAAAGGGAAGGGAAGCCTACAATACCCCTATACCTTATCTTTAAACCAGCTGCTGCATTAGCAAATCTAGCGGCTAGTTTAGCATCTTGAGTTTCAGCATACTTGTACAAGAAAGCGGCACCGAACACATCCCCCGCCCCTGTGAGATCCTTGGCCTCCACCTTTAGGGCGGGAAAACTTTCAACGCCGCTTCCTTCGGCAACCACACAACCTTTTTCACCTAGTGTTACCACTGCCACTGAGCAGCCCATCTCCCTCAGACTCTGGGCGATTTCACTCGGTGACTTCTCACCAAAAACGACTATCTCGTCTCTGCCTACCTTAACTATGTCCAGATACTGTAGATATTCCGACAAATCCCGGAAAGCTCGGAGTTCTATC